>JGI12053J15887_10000902_pt1 | contig 13028 bp, 10 predicted proteins | sample MedBloCAOM1_O3_FD_15887 | JGI IMG/M metagenome (IMG submission 15887)
CTCGACGGCAGAGCGCAGGCCAGCTTCAGCGAAATGGCAGGCGGGGCAATTCTTGTCGCGATTCTGGCGCTTGTTCTGGAGTTCACCTTCGCCTGGCTCGGCCGTGTCATCGTCTCGCCCGGCCTGCGCCGCACCGTATCGAAATCCAGCTCACCCATATCCACGACCGTCCTCGAGCCGGCCACCACCTAGGTGCCGCCCGGCGCCGACCCTCACATCAGGAGAATCACCATGAAGAAACGCACGCTACTGTCGGCCCTGGCCGTCACCTCCGTCCTTGCGCTGTCGGCGTGCGGCGGTGGCGGCGGTAACCCGCTGTCCGGCGGGGGGGACAACAAGGGGTCCTCGGGTTCGGAAGTCATTGTCGGTTCGGCCGACTTCACCGAAAGCCAGCTGATCGCCAGCATTTACTCGCAGGCGCTGCAAGCCGCAGGTGTTCCTACGAAGGAGCAGTTCAACATCGGAAGCCGCGAGGTCTACATCCAGGCCCTCAAGGACGGCTCCATCGATCTGGTCCCGGAGTACTCCGGTGCGCTCCTGAGCTACCTCGATCCGAAGTCGACGGCCGCGACGACCGAAGCGGTGACGGCCGAACTCAAGGGCAAGTTGCCGTCGGGGATCTCGATGCTGACTCCGTCGGCCGCCCAGGACAAGGACGTCGTGGCGGTGACCAAGGCGACCGCCGACAAGTACAAGCTCAAGACGGTTTCCGACCTGAAGCCGGTCGCCGGCGAACTGATCCTGGGTGGGCCGCCGGAGTGGAAGACGCGCCAACAGGGCGTCGTCGGCCTGCGCGACGTATACGGCCTCAACTTCAAGGACTTTGTCAGTCTCGACGCAGGTGGCACCCTGACGATGACGGCGCTGACCAATGGTCAGATCCAGGCCGGTGACCTATTCAGCACCGACCCCGGCCTTGTCACGAACAACCTTGTCGCCCTTGACGATGACAAGTCGTTGTTCGCCGCCGAGAACGTGGTGCCGCTGATCAAATCCGGCAAGCAGAACGACACCATCACCAAGACGCTTGATGCCGTGTCGGCGAAGCTCACCACCGACGACCTGATCTCGATGAACGCCGAGGCCGCGAAGGGCACCAACCTGTCGGACATCGCCAAGAAGTGGCTTGCCAGCGTCGGCATATCCAAGAGCTGACCTCGCGATAGTGGCAACGGGCGTGCCGTGCAACAGGTTCTGCCCGATCGGCAGCGCCGTGTACGCCACCGGGTCAAGCGGGGCACAATGAGTGGCGATGACGATGAACGCCAAGCGTCGCCGCGCGCACGACAAGCTGGCTGCCTTGCCAGGTGTGCGCGCAGTGCGCCGGCCGGTCCGGCCCAGGTCAGATGTCGCCGGCCAGGCGGCTCCGGCCGGTGACCAGGAGTTCGACCTGTTCTACGTGCGTACCGGCCGCAAGTCACCACATCCGCTGGTCATCATCCCCGGCGGCCCAGGAGCCGCCTCCATCGCGCTCTACCGGGGGTTTCGGCGACGCGCGGCGGCCGAGGGCCTTGACGTGATCATGATGGAACACCGCGGCGTGGGGATGTCCCGCCATGACGACAGCGGCGCCGACCTGCCGCCCGACGCGCTGACGATCGACCAGGTGGTCGACGATGTGGCCGCCGTCCTCGAAGACGCCCAGGTGGACAACGCCGTCATCTATGGCACCTCGTATGGCACGTATGTCGCGGCTGGAGTCGGTGTGCGGCACCCGGATCGGGTGCACGGGATGATTCTCGACTCTCCCGTGTTGTCGGCCCATGACATCGACGCCGCCCGCGATGCGACCCGGCGGCTGCTGTGGGACGGCGGCACCGCGGAGACCGCGGACCTGGCGCCCAAGGTGCGCCAGCTCGTCGATCAGGACATGTTGAACCCGGCGGCCGCCCAACTGGCCGCGGCGGTCTACGGCCTCGCGGGGCCAAGGGTGTTGCGGCGTCAGCTCGACCTCTTGCTGGCCCGGCGCCGGTGGTTGTGGTCAGCGATGGATCGGGCCGCCCACTTCCTGTTCGAGCGCAAGGCACCCTACCGTCACGAGCCCGATCTGGTTGGCCGCATCGGGTATCGCGAACTGAACTACGCCGCCGTTCCCGACGGAAAGCCGCTCGACCCCGCCGTCGCGTTTCGCGAGTTCGCCACCGATGCAACGGAATTCGAAGCCGAGCCCTTCGATCTCGTCGACCAGATGCCCAAGTTCACCTGGCCCACAGTCGTGATCTCCGGCGGCCGCGATCTGATCACCCCGCCGGCGGTGGCACGCAGGATCGCGTCGCTGATCCCCGGCGCGGTGCTGGTCAATCTGGCCACCGCAGGCCATTCCGTCATCGACCTTCGCGAGCACGCGGCCCTGGCCATTGTGAAGGCCACCTACGACGGAGCGAGCTCGGGCCTGCCCGCACGTGCCAACAAGCTGGACGCGACGCCCGGCGGCCTCGGGGTGCGGCTGCTGATCTGGGGCATCGCGGCCACTGCCGCCGTCGAACAGGCGTTGCCGGCCGCGGTTCCCCGCGCCGTGCAGCGCGTCACGGCTTCATGAAGCCGATCTTGGTGTAGTCGGCGTCGGCAAGGCCGAATGCGCCGAAGTTCGCCAAAGTGCCTCGCACCGCGACGTTTCCTGGCGACTGCGTCAGCGGCAGGCTGAAGCCCTCGGCCCAGACCAGCTTGTCGACCTGGTTGGCCAAATCGCGCGCCTTGGCAGGGTCGAGCTCTTCGAGCGTCTGCTCGATCTTGGCGTCGATCTCCTGGCTTCCGATCTTGCCGAAGTTGCTTTCGCCTTGCGACGCATAGATCTGGGGCAGCCCCGACAGCGGGAAAGCGTCGCCCACCCAGGAGAATTGCGCGATATCGAAATCGCCGACGTTGATGTGGTTCGAGAAGAATCCGCCGCCGCCCTTAGCGTCAAGGTCCAGCTTGACTCCGACCTGGGCGAGGTTGTTCTGTGCGATCTGGCCGAACTGACGGGTGGCGAGCGAGTCGTAGAGCACATCGCGGATGACGAGCTGGCGGCCGTCCTTCTCGCGGAACTGCCCGTTGAGTCGCCAGCCAAGTGCGTCCAGTTCCTGCTTGGCCTTCTCGGGGTCATAGGCGACAACCGCGCTGTTGTCCTGGTAGCCCGCCTGCCCGGCGACATAGACGTGGTTGTTCAGCGGGACGGGATTGTCCGCGAGCCCCCGCTGGGTGACGTTGGCGATCGTCTGGCGGTCGATGGCCTTGGCGATCGCCAGACGCAGCGCCTTGTCGGCGAGGATCGAGCCGGGCGCACCGTTGAATGTGAAGTGATACCAGCTGTTTCCGGGCGCGCGGCGAATCGAGATCCCGTCGGTGCGCCGCGCGACGGTCAGCTCGTCGAGGGTGGCAAGGCCGGTGGCGTCGATGGTGTTGTTCTGCAGGGCGGGGATTCGCGCTGCGTCGTCGAGCACCAGGTAGGTGATGCTGTCCAGCAGCGCGGGGGTGCCCCACCATTTCGGGTTGCGGGTCAGCACGATTCGCTGTGCTGTGCGGTCGAGACCGGAGACGATGAACGGCCCCGCCGACGGCCCTGGCCCATTGAGCTGACCCTTGTTGAACGCCTCCGGCGTCGCGGTCATGCTCTTCGGCAACAGCATGGTGTTGCCGGACANCATGCCGCGCCACTCCGCGTACGGTTTGGCGAACGTCATGATCGCCTGTCGGTCGTCGACGCCACGCGTCACCGATGCGACGCGGTCGGACCCGTTGGGGCTGGCGCTCGCAAAAGCCTTGTCCTGACCGCTGGTGGCGTGGATCTGGGCGGCGATGTCCTCCCACGTGATCGGGGTGCCGTCGCTCCACACCGCCTTGGGGTTGATGGTCCAGGTGACCACCTGCGGGTTTGTGCCAGTCAGTTCGGCACCGGTGAAGTAGTCGGTGTCCAGCGTCATCGACCCGTCCGCGGCGATCTGGAAGGCCCGCGGCATGCTGGCCTTCAGCATGCCTGCCGAGTCGGCGGAGTTGCCGTCGATGTGCAGCGAGTTGAAGTTCTCCGGAAAGGCGGTCAGCGCCAGCCGCAGGTTGCCGCCCTGCTGCAGGGCGGATACGTCTTTCGGGTTGATGTCGTCCGTCGTCCCGATCTCGGCGGATCCGCCTGCCGACGGGGTCTCCTGCTTACCGCCGGAGCAGGCGGTGAGGGTGAGACCGGCAGCCAAACCAACACTCAGGGCGGCCACGGCGAAGCGTCGGATCTTCATGCCGAGAGACGTTACCTGCGATTCGGTTCCGGTTGAGGAACTGCGGCAAGCAACCGGCGGGTGTAGTCGCGCTGCGGATTCGTGAACAGCTGATCGCCGTCACCCTGCTCGACGATCTTGCCCTTGTGCATCACGGCGACGCGGTGAGCGAGATGTTTGACGACCGACAGGTCGTGCGAGACGAACAGATAGGACAGGCCGAACCGCTCCTGCAGGTCCAGTAGCAGGTTGATGATGCCGGCCTGGATCGACACGTCGAGTGCCGACACCGGTTCGTCGAGAGCCAGGATCTTCGGCTGTAGCGCCAGCGCCCGCGCGATGCCGATGCGTTGCTTCTGCCCGCCGGAGAACTCGGCAGGATAGCGGCTGGCATCCTCGCGGCGCAGCCCGACGATCTCGAGCAGTTCGGCCACCCGTTCGTCGGTGCGATTCTTGTTAAAACCGTTGGCCTGCAACGGTTCAGCGAGAACGTCGAACACCGGCAGCCGCGGATCCAGCGACGCGACCGGATCCTGGAACACCACCTGAAGGTCGCCGCGCAGCGCACGCCTGGCATGCCGATCAAGCGTGGCGACGTCGGCGCCAAGCACCTCGATCGAACCCGACTGCGGTGCGGACAGATCCAGGATCTGGTGCAGTGTCGTTGACTTGCCCGAGCCGGATTCGCCGACGATGCCGAGCGTGCGGCCCTGCTGCAGTTCGAAGCTGATGCCGTCGACCGCACGCACCTCCCCGACCTGTCGGCGCAGCACCACGCCCTTGGTCAGTTTGTAGGTCTTCGCCAGATCGTGCACCCGCAGCACCACAGGGGCGTCGGCGTCCGGCGCCACGGCGGGCGGCTCGGTGGACACGCCGTAGATCTCTGCCGCGCTCCGGCCTGCCACGTGCTCGGTGCGGATGCACGCAGCGCTGCGCCCGGGGGCGATCTCGACCAGCTCGGGTTCGGCGGCGCGGCAGTCATCGATTGCCAACGGGCAGCGTGGCGCGAACGGGCAGCCCGGCGGCAGCGCAGCCATTGACGGCGGCGCGCCTGGGATCGGCACCAGCCGGGCACCCTGCGGGGCGTCCAGCCGCGGGACCGAGCCGAGCAGCCCGGCGGTGTAAGGCATTCGGCGGTCGCGGTACAGCACATCGACGTCGGCTGTCTCAACGGCGCGGCCCGCGTACATCACCAGTGCGCGGTCGGCGAACTCGGCGACCACCCCGAGATCGTGGGTAATGATCAGCACGCCCGCCCCGGTAACATCGCGTGCGGTCCGCAGGACCTCGAGGATCTGCGCCTGCACCGTGACGTCAAGAGCCGTGGTCGGCTCATCACAGATCAGCAGGTCGGGATCGTTGGCGATGGCGATCGCGATCACCACGCGTTGGCGTTCCCCGCCAGAGAGTTCGTGCGGAAAGGCGCTGGCCCGGCGTTCGGGCTGGGCGATGCCGACCAGTTCGAGCAGTTCGACGGCGCGGGCACGCGCCGCCCGCTTGCCGGTGTCGCGGTTGTGAACTTCGATCGCTTCGGCGATCTGGTCGCCCACCGTGTAGACGGGCGTGAGCGCAGACATCGGGTCCTGGAACACCGTGCCGATCTTGCTGCCGCGGATCTGCGACATGTCGTTGTCGGACAACCCGAGCAGTTCCTCGCCGTGTAGCCGGATCGAACCCGACACTTCGGCGTATTCAGGCAGCAGCCCGATGACGGCCATTGCGCTGGCCGACTTGCCCGAGCCGGATTCACCAACGAGCGCAACGACTTCACCGGGATCGACGTGAAAGTTCATGCCGCGCACCGCGTTCACGCGCTCGGCATCTGTCGGGAACGCAACGCTCAGGTTGGCCACCGTGAGCAGACTCATTTGCGCGCCCTCCGCAGCGGCCGGGCGCTGGGATCCAGCGCGTCGCGCAGGCCGTCACCAGTGAGGTTGGCGCACAAGACGATCAGCACCAGCACGCCGGCCGGGAACAGGAAGACCCAGGGGAACGTCGTCGCGGAGTTGGTGCCGTCCTCGATCAGCGTGCCCAGCGATACGTCGGGCGGCTTTATCCCCAATCCCAAGAAGCTCAATCCGGTCTCGAGCATAATGGCCGCGCCGACGTTCAGCGCGGTGTCGATGATGAGGAACGACGCCACATTGGGCACGATGTGCCGGATGATGATGCGCGTGTTGCTCACACCCATATAGCGTGCGGCGGCGACGAATTCGCGTTCGCGCAGGCTCATCGTCATCCCGCGGACGATGCGGGAGCTGATCATCCAGCCGAAGAAGGACAGCAGCACGATCAACCAGATCACGGTGGCCGACTGCTTGCTGTGCGACGTGATGATCGCGATGAGGTAGAAGCCCGGCACCACCAGCATTAGGTCGACGATCCACATCAGTGTGCGGTCACGCCAGCCGCCGAAGTACCCGGCGATCGATCCGACCGTCGCGGCGATGATCGTGGAGATGAACGCCACGCAGACCCCGATCAGCATGGATTTCTGCATGCCGCGCAGGGTTTGGGCGAGCAGGTCCTGGCCGAGGGCGTTGGTGCCGAACCAGTGATCGACGCTGGGCGGCTGCTGCAGCGCGTAGAAGTCGAGATCGGTGTAGCGGTACGGCAGCAGCGGCGGCAGGGCGTAGCAGCCGATGAACAATGCCGCCAGCAGCACGAGTGAGACGACGGCGGTCTTGTTGCGAAGGAAACGTCGCAACACGAGCGTGCGTCGCGAGGCGAACCGGGCTACGTCGACACCCGACTTGGCNGAAGTGGCGGTCTCTGTGGTGACGGGTTCGGTCACGACACCCGAACCCTTGGATCGAGCGTTGCGTAGATGACGTCGGACAGCAGCCCGGCAAGCAGGATCAACGCGCCGGAAAAGACCGTGATCGCAACGACGATGTTGACGTCCTGGGTCGCGTACCCCTGCAATGCCCATTCACCCATGCCGTGCCAGCCGAAGATCTTCTCCACGAACACCGAACCGGTGAGCAACCCGGCGACGGAATAGGCGAACAGCGTCGCCATCGGGATCAGCGCGGTGCGCAGCCCATGTTTGAACAGTGCGCGGCGCCGGGACAGGCCCTTGGCCCTGGCGGTTCGGATGAAATCTTGGCCGAGCACGTCGAGCATGGCGAATCGTTGATAGCGGCTGTACCCAGCGGTGTACGCGAGTGCCAGGGTGAACGTGGGGAGCACCAGGTGCTGCAGCCGATCGACGAACTGGTTCACGACCCCAGCCCCTCCTGGCAGGGCGATTTCCGGCGACGTTTCGCCGGTGTACTCGAACAGCTGCACTCCAAGCACCGAGTTGACCCGCAATGCGCCGAGGATCAGAAGGTTGGCCAGGACGAATATCGGCGTGCTGATCACCAACAGGGACAGCACCGTGATGACGCGATCGGACAGGTGATACTGGCGGATCGCCCCCCACGCGCCGACCACCACGCCGATCACGGTGCCCAGCACCGTGCCGATGACCAGCAGCCGCAGGGTGACGCCGATGCGCCGCCCCAATTCGTCCGCGATGGGTTGTCCGCCGATTGTGGTGCCGAAGTCGCCGTGCACCACGCCGGCCACCCAGTGGCCGTAACGGAGCGGAATCGGCTTGTCGAGATTCAGCTCGGCGGCCTTGGCGTCGATCACCGCCTGCGGCGGCCGTGGATTGCGCTGCAGCAGGCTGTCCAGCGGTTCGAAGCTGACCGATGCCAGCGCGAAGATCAGGAACGAGGCCATCGCCAGCAGCACGATGTAGTTCAGCAGCCGCCGCGCGAGGAAGCGCGTCATAGGCGACGTCCTTGGGCGGGCTGCATGAGCCACAGGGTATGAGATGGCTCCCGTGGCGGCCGGATGTTCCCTCTCGGCGTGGCTAGACAATCCGTAGGGGCGCTTAAGGCGGTTGTCAGTTTGGGGGGCGTTGACTTGGTTTTACCTGCAGGTTTATCGGTCGTCCCGCTGCCGTGGCGACCTGATAAGAAATCAGGAAGGCGAGGTGTCCCAAGAATGCGTGCTAGCAATCGCAACAACGCGAGACTGCTCGTCGCGGTGATTCGCGCCAGCGGTGCGGTTGCCATCGGCGCGCTGTCGGTCGCGATCGTCCAGCAATTGGCCGGGCATGCCGTGGTGGTGAGCAGCGGCAATTCCTCAGCGGCCGGTCCCACCAGCACTACGACGACGCCGCTGATGGCGGTGCCGTTGCTCAAAGGACCGGCACCGTTACCCACAGAAGAGCAGTCGCCCTCCGCGCCGTAGCCCATTGCGAACCCGCCCGTAACTAGTTCCTGTGCGGCGGCCCGCCGGGTGCGCCGGGGCCAAGAGCTCCGCCGGGGCCAAGAGCTCCGCCTGGGCCAACAGGTCCGCCCTGCTGGGGATTGCCGATGTTGGTGACTGTCGCCGTCTGCCCGTTGCGTGTCGCGCGGACGACCACCTGGTCATCCACGGCGAACGGCGGCGCTCCGGCGTTGCCCGCCGTGTTCGGTATGACGTAGGTCTGGCTGTAGCCGTCCTCGCTCCGAACGGTGATCGACGTCGGCGAAATCGCGGTGACCGCGCCGGTCTGGGTCAGCTCCGTGGTGTAGCCGCCGGCGCCGTTGGGCACCACGAACTCGCCGTGCAGCGACGTCGAACCCCCGCAGCCGGGCCCCCTCCGCCGCCGGCGCCGTGCTGGCCGCCAGGGCCGCCTGGCATGCCCGCAGCTGGTCCGGATGCTTGGTGGGGTGCGCCAAAGGAATGGGGACTGCCCTCGGTGGCGGCGTAGATCGCGGCACCGCCGAAGGCGGCGATGACGGCCGCGACCGCCACGGCCGCGGCGGTTTTCCGTCGCCCCCAGCTGCCAGGGGAGGGCTGCGGTGCGCCCCACACCTGGTGCTCGGTGCCCATCTGATCGGTGCTCATGCGACTACAGTGCAAGCCGTTCATGTGAATCCGCTGTGCATCGATTGAGGTTTGGTTAGGTCTGCGCGCGCCTTCACAGTTGACACATAGATTGGGCACAGTCTGAACTCATGGGGGCCGCCAATAATGAGCGCGTGTCGAGTCCACGCGGTATCACCGTCAATGAGAACGAACCCGCACGCGTTGTCATGCGGCGCGCCGACGGCAAGCCCATCCACGTGTTGGTCGTCGACGACGAGCCGGTGTTGGCCGAACTCGTGTCGATGGCCCTGCGGTATGAGGGTTGGGAAATCGCGACGGCCGGCGACGGCGCTTCGGCCATCGCGTCGGCAAGGGAGACCCCGCCCGACGTCGTGGTGCTCGACGTGATGCTGCCGGACATGAGCGGGCTGGACGTCCTGCACAAGCTGCGCGAACAGATTCCCGGCCTGCCGCTGCTGCTGCTGACCGCGAAGGATTCCGTAGAAGACCGCATCGCCGGTCTGACCGCGGGCGGTGACGACTACGTCACCAAACCATTCAGCCTCGAAGAAGTGGTGCTACGGCTGCGCGCGCTGCTGCGGCGCACCGGGGTGACCAGCGAAACGGGCGGCGCCAAGATCGTCGTCGGCGATCTGGTGCTCGACGAGGACAGCCACGAAGTGACCCGCGGCGGCGAACTCATCTCGCTGACGGCGACGGAGTTCGAGCTGCTGCGGTTCATGATGCGCAATTCCAAACGCGTATTGAGCAAGGCGCAGATCCTGGACCGGGTATGGAGCTATGACTTCGGCGGGCGGTCCAACATCGTCGAGCTGTACGTGTCATACCTGCGCAAGAAGATCGACATCGGGCGCGAGCCGATGATCCACACCTTGCGCGGTGCCGGCTATGTCCTCAAGCCCCCGCGCTGAAAGGGGCCGCAGCCGTTTCCGCCCGCCGCGGACCTGGTCGCTGCGGGCCCGGCTGCTGGCCTCCCAGATCGCCCTGCTTGCCCTGGTGTGCGCGGCGATCGGGGTGGGCACCGAGTTTGCGCTGCAACGCTTCTTGACCAATCAGCTCGATGAACGGCTGGCTCAAACCGGTCGCCGGTCTGTCGGGCTGTTCGACTTCGGGCCGCCACCATCACCGCCGCCCGACATGGGCTCGATGCCCGGATTCCCCGACCCGCCGGAGCATCCGCGACACATGATCATGCGTGAGGCTGACGGCCCCGGCCCCGCCTTCCTCAACGCTCCCGGCCAGGCGGCCCGCACCGTCGGTGCGGTGATCTCGCGCGGCACGCCGGTCGACGCCGGTGTCATCACCGCCGACGGCACCCGCGCCGGAATCAGTGCTACTGCAGCGCAGCAACTGGCCGGCATCCGGCCGAACCACACGCCGACCACCGTGGAACTCGACGGGCTTGGCCGCTACCGCGTCACGGGGATGCACGCTCGTGGCACAGGCGAGACGATCGTGACGGGGTTGCCAACCTCAGACGTCGACGACACGCTGCTGACCGTGCTCGTCATCTTCGGTGTTGTCGGGGCGATCGCGCTGATCGGTGGCACGACGGCGGGCATTGTGATCATCCGCCGCCAACTAGCCCCGCTGTCAAGGGTTTCCGAAGCGGCCCGGCAAGTTGCCGACCTCGAACTCGACCGCGGCGAGGTGCGGCTGCCCACGCCGATCGTCAAGGTCGATCCGGCAAGCGCGGACACCGAAATCGGACAGCTCGGCTCGGCGCTGAACCGAATGCTGGACCGCATCGCTGGCGCATTGTCCGCGCGGCACGCCAGCGAGACACGCGTACGCCAGTTCGTCGCCGACGCGAGCCACGAACTGCGCACACCGCTGGCCGCGATTCGCGGCTATACGGAACTGGCGCAACGCAAACGAGACGACCTCCCCGATGACGTCGCCCACGCGATGAGCCGCGTCGAATCCGAAACCGAACGGATGACGCAGCTCGTCGAGGACATGCTGCTGCTGGCGCGGCTGGACACCGGACGGCCGCTGGAACGCGAACAGGCCGATTTGTCACGGCTCGCCGTCGACGCCGTCAGCGACGCTCACATCGCGGGACCCGACCACCAGTGGTTGCTGGATCTGCCCGACGAACCGGTCATCGTCGTCGGCGATGAAGCCCGGCTTCATCAGGTGCTCGCCAATCTGCTCGCCAACGCCAGGACCCACACACCGCCAGGCACCTCGGTCACCACATCGTTGGTCGATGAGGATTCCGGCGGTGCCGTGCTGACGGTCGCCGACGACGGTCCGGGGATACCGGCGTGGCTGCAGCCCGAGATCTTCGAGCGATTCGCCCGCGGTGATTCGTCGCGCTCCCGTCGGGGTGGCAGCACCGGGCTGGGCCTTGCCATCGTCGCCGCCGTCGTCAGGGCGCACAACGGCACGATCGACGTGCACAGCGTGCCGGGCAACACGAAGTTCGTGGTGACGTTTCCTGTCAATTCACAGTCAAGACACAGCGCGGCCAAATCCGACGCCTAGCGGGNTCAACGAGAATCGATTCGATGTCAACCCTGGCGCTCCCCCCTGAGCTGGGGCCCCGCACAAGCAGGGGAAGGCAGACCCCCACGNTATCCGGCTCTGGCGCGCGAGTTTTCGTTCCCCTGCTTGCGCGTGGGACCACCTCTNTGGTCGGACTGGGTGTGCTGCTGGCCGCGACCGCGGNGCTGTATCTTCCGNACCTGTCGGCCAGTGGATGGGCCAATGCGTTCTATTCCGCNGCCGCGCAGGCCGGGGCAAGCGATTGGACCGCGATGCTGTTCGGGTCCAGCGACGCCGCCAACGCCATCACCATCGACAAGACGCCCGCCGCGCTGTGGGTCATCGACGTATCGGTGCGGCTGTTCGGGCTGAACCCGTGGAGCGTGCTGGTGCCGCAGGCGCTGGAGGGCGTTGCGGCGGTGGCGTTGCTGTACGCCGCGGTCCGCCGAGTCAGTGGCGATGGTGCGGCGTTGCTGGCGGGCGCGGTGTTCGCGCTGACGCCGACGGCCGCGTTGATATTCCGGTTCAACAATCCCGACGCCCTGCTGGTGCTGCTGCTGGTCGCGGCCGCGTACTGCGTTCAGCGCGCCTGTGAGAAGGGCAGCAGCCGTCGGTGGCTGATCGCCGCGGGCGTCTTGGTGGGCTTCGGGTTTCTGGCCAAGATGCTGCAGGCGTTCTTGGTGGTGCCCGGTTTCGCCGCGGCGTACCTGGTCGCCGGTCACCCTCGGATGCGGCGCCGGGTCGTCGACCTGCTTGCCGCCGTCGCTGCCCTGGTGGCATCCGGCGGCTGGTACCTGTTGCTTGTTGAGCTGTGGCCCGCGCATGCGCGGCCGTACATAGGTGGTTCGCAACACGACAGCATCGTCGAATTGGCGTTGGGGTACAACGGCCTCGGCCGCCTGACCGGTGACGAGCCGGGCGGGCTGGGCAATCTCAACTTCGACGTTGGCTGGGGGCGGCTGTTCGGCTCCGCTATGGGTCTTGACATCGCGTGGCTGCTGCCCGCCGCGGTGATCTGCCTCGTGGCGGGGTTCGTCATCACCAGGTGCGCACCGCGGACGGATCCGGCGCGGGCGGCGTTGATTCTGTGGGGCGGCTGGCTGGTCGTCACCGCGGTGGTGTTCAGCTTCGCCAACGGCATCGTGCATCCCTATTACACGGTGGCGCTTGCGCCGGCGATCGCTGCCTCGGTTGGGATCGGCGCAACGCTGTTGTGGCGCAATCGATCCGACATCCGTGCCGTGACCGCGTCGTCCGGCATTGTCTTGGTCACCAGCATCCTCGCAGCGGTGCTGTTGTCGCGGCACAGCGAGTGGATGCCGTGGCTGCGGGCGACGGTCGCGGTCGGGGGAGTGGGCGCGGCCGCGCTGCTGCTGGTCGCCGGGCGGCTGAGCGGGCCCGTCGCCCGTGCGGCGGCGGGACTGGCCGTCGTGGCGTGCTTGGCAGCGCCAGCCGTGTATTCGGTCGCGACGGTGGCAACAC
>JGI12053J15887_10000903_pt1 | contig 13025 bp, 15 predicted proteins | sample MedBloCAOM1_O3_FD_15887 | JGI IMG/M metagenome (IMG submission 15887)
ATCTGCCGTCTCGGGCACGGTTCTGCTCGGGCTTCTGGCCGCCAAGCATTTTTGACCGCACCGCGATTAGTGCACCTGCGCAGCTGACACAAACCATCTCGTAGAGCTACTTGCACTGCAGCAACTCCAATAGCGAAAAACGGCCTTAGCGGCCAGCAAACCTACATTCATCTTTCTTGTTTCTTGGCATTTTGCTGATTTTATTCACCGCCACCATAAGCCCCACACAACTGCGATACTTGTTATCGAAGTTTGCCAAGAAAACAACCGAGGCCGAGCAGCATTTATCGAACGCAGGTAGAGAATGGCTCCGACAATCAAGCCGTAATTCTTCCTGAAATCGCCGTTCCGCTTGGCGATCTCGACCAAATCCGAATGTGTCACATCCCGATCTGACATACCGACCTCTCGTCGCCTGAGCATAATGTTGGCGGCAATCTCTAATACTGATTTGGGTTGAGAGTCGAGCCCTAATTCGGATTTTCAGAAATTGTCTCGCCCCGGCCGGTCATATCCTCGCCAAGCGAGCTTCCATTTCTGGCCACGATTCGGGTTCACGAAGGCGTGACCAAGCAGGGGAACGCATCATGGCAGCACAGAGGGTTTGGAAGACGGTCGGGCCGGTGAAAAGTAACGCGGAGATCGCGCACCTTCGCCGGGAGCTAGCCTCATTCAACAAGCGTATCGAGGAACTTGAAAAGAAACACCCCGACGCCTTGAAGATTGAAGCACTAAGGGCAAGCGCGCTCGTGCTAGCCCGGCAGATTGATGAAATTCGCTGTTCGAGCGCCAATGACTTGACCGGTTTGCTCGCGAAGTAGCGTCCGAGGCAAAATCGCCCGAGACCTGCTTGGTTTGAAATGGGTCGCTTCACGCACCCGTTCAAACCATGGAAGCGCCGGGCACCTGGAGTTGCCAACTGACCGCCGCGCCAGGACATCAATCCGATTCAGCTCTCGCTTGCTCATCAGCACCACACCCATCGGATCCGCAGCCTCCAACCCTCACGACCAAGAGGGGGAAGACTGACATTCCAACTTTGCTCAGTGCTGACATTTTAGCTTTGCGCCTACAAGAACGTTTCGCCGATCCATTGTTATGGAACGTCCACATTTTAGGGTAGCCTCAACGTCAGCCAAAATACCCTGAGATTATGCCTTTATCGACTTTGCAAATGTAGGTGTATTTAGGATTGACCACCTGGGTGCAGCGCGCTTCCGCAATTTGACCGAGAAGCATGTAGCCTTCGGCGGCGGGAATTTTCCAATCGTCTTCCAGCCAATAGACCATTTCCTCGAAGGCAATGCGCATGGCGTCTTCAAGCGGCCGGGCGCAACCCAACGTGCAAATATGCGACGGCGTTTCGATGCGCGGATGATTCAGCCGCGGTGGCGCCTTCTCGAGCGACACTTTTACCGTCAGCGTCGCAGCAATTTCGATCGCTCCCATGCCATTGCATTCGCCGTCGCCCTGGATGGCGTGGCAATCGCCGAGAAAGAGATGCGTTCCCTCCTTGTTGACGCGTAGCAATACCGTATTGCCTGTCGTGATTTCCTGGACGTCCAGATTGCCGCCATGCGGACCATTGTCGACGGTCAGGACCGCGCCATGCACCGGCGCGACACCGATGACACCGATCATCGGCCGTACCGGCAGATTGAGGTGTTCGTTCCAGCGTACGAGACCATTCTTGACTTCAACGACCCTCGTCTGCCTGCCGAACTCCTTTCGCCGTACCCAATCGGGAAACATTCCGATGCCCGGCCACAAGGCGGTAAAACCCAGATTGTCGAGTTCCATCTTGACGATCTCGACTTTCAACATGTCCCCGACTTTCGACCCGCGCACTTCGATCGGTCCGGTTGCACCATTGACGAACGGAAAAGTGACGTCAGCCTCGGTCAATTGCTGTCCGAGATGGCGGATCGTGCCGTCGTTGGCGTTGATCGCGCATTCCACCACGAAGGTTTCACCGGGTTCGACGCTGGCGACGAACCGGTCATCGCCCGAAAGTGCGTATTTGATGTTGCCGGCCTTGCTGACACGCTGAGACATTTCCACTCCTTATCTTGAACTTCTGTCCGATGTTTAATGGATGCGGCGCCACGGCATAAGAAGGCGCTCAATCCGGCCCACCACAAAGGTCAGCAGCAGCGCCAGCGCGATCGTTGCCACCAAAGCGGCGAAGACTTTTGGGATGATGTACAGCGAGCCTGCTTTGAAGATGGCATGGCCCAGCCCCTCGGATGACGACATGAATTCGCCGACAATCGCGCCGATCAGCGCGAAACCGACCGTCAGCTTCAGTCCGGCAAAAATATCGGTGAGCGAGGCCGGCACCACGAGCTTGCGAAAAATCTGAAACTTCGACGCNCCCAGCGTCCGCATCAGATTGATCTGGTCTGTATCAACCCCGACTGCGCCCTTGTAAGACGTCACCAAAGCAACAATCACGACCGACAGCGTCGACATAGCAACTTTTGAAATCAGCCCGGTGCCGAACCAGATGATTATGATTGGCGCCAAAGCGATGATCGGAATCGAGCCGAGCGCGATCACGAACGGTTCCACCACACGGGAAACGAACCGGGAGTACCAGAGCGAGAGTCCAATGACGGTGCCGACGAAATTTCCGACGAGAAAGCCGAGCAGGGTTTCGAGCCCGGTGACATAAGTATCGCGCCATAGACTTCCGTCACGCACCATCTGACCGAGAAAGCCGGCAATCGCCGAAGGCGAGCCAAACATGAAGGCCGCCTGCTTGTTGTTCGCCGTCATATGGTCCCAAAAACCGAGCAGCACGGCGAGGAGCCCTGCTTGTGTCGCAAGAACGATGGCGGCCGAGCGGAGCCTGCGCCAACGCCGGATGGCCGGCGCGATAGGCTTTTTTGCGGGCACATGAGTTGTGCGGTTCATCCCGCTCTCTACATCCACCGTCATTGCAACACGACGTCAAGATCGGCCCAGATTTGCCGAACGTATTGGCTGAAATCGCGGCTGTCGCGCGCCGCCATCATGTCGGTCCGGTCGATGCCGAGCGAGATCTCATAGACGGCTTTGACCTGCGTCGGCCGTTTCGACAATACGATGACGCGATCCGCAAGCGATACGGCTTCTTCGATATCGTGGGTAATGAGCAACAGCGAGCGGCCGCCCTTGCGAACAAGCTTCGCCGTGTCGCTTTCGATCAACAGCTTGTTTTGGAAATCAAGCGAAGCGAATGGTTCATCGAGCAGCAACACGGCCGGCTCGTTCACCAATGTCCGCGCCAGCGCCACGCGCTGGCGCATGCCGCCCGAGAGAGTCGAGGGGTAGTGATCGGCGAAGCCGTGGAGCCCCAGCTGATCGAGCATTGCGCGGCTGCGGTCGTGAGCCTCGCTCGCCGCCACGCCGCGGATTTCAAGACCCAGCATCACATTGGCGAGCGCCGTTCGCCACGGCAGCAGGAGGTCCTTCTGCAGCATGTAGCCGACATTTTGCGGCTGCCCGGCGATCTCCTGGCCATACCAGCTGATGCGTCCCGAGTCCGGCGTCAGCAATCCGCATAATGTGTTCAGCAGCGTCGTCTTGCCACAACCCGACGGGCCAACGATGCTGACAATTTGGCCGCTATCGAGCCTGAGGCTGAGGTCGCCAATGACCGGAACCACCCGCCCATCGACTTCATAGCTTTTTGCAACATGCTCGACGACAAGCGGAATTGCCGGAACATGCGTTCCGGCAATAGCGCGCTGAGTAACACTCACGCCGTTCGTTTCACCTGTCATTTGAGGCCGGCGACCGCCTTTTCCGCAAACGTGTTATCGATGATCTGATCGAATGGTATCGTGCCTTTCGCATTGCCCAGATAGACCTGCATATCCATCAGATTCTTCCATTGATCCTGTTTGGTCACAACGGATTGAGCGGGAATGAGATATTTGAGCTCGGCATCGATTGCCTTGTCGACGACCTCACCCGGAAGGTCCGGAAATTCCTTACGAGCAACTTGCTTGGCGAATGCCGGATCGGCGTAGGTTTTGCGGGAAGCTTCCTCAAACGAGGTAACCAGCGCCTGCACCATTTCCGGATTTTTCTGGATCGTCGTCGGCAGCACCATGATTCCTGTGTTGCAGAAGGGTCCGATATAGCTCGAGAAATCGAACACCACGTTGGCGCCTTGCGCTTCGGCGGCGGCGACGCTTGGTTGATATGCAATGGCAATATCGGCTTGACCGGCCAGCATGGCTGCAATTTCGGTGCCCGGGTTCACCGGAATGATCGTCGCGTCCACGCCGACCTTCAGGCCGGCTTTTTCCAGCAGTCGCTTCGCAACACTGTAGTTGGTATTTGGTTCGGGCGAAGTAACGATTTTCAGGCCCTTGAAGTCTTTTGGGTCGGTGATTGGCTTGAGCGTTTTTGACACACCGAAATAATGAGCGCGCTGGACAACCGTGCCGACCACAACACCGGGACCGCCATTCTCCCGCGAAATCTGAGCCATCGTCGCGTCACCGATCGCGAAGTCAGCCGAACCGCCGAGAACAGCTGCGAAAGTCTGCGTGTCTCCGCCGGCGGCGCTCACTTTCATGTTGAGGCCGTTCTTCTCAAAGATGCCGGCGTGCATACCGACGTAGAGATTAATGTATCCGAGATTGTGGACGGCTTCGCTGAAGCGCACTTCCTTGAGAGGCGCAGCGGCAGCGTGACCCGAGCCGACAATCGGCGTAATCGCCAGGCCGCTCGCAACGGCTGCAGATGTCGTCAGAAAATCGCGGCGGCTGAGTGAGAACCGGTTTGCGGTCAGAAATTGGTGAAACCTGTCGATCATGGCTCTAACCTCCTCGCGAAATTGATGTTCGGTGAGAAAGCAAAGCTAGTCGGTTAGCCCAGCAAGCTGCAAGAGAAAAGAAACGACACCAAAGTGTTCAGAGCTGTGCCACGCCGTTCAGCATGTCGCTGCTACGACATAATGCTAGCAAGCGTGATTGCTATTTGTGATTTTCGTGAATTCTGAAGCAGCGGGATGATTAATCGACTATCAGTCGCGTTGCGATAATGTCATTTTTGACATTATCGCTGCCCAAAGAAGCAGCGAAACTCGGCGGTCTTAAAATACGGGGCAGCCGCGTCGGTTACCGATAAGCAACTATGGTCACAACGAAAATCGAGCGCCCTAATCGCAATTGAAATAACGCTGCCGGCGATGGTTCAGGAAGAACTCACCACCGTCTTAGGGGTTGACCCGTAACGACGCAAAGCGTCCCGTGAGAGCACCGCCGCACTTTTCCGCGGCGATCCCGATAGCGCGTCGCTGTTCGCGAGCCTTGTCACGGACTGGAGCTACCGTCGTGCCTGTTCTTAGCTCGGGCGATGCGTTCTCGACCGGAGCACGAAGACGCTCAAAGAGATTGCTGACCAGCCCTCGCAAACGAAGATTCTCTGCTGCCAGATCCTTCATTTGCATTACCGCCGGAGCGTTGAGACCACCAAAACGTCTCCGCCAGCGATAGAAAGTTCGCACCGTTATTCCAGCAGTCCTGCAAATTTCAGCAACGGATACACCGGCGCTGGCCTCATAGAGCAGATGAAGAATTTCATTTTCAGCGAATCGGGACCGTCTCATCGGATCGCCCTCGTGCAACTGCTGTCTCAGACTTCAATCGCCGTCGGCAGCGATCTCTCTCAGCCTCTCGGCTCCACTACGGCAACCTAGCACAATCGCTCGCTGGCGTGCGCAAACAAGGCCGCCAGCGTGTGGTGATGATGTTGGCTTGCCTGAAACATGGCTGTCTGATTTGCTTCTCTGCGCCTCCCGGAGAGATCACAGATCAATGGCACGCCGCCACGAAATTCCCGCCACCCCGGAGAATATGGTATGGGGATACCTTGATAGCTCGAGTCCACCCGTACTGTCCGTGAACTCGGGCGACACCGTTACCCTGCACAGCTTCCCAGCCGGCGGAAAAGAAACCCTGCCGGACGATTTGAAGCTGGTTCCGGAAGACTACATGAGGGCGATTGAGACGCTGCCTCACGGGCCAGGTCCGCATTTCATCACCGGGCCGGTATACGTGAGAGGCGCGCAAGCTGGCGATGCGTTGCAGATTGACATCCTCGACGTGAAGATAAGGCAGGATTGGGGTTTCGTCTCGATATTGCCGCTGCTCGGAACGCTACCTGACGAGTTCACCGACTACGAGACCATCCATCCAGCAATCGATCGTGAACGCAATGTCTGCATCATGCCGTGGGGAACGGAGATTCCACTCGATCCGTTCTTCGGCATCGTCGCCACCGCTCCTCCTCCCAGCTGGGGGCGATGCGGGTCTCCGGTGCCCCGCGCGTTCGGCGGCAATATGGACAACAAGGAACTTCGCGCCGGTACTACACTCTATCTCCCAATCTTCAACGAGGGCGCTTTGTTCTTTGCGGGCGACGGACATGCAGTTCAGGGCGATGGAGAAGTATGCATCACCGCGCTGGAATCAGGCGTCACCGGCACATTTCGGCTCACTGTGCGAAAGGACATGGAATTAACCTGGCCGTTCGCCGAAAGTGCGACACATCTGATGTCCATCGGACTCGACGAGGATCTAGACGACGCTGCCAAGCAGGCGGTAAGGGAGATGATCAAACACGTTTGCGCACGCACCAATCTGACGCGCAACGAAGCTTATATGCTGTGCTCGCTCGCCGGTAACCTGCGCGTGACCCAACTTGTTGATGGCAACAAAGGCATTCACATGCTTTTGCCAAAATCGCATCTTTAAGAGTGAAGTCGATTGCTGGCTGAAGAGCTCCTTGCCCGCCATCGTAACCGCCCCAAACATTGCGCCGATCGAATGTTATGGCACATTTGCCATACACTGAGCATCGGATTTCGCTCGGCGGCCTAGTCCCTGGAGTTTTGGCGATCAAGCTCCGCGGCAGAACCAAATCGGACGCAATGGGCCTCCGGCAGGACGATCTCAGGTGGCAGCTCGAAGCTGCCGCATGAGCGCCGCCGGCCCCCGTCTGCAGCCTTACGGAGGGGTTCGCACCACGGCTGGATAGTGATGACCGTCGCCAGCGGCTCATCGCGCGCTTCTTCCGTGCGTATGGAATCCGGCAGATTTCGAGCAGCTAGTAGTCCGCCCGTTAAGCCCTGCCTATGGCTTTCAACACCCGTCGCGATTCCACCTTCAATAACAATTCGTCATCCAGCGTGATAACGCGAGAATGCATCGCGACAATGCGGATCGGTGAGAGTCGATAGAAGGACTCGCGGACGTCATCCAACCGACGAAATGCCGATTCGAACACTTTGGACCAATTGTCCCTGCGCTGAATGATTAAGACGTAATCTGAGAAGTCAGCGAAATTGATAAGGGGCTGCTCAGGTTCACCGTTGGCTTGGGCCTTGTCCCGCTTCTCAACCCATTTTTCATACATGCCGTTTGGCATCTGCCGTTCGAACCAGGTGGGTCCGAATGCAATAGTCATAACCTCATCGATGAACTCGCGAATGTTTGTTTCCAGTCTGACGAGATGAATGTATGCGGAAAGCCGTTCAGCCTTTGAACATATCCACCAGTATCGAGGCTATGGCGCTGGACGAAACTCGCATGCCAAGGTCCTTCGTCGTTTGGACGAACTTCCTTCCCCAGCGCCTTAGCCTCCCAGGATAGGAGTTGCCTTTGCAGCTTCCGTCTTCAGTGCTTCCGCTACATCCGCAAGCTCATCCTTCTCTTCCTGCTTAAGAGCCGCGAACTCCTCAGACACCATAGCCTTGTCAATTGCGGCTATGAGGGCATGGTGTTGTTGCGTGAACGCGGCCTGCGAGAAGTTGCCCACACCTGCCTGTTGAATGGCGCCAGGGCTGTTAGTCTGATTATTGACCACGCTAATGGATGTTTCCTTCTTCAACCGAACGTCTCCTATCATTCCATGCACGAAGTCATCCAGGGACCGGTCACGCTGGCTAATCAGCGTCTCTCGGATATTATGCAGCTCGCGGGCTACGGTATCTTCCTGGATACCGGTCCGCTTTCCGCAAAGTGTGACCTTCTCCATAATGAGATTGACCACCCTCCCTGCAAAATAGGTGAGCGGCTTGATGACATCCTCGCCGTTGTTTTCGGTCAGGTTGAAAGCGAACTGTGCCGCCCTCCCAAACTCTTCATTGAAAACCCGCTCGCTATCCTTATGGAACGCAGCGAGCGTGTTGCCACTCGCCAGTCTCCCTGCGGCGGCGGCTTGCCGCATTACAGTGTTGAAGGCGGTATCAGCCGCTTTCGCCGCATCGTACGCTCTTTGATTGAGGCTACGTCCTAGGTAGGCATCATGGTCCTGCACGATTGCTTCCTCTATTTTTCAGCAACTTAGCCCATCGTGACAGCAATCTACAATTGCGCCATGATTTCTGCACGCCCAAAGGCGGAGTAATCTTTATTACGTTAGCAAATTGTGGTGGTGGTCATTGGGAGATTGCCGCAATGCGTGCATTGTCGCGTGCTGTCAAATGTGCGGGGGAAAATATGGTTGACAAGATCTGGGATATTCCGCTGTCCGTGAAAGTTGAGACGGACACGGAGAGCAAAGCGCGCCTGCTTATTCAGAACGCGTTGGGGGTCCAACCCAAAGTCCGTTCGTACGATCTAAAGAAGGGCGAGCAAAAGCTTTTGTATCACTGGAAGCCAATCGGTAGCGCTCCGAAAGACCGGAATTTTTTAGGATGCGAATTTGACATCGGACTAGTTTACTCCGCCGAATGGGCTGGCGACCGTTGGATGAACCTCGCTGCGAATGCGGAAGCAAAGAACATTACCCACTGGATCGAGCATCCCGACATCTCAAATTGAAACCTATTTTAGCTTGCCACTCTCGGACACGAACTTCGCTTTGCGCTTCGCCCAATTGCAATCGACGAAGCTCTGGCCCTCGGGTGGATGCGCTGCCATGCGCTGCTCGATCTCGTTGCCGTAGATCATCTCAAGCAAGAACTTCTTGAGCGTGTTATCTTGGCAGCTTCCTTGGTCTCGTCGATGAGCGCCTGAATCTCTTCTGGCGTGAAAAAATCCCGAATCTGCGGTCGGTTCGTCGAGCCTTTTGGTCTTCCTGCGTCGGTGCGTTTGCCGCCTTTAGCCATAGAAAATATTGATAGATAATCAGAACGCGGAGATAGACCATGAATTGGTGGGATCTTGGGGAATGGTCCGGGACAGGCGGGGGCAAGCTCGCGACGTACCAGATCGCCTGCGCCTTCTGCGGCGAGAAGGGCAACTTCGAGACCGTCGCGCACCTCGAACGGCAGAAGCCGGGCGGGCGCAAGGTCCTGAATTACGACACGCTGAAGTGCGGGCACTGCGGCAATTACATGTTCGCGTTCTGGTCGGCCGCCGGGGGTATCGGAGGGAGGGGCATACATGGCTATCGGCTCTTGCCCTGGCACCAGAGCACGACGGGCCACCCGGAGCACTGGCCGGCCGATGTGGGGCAGTATTGGGTAGAGGCTCGGAGGAGCATCGAGGGCAAGAACTGGACAGCCGCGGCTCTCATGGCCCGGTCAGCCATTCAGCTCGTCGCCCGCTCGCATGGTGCCAAGGGTAAGAACCTCAAAGAGGAAATCGACGATCTCGCCGCCAAGAGCCTCATCTTGCCGGTCATGAAGGAATGGGCGCACGAAGTTCGCGTGCTCGCAAACGAGGGTACGCACCCACAGCCGGGCACGACGGGGACAAATGAGAAGGATGCGAAGGACGTGGTTGAGTTCCTCAGCTTCCTGATGACGGTGATGTACAACCTGCCAGACCAGATCAAAGAATATCGGGGGCGGAAGAAGTCCGAGTAGGTCAACCCCAAAAGGCAGGCTCGGGCGACAAGCCCGGTCCGGTAATCCGGGGAAGTGCCTGGCAGGACCGAATCTGCTTGTTCCAGTATCGCGCGAACCATTGCACCTTCTCGAAATGCCGCGGGTTATCGGACGACGCCATGAATCTATATTGGATTTGATTGCGAATATCGCCGTAATGACGCATTACATCGTTCATAAGCGGGTCTAGAAGCGTGCTTTTTTCAATACTTTCGTTGACCTGTTCGGATGCGTAGCGGAGAACATTGAGAAAAGCTGGGCCATCATCAGCTTGCAAAGCGTAGTTCATCGCCCATACCTTATCGTTCTCTCGTGCGTATCGCTGCAAATCCTCCACGACTTCGCGAACGATCATGACGCGCGGGTAACGAACAACGTCGCGTTCCAGCAGATACGCCTTTACGAGCGCTTCGCCGAAGACAGTGCTCTCATCATGATAAAGCGGTCCCTTCACGATCGCTCCCCGGATAAAATAGCCCTCGGCAAGCAATGCTGTGGCCATCGTTTCTATCGCAGCGAACATGTGCATAAGTCCATTGGCATTGACGGCGGTAGAGATTGCGACGGCGTCAGAGATGCTCTGCGCACGAAAACCCGAACCCAGAAACGGATTGGGATCGAATTGAGGCGGCGTGTGGATGCGCTTCAGCAAATGCCAGAGCGTTTTGAATTGGGTGTCGCCCCGCTTCAACTGCTCGATAAGGCCCTGGAATCCCAGAATGTCCACGAAGGCGAAATATCGCTCCTCGTAGTTGCCCTTCGGCAAATCTTCGTGCACCATTGGTTATCCCCACCTTGCCCGCTTCATATGCATTTCAGTCATGGCATGATATCCTGATGGTAGAGATCAAGGATAAGGCGCAGAGCGTTTCATCGTTTGGAGCTTTCCGCGCCTTGATCGGCACCATCACATCAGCCGTCTCGTAAGAGGCGGCTTTTGTGTTGTCCCGGGGCCGAATGGAAGTTGGGACGGTAATAAGAACTTCCTAGTACTGGCGATCCGACCATAACGGTCAGCGACTCAGCGGAAATGATACACAGTGCTTCACCGCAGCGCATAAATTCAATGCGTGGGGGTAGGGGGCCTGTCAACTAGCAATCTAACGGAAATAATATCCTTATATAGAACCGGGGAATATCCGATGGAGCCGTTAGATAACCTTGCAACCCTGCACGTCGAAGAAGAACGACTGCGGGGTGTTCATTTGGAGCAGATAGCAAATGATGAACCCCTTCGCGACCATATTTATCTGATCCGGGAGGCCATGAATATTTTGTGGGCGTTGGCTCACGATCATACGAACAGAAGCGACGACGAGCTGGTGATGCAATTCCTGGGCATCCGGTTGTTCAACGCATCGGCGGCGTCGATCAAACTGGCTTACTCAGGGTATTACCAACAGGCATTTTCGGCCCTGAGAGATTTTCTAGAGACGTTCTTCCTCGTCGATTATCTGGCGAGTTTCCCGGACAAGATACAAGGGTGGAAAACGGCTGACGAAAAGAAACTCCGCAATGAGTTTGGACCCGCTGCTGTCCGTGCGGCTTTAGATGCGCGCGACGGATTCGTCGAGAAAAAGCGAAAGAAGCTCTATGACTTGATTTCGCATTACGCCACTCATGCGACCCCGGCTGGATTCGGAATGGTCATCAAGGACGATCTCGGGGAAATAGGGCCGTTCTATCGGCCTGAGATGTTCACCGCTTGGATGCAAGAGGCAGTTAAGATGATCTGTAACAGCGGTGTCGTTTTCGGCCACCATTTTCAAGATGTTGATCTAAAGATTCTCGGGACCAAAGCGAAATACATTGCCGATCTCAATAATTGGCGGCGCAAGTATCTCGAGCGACCGAGTGGGGGGACTTCTAAATGACTGATCCGTGGGCGTTCGGCTGGACGCAGATTTTCACTCTTATAGGCTTCGCAATTACTTTATTTATCGCAGTGAGCGGCTTTAGGACGTTTGAGCGCTGGAAGCGAGAGAAGATCGAAGAGAAGCGGATCGATACCGCGATTGACGCTCTCGCACTTGTTTACGAGAGCAAGTTCATTTTCGACCGCATCAGAGGGGCGATGTCGTACTCCTATGAGTGGGACAAGATGCCTGAGTTTCCTGGTGATAACGCTCAACGGCGGCAACAGCGCGGGCCATTCTACGCGACCATGAAACGCGTAGAGGCGCATAAGGACTTCTTTGATAGAGCTTGGAAATTGCAGGTGCGATGTGCGGCATTGTTCGGACCTGAGCTGGAGCAAACCTTTCTTCTTTTGCAGAAGGCTCGGCGCGATATCGAGGTGTCCGCCCAGATGCTCTATGAGAACCCGTTCCCCCAAAATGACGATGCGGACAACCGGTCGATATGGGCTGAATGGCGAGCGACGGTGTGGGGTCACGGATCGAAGAAAGAAGGCGGAGACGACACCGGCAAAATGTTGGGCCAGTTTAGGTCCGAAATCGAGGCGGCGTGCCGGCCGGTCGTCGATAGGGAATTTGCCCGTCCAAAGACGCTTCTGCCTTGGGTCAAGCGAAATACGAGGTCAGGCGCAGCCTAGCATCGCCCCCTGCCTTTAGGCTCGGGTTCTTCCAGTGCAATTTGGACAAAATTCCTTCGGTTCAAACGCGACCTCCCCGACCGTCTTCGCTTCGTAAAGTGGTGCGCGTGCTGCGGCGCGAAACATCGCCTCATTGACGAGCTTAAGGGTGGTAGCATCTTTGCGATCGCGATCAGGTCGCGCCCGGGAGAAGTGCGCCGTGAAGGCGGTGCCATGGCGCTCCTCGACAACGTCGATAGTGCGCTCTTTGAGGACTTCGGTGATTGAAGCGAGGTCTTTGAGACTGGCGCGGCAGAGTGCACCAATACCCCAACGCAAAAGCGTACAAATCTCAGGAGCCAATCAGCCATGACGGCTATCCAAGAGACGTTTCCCAACTCCATTCCGACTGAGATCGTAACCAACTCAAATCAATGGGATTTCGAGAACCGTACTGAATGGGCGGAGTCCAGAGGTTCGGAGAGAAATGGGCCCTTCGGAGAATAATAGGGCGGTTCTGCCCGTTAGAAGTCCAGAGCCCAAATTAGAAATGGCTACGGCTGCTGGGCTTAATTGCCCACGAGTTCGCCCGGAGAACACACGACCTTGGGCAAGCTGGCGGAGGGAGAGGAACTGGGGTCGAACCTTCTCCACGTAGGC
>JGI12053J15887_10000905_pt1 | contig 13007 bp, 12 predicted proteins | sample MedBloCAOM1_O3_FD_15887 | JGI IMG/M metagenome (IMG submission 15887)
AACCGGCGGACCGCCGATTGTGGCCTACTGGCTCGGCCGTCCGATCGTTTCGGCCATCGCGCGCGCCAACATCCTGGTGTTTTTCGCGGCATCGGATATTTTTTCGGCTGCGAGCTATTCGCTCGCCGGCCTCATCACTCCTGGTGCGCTTAAATTCTCGGTTGTGGTCGCTCCCGCCTACGCAATCGGGGTCTTGCTCGGCGCCACGCTGTTCGGCAAGGCGAGCGAAGTGCTGTTTCGCTCGGTCTGTTACGCGTTGATCGCGCTCGCGGCCCTGATCGGGCTCCCCGCCCTTGACGGCGTGCTGCGCTGAAGTATCCGCGTCATGCCCGCGTGAGCGCGCCTCAAGATGACGTTTTCTCTGCCGCCATCACCAGATCGCAATACGCATAACCGTCGCGTTCGACTCGCTCGCCCGCCGCAACCGCGAGGCGGCGCGAAAAAATCGGCCCCGCCACCACGCAGGTATGAAACTCGCCGTTCTCGCCGCAAGCGTCGACGCCGTCGGGCAAATCGGCCAGCAGTTGAGCATCGAACTTGCGCCCCGCAAATTCAACGGGGAGTTTTTTCAGGTCGACCGTCGCAAGATAGGCCTCCAATCCGCTGGATATCATCGCATGCGCCAGCGGCAAGGTCGGCCGTCCCCACAGCGGAAACACCGGCGTGAGGCCAGTTCCGGCGAGCTTCTGCTCGCGATAGGCCCTGATATCCCTGAGGAACAGATCGCCGAAGATGATGTGGGTAATGCCGTCCTGCACGGCCCTCGCGACCGCCTCGCCCATCCGCGCTTCGTAGATCTCATTCGGACATGGATAGGGTATAGGCACGACGCGCGGCGGCAATTCCGCGGCCTCACACTGCGCGAGCAAGATCTCCTGCCGAACGCCGTGGATCGATACCCGGCCGAATGTCTCGGTCACCGTCGTCAATGCGCCGACAACATCGAATTCACCGCTACGCCTGACCTCAAGGAGCGCAAACGCACTGTCCTTGCCGCTCGACCACGAGATCAGCGCCTTCGGTCGCGGTGGCGTCAATGGATCGGCTCTCCCGGGAGTGCCTTCGGTCGCTGCATCAGAATTCAATTGATCGATGCTCCGCGGCGCCGGCGCTTCGCCCCCGGCGCTGGCAGCGCTGCGGGTTCAGCATCCTTCAGCGCACCGATCCTTCGCAGCGCCGCCTCGGCGGCGCGCTCGCCGCTTTCCCATGCGCCATCAACCGTTCCCCACAGCGTCTCATGGGTCGCCTCACCGGCCAAGAACATGCAGCCGATCGGCTCCGTCAAGACTTTTCGCGACGGTTGCCCGCCCGGCACTGCCGATGACATCGCGCCGAGCGCAAACGGCGCGGCATTCCAGCGGGTCGCGCTCGATTTCTTCACGGCGGAAGCTGCGTCGCTGCCAAACAGCTTGGTCAGCCATTCCACCGCGAAGGCGATCATTGCCGGCTCGCCCTGCGCCGAGAGATCGCGGCCGAACGAACCTCCGACATCGATCGAGCACAGCGACGACGATCCCATATTCGCAAACAGAAGCGCCGTCCGCTGAGAGGTGCTCTGCTCGATGACGATTTCGTCGCGCGCAAGCCCAAGCGGATTGCCCGGCAGTTGCAGGGCGATGTGATCGTAGCTGCCGAGGCTCAATTTTGCCGCGGCATCGAGCTGGCGCTTGGGAAGATCCGGCGTGAATTTGATATTGCCCGCGACCAGTACATTACTCGACACTGTAATGATGGCGGCACGCGCGGCGATCTTGCCCGCCGGCGTCTCCACCGCGACATCGCGTCCGCTCCAGGCAATCCGGCTTGCGGGCGTCGACAGTGCAAGCGGGATCTGCTCGCCAAGCTTCGCGATCAACGTGCCGAGGCCCTGGCGGCATGCGATCGCGGCATTGCGCTCCTGCGCGCGGGCCTTGTCGGTCGCGGAGATGTCTTTCAGGTCTTTGCCGGCGGCATTGGCGCCGAGCATGAATTCCGCTGTCCCCGCCCAATCGCCGAGGTCCTTCGGCAGCGCTGATGCGCAGGAGACATCAGCCTTGCCGCGTGTGGCATCGTCGATGGCGCGGTTGGCGTGTACCAGGGCGGCGAGAAAATATTCGATCTCCCCGGCGCGCGCGTTGCGGCGGCCGACGCGGATGGTCTGGCCCGGCGGCGCCGGATAGAGTTCCAGCCCCCCGCCGCGCGCGAGTTTGACCATCGGACTGGTGTCGGGATTGTACATCCACCGTGCGCCGCGATCGAACGGCGCACCGAAGGTCGCGGTGTCGGTGAGGCAACGGCCTCCGATCTGGCCCGTCGCCTCCACCACGATAACCCTGCGGTTCGCAGCAAGGATGCGCCTCGCCGCGGCTATGCCGGCTGCGCCTGCACCGATCACGACAATGTCGGCCTCGCGCGGCAATGGCGCGCCCCAGGCGTCCGCGCCCAAGGTCGGTGCCACCGCAAGTGCCGCGGACGCCGACAGGAAATCGCGGCGCGTCATTGTCATGTCATGGTTTCCGGAACTTTGAAAAACAGCAGAAATACGGGAGAACGCCTAGTGAACTTGCCGTATCCGGGCGTGGGCAGCAACCGTCGTGGTGAATCAAACATGATTGATCCGCCCAATGCATGAACTAAATTGCAACGGCTATAGACCATGATATGGAAACAGAAAAAGCGATCAGAAAGGCCGCTGGGGGCAAAATATCATGGGCGTGGTGCTCGACACCGTCGGCAAGCTGATCGCGGGCTACCTCCAGAAGGAGGTGCCGGGCTATGAGCCGTTCACGCCGAGTGACCCGGAGCATTTGCGCGGCATTATCGAGCCCGGCGATGTCATGCTGGTCGAAGGCAACAACCGGGTTTCCGGCATCATCAAATACCTGACCCAGTCGACCTGGTCGCATGCAGCACTTTATGTCGGCCTGATCGACGGCGCGGAGGAGCCCGACGGCGAGCCGCATGTCCTGATCGAGGCCAACATCGGAGAGGGCGTGACTTCGGCGCCGCTGTCGAAATATTTTCCCTATCACACAAGGCTGTGCCGCCCGGTCGGCCTCTCGTTCGAAGACCGCCACACGGTGTGCCGTTACGCCATCAACCGGATCGGCTTCGGCTACGACACCAAGAACATCCTCGATCTGATGCGCTTTCTGTTTCCGCTGCCGATACCGCAACGCTGGCGGCGGCGGATGATCGCGTTCGGCTCTGGCGATCCTACCAAGATCATCTGCTCGGCACTGATCGCGCAGGCCTTCGACGCGGTGCGCTACCCTATCCTGCCCAAGATCACGCGCGCCGGCAGCAAGCAGGCCCGGCGCGAAATCCTGCACATCCGCGATTCATCGCTGTACATGCCGCGCGATTTCGACATCTCGCCCTATTTCGAAATCGTCAAACCCACCATCGTGCAGGGCTTCGACTACACCGCGCTGCACTGGGCCGACAAGCAAAAGCCGCTCCGGGAGGTAGCGGGCGAATTCGGCCCGTTTCCAGAAACGATCGAGTCGCCGCCGCTTGTTCCTGAAGAGACTAACGAAGAAGCGCCGCTTCCGGCTGAGGAAGTAACCTTGGTCGCTGAACAACCGACACTGGTCGAGCGCGTCACGGTGTCGGAGCATTTTATGGTCGTCGAATATGTTCCGGTGCGCCCGCCGGAGCGCCGCGCTCAACCGCGCAAGCAAGTGCCGGAGCGAGTGGCGTAGGACGCGTTCCGACAACGCTGACCGCTTGCTCCCAATCCGAAACGAGATCATCGATCTTGTTGGACGGATCAGCATGGCTGGTGACGAAGACGTAAGAGAGCTAAATCCCTTTTTAATCGATCCTGCCGGCACAGTGCACCATCTAGATGGCATGGCGGGCTGGCATGACACAACAAAGGAGCAAAGCTATGGTTACAAAACGTTTCGTCCTGGCCACATCAATGATGGTCTTCGTTGCGATGTCGGGACAAGCCTATGCAGGCACAACAATCTCGGACCAGCGGTATTGGCCCAGTGAAGTTAGCGCGGCGGACCAGAATGCGGTCCAGCGGCCCGAAAATGCCTTCGATTCAGCGAAGACGCTGCGAGGAGTCGAAGCTACCGGGCAATCCTATCACGGCGGACCCAAGGAGAATGATTGAGCGACATTGCGCTTGTAGAAATGCAGCATTGTAGAAATTCCCGCTCATCACAAGCATACGCTCGATCAGAGTTCAGGCCAGGCTTGAACTCTGATCGGGCTTAACGGTCGGCCCGACCGATCACCGCCATCAGCTCCGATATCTTTTCGCGCTGATCGGCCTTATTGCCGCTGGTGATCGCATGTTCAACACAATGCGACACGTGATCCCTGAGCACTTCTTCCTCGACGCNACGCAGNGCGGCACGAACCGCGGAGATTTGCGTGACGATGTCGATGCAGTAGCGGTCCTCATCAACCATTTTGGACAGGCCGCGGACCTGGCCTTCGATCCGGCTCAGCCGTTTTTGGCAGGACGTCTTGATGTCTTTTCGCATGCTGCCTATATACCCCTACAGGGTATGGGTTGCAAGTCGCACGATGGAGAGCGCGATGACCGAAGCCGAAAACGCAAATAAGGGCGGCGCTGTAAAGGGTTCCGGCCGCGGCTGCGCATCGAAAGCGACGGCCGCGCTACCCAAGGAACCGGCGGAGCCGGGATGCTGCGGCGGCAACGATCGCTCCGGCCATGATCACCGTGGCCATCATTCTGACGGTAAGGCCAGCGTACGCGACCCCGTCTGCGGTATGACCGTCGACCCCGCGACGAGCCAGCACCGGTTCGACTATCACGGCGAGACTTATCATTTTTGCTCAGCAGGCTGCCGAACCAAATTCGTCGCCGAGCCCAGGCAATATCTCGACAGCAGCGAGCCGAAAGCCGCCACGCCGGAGGGCACGATCTATACCTGCCCGATGCATCCGCAGATTCGTCAGATCGGCCCCGGAAGCTGTCCGATCTGTGGAATGGCGCTGGAGCCCGAGGTGGCCAGCCTCGATGCACCGCCCAATCCTGAACTTGCGGACATGACGCGGCGGTTCTGGGTGGGCCTTGTGCTCGCCCTGCCTGCGGTCGTTCTGGAAATGGGCGGTCATCTGGTCGGCGGTCACGGCTTAATCAATCAGACCCTGTCGAACTGGATCCAGCTGGTGTTCGCCACACCCGTGGTGCTCTGGGCCGGTTGGCCGTTCTTCGTGCGTGGCTGGCAATCGCTGTTGACGCGCAATCTCAACATGTTCACGCTGATCGCGATGGGCACAGGCGTGGCCTACTTCTATAGCCTTATCGGCACCATCGCGCCCGAGATCTTCCCGGCGACTTTCCGCGGACACGGCGGCGCAGTTTCGGTCTATTTCGAAGCTGCCGCGGTGATCACCGTCCTCGTTCTTCTTGGTCAGGTTCTTGAACTGCGCGCCCGCGAGGCGACGTCAGGAGCCATCAAGGCTCTCCTGCAACTCGCGCCCAAAACCGCCCGTCTTGTCGATAAGGACGGCGCCGACCATGAGGTGCAGATCGACAGCCTGAACGTGGGCGACAAATTGCGGGTCCGGCCGGGAGAAAAGGTGCCGGTCGATGGCGTCATCCTTGAAGGCCGGTCGTCGCTCGACGAATCCCTGGTGACCGGCGAATCCATGCCCGTCACCAAGGAAGTCGGTGCCAAGGTGATCGCGGGCACGCTCAATCAATCCGGCAGCTTTGTGATGCGCGCGGACAAGGTCGGGCGCGACACGCTGCTTTCGCAGATCGTCAAGATGGTGGCGGAGGCGCAGCGCTCACGCGCGCCGGTCCAGCGGCTAGCCGATCAGGTGGCCGGATGGTTCGTGCCGACCGTCATTGTCGTGGCGCTCATTGCCTTCGGCGCCTGGGCCTCCTTTGGACCTGAACCCCGAATGGCGTTCGGCCTGGTCGCCGCCGTCAGCGTGCTGATCATCGCCTGTCCCTGCGCGCTCGGCCTCGCCACGCCGATGTCGATCATGGTCGGCGTCGGGCGCGGCGCCCAGGCCGGCGTCTTGATCAAAAATGCCGAAGCGCTGGAGCGGATGGAAAAGATCGACACGCTGGTGGTCGACAAGACGGGGACGCTGACCGAAGGCAAGCCAAAAGTCGTCTCCATCGTTCCCGCGGAGGGATTTCAGGAAAGCGAAATTCTGCGGCTCGCCGCCAGTGTCGAGCGCGCCAGCGAACATCCGCTCGCCGATGCGATCGTGCGAGCGGCGAAGGAACGCAATCTCGATTTGAGCAAGGTGGACGCGTTCGACTCGCCGACCGGCAAAGGCGCGACCGGCAAGGTCGAAGGCAAGAGCGTTCTGCTCGGCAATTCGAAGTTCCTGAAATCGCTCGGCATCGAAACCCAGCCCTTGGATCAAGAGGGCGAGCGTTTGCGCGGCGACGGCGCTACCGTCATCAATATCNCGNTCGANGGAAAGCTNGCNGGGCTGNTNGCCATCGCCGACCCGGTCAAGCCATCGACGCCGGAGGCATTAAAGGCGCTGGCGGCGGACGGCATCAAGGTCATCATGTTGACCGGGGACAACCGGACCACGGCGAACGCCGTCGCACGCAAGCTCGGGATCACCGATGTCGAGGCCGAGGTCTTGCCCGATCAGAAGAGTGCCGTGGTGGCAAAACTGCAGAAAGCCGGGGGCGTCGTCGCCATGGCCGGAGACGGCGTCAACGATGCTCCGGCGTTGGCNGCAGCCGANGTCGGCATCGCCATGGGNACCGGCACCGATGTCGCGATGGAGAGTGCCGGCATCACCCTGCTGAAGGGCGATCTCGGCGGCATCGTTCGCGCGCGCCGGCTCTCGCAGGCAACCATGAGCAACATCCGCCAAAACCTGTTCTTCGCGTTCGTCTACAACGCTGCCGGCATCCCAATTGCCGCAGGCATCCTCTATCCCCATTTCGGTATCCTGCTCTCTCCGATCATTGCAGCCGCGGCCATGGCGCTGTCGTCGGTGAGCGTGGTCGGCAACGCATTGCGCTTGCGCGTGACGCGACTATGATTCCGGATGCTCTCGCCATCAATGGAGTAGCGTCATGGCAAATTTCACTCCGGTATCGGCGGCGATCGGTGGCGGCCTGATCGGCCTGTCCGCCGTCCTGCTGATGCTGTTGACCGGCCGGATCGCCGGCATCAGCGGCATATTCGGCGGCTTGCTGGATTTCAGAAGCGAAGACAAGGATTGGCGCATCGCCTTCATCGCAGGGCTCATTCTGGCACCCCTGATTGCCGGCTGGATCGGTTACGCGATGCCGACGCCAAAAATGCCGGCAGACTGGACCGTCATCATCGCAGCCGGCCTGTTGGTCGGCTTCGGGACAAGGCTCGGAGGCGGCTGTACCTCCGGCCATGGCATCTGCGGCGTGGCGCGGCTGTCGGTTCGTTCCATCGCCGCGACCGTCATCTTCATGCTGGCCGCGATCGTGACCGTTGCGGTCACCCGTCACGTGCTCGGAGGTTGAACCATGGTGATGATCGCAGCCTTGTTGTGCGGATTGGTGTTCGGCGCTGGCCTGCTGATTTCGGGAATGGTGCAGCCGACAAAAGTGTTGGGCTTTCTTGATATTTTTGGCGCGTGGGATCCAAGCCTTGCCGTTGTGATGGTCGCGGCACTCGCCGTCTCGATTCCGGGATTCAGGTTGGCGAATGGCCGCTCGCGGCCGCTTCTTACACCGCAAAGCTTTTGGCCGGCCAAGCGCGAGATCGACCTGCCGCTTATCTTTGGGGCGGCATTATTCGGGGTGGGCTGGGGCCTGGTCGGGTTATGCCCGGGGCCGGCGTTAGAAAGTCTTGCGACGCTGTCGCCGGGCGTCATCGCCTTTGTTGGCGCCATGGCTGGCGGCATGCTTCTTCAAAATATCTGGCAGCGAATTCGGGCGATAACTCCGCGAGAACAAGCGCTCGGCGCCGACGGATGATTCAGAGGCCATGCCGCCGATGCCGCCGCCTCACGCCGATCTGACTTGGGGTTCCGCAGCCGAAGTTCTGCCGGGCAGCCCGGCGCGGGCGAGCCCGCCATAGAGCGCCTCGTTAGGCATTTCCGATCGCAGGATCGAGCGCACCGCGATCAGTTTTTCGATATCGATNCCGGTATCAAATCCCTTGCTCTCGCATAGAAACACCAGATCCTCGAACACGACATTGCCGGTGGCGCCGGGCGCGAACGGACAACCGCCGAGGCCGCCCAGCGAGCCGTCGAGGATGCGCGCGCCGGCATCGAGCGCCGCCGACGCATTCGCAATTCCCATGCCCCTGGTATCGTGCAGATGGACGCAGACCGGTTTCGCGCCGGACATTTTCACGATTGCCTTGGTCAGTTCGCCCACTTGCTTCGGGCCGGCATAGCCAACCGTATCCGCGACCGCGACGAAATCGACGCCAGCCTNGAGACATTTTTCGGCCAGTTTGATCACTTCCTTCGGGTCTACCGGCCCCGCGATCGAACATCCCAGCGCCATCGAGATCGCGGCATTGACGATCGGCTTGTGCGGGCTGGCATCGCGCAACTCGCAAAGCCGCCGGATGTTGGCGATGGCCTGGTCGCGCGATCGGTTGGCGTTGGCCTGGCTGTGCTCTTCGGTAGCGGAGACCACCGACGCGATTTCAGCAACGCCCGATGCCAACGCTTCGTTGACACCGCGTTCGTTCAGCGCCAGCGCGACGCCGTGCGCGCCAGGAAGCGCCGCGACGGTATCGACGATATCGCGCACGTCGGCGAATTGTGCGAATGTCGAGGCGGGCAGGAACGAGCCGACCTCGAAATTCCGCACGCCGGCGCCGTATTCGTCACGGAGCCAGCGCTGCTTTGCCGCCGTCGACGGAAACGTCTTCACCAGTTGCAGGCCATCCCGCAGGCCGACCTCGCGCAAATTCACTCTGTCAGTTGGATAGACGTCTTGAACGCGGGTCATGCGAGCCTCACAGCGGTTTTGCCAGTTGGAGAAGGTTCTCTGTCCTCAATAAACTTCCGGTCCTCAAGCTCGGCGCGGACCGCTTCCGTATCAGCGCCGAGCACCGGCACTTTCAATCCTTCGCCGATGCTCGCCCCGTTCCACTCGATGGGGAGCGCGGGAACACGGAACGTTTCGCCGTCGGCATTGGTGTTATTGACGAGGCCGCCGGGGCGCAGCACGTGCGGATCATCGAACAGATCTTCGGGGCGATTGATCGGCGAGAAGCAGATGTTCAGCCGGTCGAGCGTCGCGGAAAGCTCGTTCGCGTTCCAGCCTTTGATCACCTCGGCGACTCGCGGAATGACTTTCGATCGCGCCAGGATCCGGTCCGTGGTGGTGCGCAAGGCGGGATTGTCCAGAAACTCCTGCAAGTCGAACGCTTGGCAAAAACTCTGCCAGTGACCTTCGGTGACGACACCGATGAAAATGCGCTCGCCGCCCGCGGTTTCGAAAATATCGTAGATCGGCCACGCATGTTCGCGCTCCGGCATCGAGCGCGGCTTCACGCCGGTCATTTCATACTCGACCATGTGCTGGGCCACGAGAAAGAGACAGTTTTCAAATAGTCCAATACGGATGTCGGTGCCGTTGGCGCCGCCACGCCTCTGGTAAAGTGCGGCGAGAATGGCGATCACCCCGAACATGCCGCCCATGATGTCGTTCGCCGACGATCCGACGCGCTGCGGCTTCTCGCTTGTGCCGGTCATGGCGGCGAGGCCCGACATCATCTGCACGACTTCGTCGAGCGCCGGGCGATGCTCATAGGGACCGGACAGAAAGCCCTTGTGCCCGGCGACGATCAAATGCGGATGCTTCCGACGCAGCTCATCGGCGGCGAGGCCTTGTTTTTCCAGCTGTCCGTCGCGGAAATTTTCCAGAAACACGTCGGCGCTGGCCAGCAGCCGATGCATGGTCTCGCGGTCTTCCGCCTTGGCGAAATCAAGAACGACGCTGCGCTTGCCGCGATTGAACAGCGGGAAGAACGAAGTTCCCATGCCGCCNAGGCTGCGGGTCTTGTCGCCGGCTGATGGTTCGACCTTGATGACTTCAGCACCGAGCTGCGCCAGAATCATGCCGCAGGTCGGCCCCATCACCATATGGGTCATTTCGACGACCCTAACGCCCGCCANGGGCAGTTCCGTTCCGGTCATGGTTTTCTCCCAAGCTCTTGCGTGCTAGCGGCCATTGGCTGGGCGTCAGACTAGGCTTTCGGGCGCGCTCTAGGAAAATATAATCTAGGGAACGGTGTATTCACCATTCCATAACGCAAATCTACAGGGTCAACTGCCGATCTAAGGTGAAGTAACGAACGCTGGAACGCGTTCGAGCAAAAAAATGGCCGGAAAACAGACGCCGCACGAAGCGCCTGCCGGTTTGGGAGGGACATTATGAGCGTGGCCGAAATGGACGCGGCAATCGATCTTGCCGCGGCCGCACGCGGCGGGCCGGATGAGATATCCCGGCGGCTGGAAAGCCTGCCCGCCTCGTCCTATCTGTGGCGCCTTGTGATCCTGCTGTCGCTCGGCGGCTGGTTCGAAGTCTATGATCTGTTCTTTACTGGCTACATCGCGCCGGGCCTCAACCGCAGTGGATTGCTGACCACCACCACGCAGGCCTTCTTCGGTTTTTCCGGGATCGGCGCATTCGTCGCGGCGACCTTTGCCGGATTGTTCGTCGGCACTTTCTTTTTGGGATTTCTGGCCGACCGGTTCGGACGGCGGTCGATCTTCACTTTTGCGCTGCTCGGCTACACCGCAGCGTCAGTGGCGATGGCGTGCCAGACTACGTCCGAGGGCGTGCTGCTGTGGCGCTTCATCGCCGGGATCGGCATCGGCGTCGAGATCATCACCATCGACGCCTATATCACCGAGCTGGTGCCGAGCTGGATGCGCGGCCGCGCCTTCGCGGTCAACCAGGCCGTGATGTTCACCGCGGTCCCCGTCGTTGCGGCTCTGGCGTGGTGGCTGGTGCCGCTGTCGCCTTACGGTGTCGATGGCTGGCGCTGGGTGGTGCTGATCGGCGCGGCCGGCAGCATGGTGATCTGGATCTTGAGGCTGTACGTGCCGGAAAGCCCGCTTTGGCTGGCGCGCCACGGTCGAACCGAGGAAGCCGCCAAAATTCTCGCCACCCTCGAGGCCTCCGCGGGCTCCACCACGCGTCCGCCCGAAATGGCGGATGCGTTGTCCTCGCATGCGGTGGCGAACGCGGGTTTTGCGCAGTTGTTCAAGCCGCCATATCTGTCGCTCGTGGTGTTGTTCATGATCTTCAATCTGTGTCAGGCCTTTGGCGTCTATGGCTTCGCCAACTGGGTGCCGGCGCTGCTGGTCGAAAAGGGCATCACCGTTACCAAGAGCCTGCAATATTCCTTCATCATTGCATTCGCCTATCCGATTGCCCCCTTGCTGGCCGCAAGCTTCGCCGACCGGTTCGAGCGCAAATGGATCATCTGTGGTGCCGCCGCCGCGATCGGCGCGTTCGGGATGGCGTTCTCGCAATTCGCCGAACCCGCGCTATTGATCCTGTGCGGCGTGCTGATCACGGCGGCCAACATGACGATGTCCTATGCCTATCACGCCTATCAAACCGAGGTGTTTCCGACCTCGATCCGCGCGCGGGCGTCAGGCCTGGTCTATTCGATGAGCCGAGTCAGCGCGACGTTCTCCGGCTTCATCGTCGCCTATGTGCTGCGCGAGGCCGGCGCCGGTGGCGTGTTCGGCCTGATCACGACAGCAATGATCGTCGTGATCGTTGCGATCGCCGCATTCGGCCCGAACGTGCGCGGCAAGCCGCTTGACGCCCTCTAGGAACAGCCAGGAACCGCACCCCACTCGCCCTTGCCGAACCCAGTGAGCATGGCTACCTCTCGCGGGGGCTTTTCGCAGAGGATCTCACCATCATGCTCGACGCCGCCGTCAAGGCGCTTTCGCAAATCCTGTCGCCGCCGATGCGTTCCATCCTGTGGAGATCGATCGGGCTGGCGCTGGTGCTGATCGTGGTGCTCGCGGTCGGCTTGCAACGGCTGTTGAGCTGGTTTGCAACTTCAGGCGAAGGCTGGGCCGAGGCGATGCTGGGCCCCGGCTTTCACACGCCGCTCAATATCGTGGCGTGGCTAGTTTCGATCGCCGCTGGTCTTGGCGTCGTGTTCGGCGCGGTGTTTTTGATGCCCGCGATCACCTCGCTGGTCGCGAGCGTGTTTGTCGACGAAGCCGCCGACCATGTCGAGCGCGAGCACTATCCGGCGGAACGACCCGGCACCGCGCTGCCGTTCGGCCTCGCCATGACTGAAGGCGTCAAAACCGCGCTGCTCACCATTCTGGTCTATCTGATCGCGCTGCCGTTCGTGTTCGTGGCCGGCGCAGGCTTCATTGCGTTCTTTATCGCCACCGCATGGCTGCTCGGCCGGGAATATTTCGAGCTCGCGGCAATGCGGTTTCGCCCGCCCGCGGAAGCCAAGGCGATGCGCAAGCAGAATGCCGCTGTTATCTTCACCGCTGGGCTAGTAATTGCGGCGTTCGTGTCGATCCCGATCGTCAACCTGGCGACACCGCTGTTCGGCATGGCCTTCATGGTTCACATGCATAAGCGATTGAGTGGGCCAAGGCCGGAGCTGATCGAGCCAGGGCGGAAATCGGGCGTGCCGGTGAGATGATCTCCTCATGGCGAGGAGCGCGTCTTCGCGCATCTCGAACCATGAGGCCCGATGCGGCCCATCCTTCGAGACGCGGCGCAAGAGCGCGGCTCCTCAGGATGAGGCAGTGCAAGTCGATTAGCGATCCCCCCGCCTTTAGGGCCGGGACAAGCGCTGCATCAGGGCCTGCACGGCGCCGAACGGCGCAGGCGTGAAAGGCCCCGGAGGCGCCCGCGTCATCAGCATCACAACACAGAGTGCGATGATCGCCATCCAGAACGTCAGCCAAAAGCCGTCGATATAGGCAAGCACGTTCGACTCGCGCTGCACCAGCGCCGAGAGCGAGCCCAAAGCTCGCGCCGGCGCGGTAGCCACGCCGTGGCTTGCGAAATTATTCGAGAGTTGCCTGAGAAACCGGACGACGTCAGCGCTGCCGTT
>JGI12053J15887_10000906_pt1 | contig 13006 bp, 9 predicted proteins | sample MedBloCAOM1_O3_FD_15887 | JGI IMG/M metagenome (IMG submission 15887)
GGGAGGGTACACCTGCCGATATAGAAATGCGCCGCGGAGATGTGCTGACCATTCCGAAAAAGCCTGGCTTCGTTCTAGTCAGCGGGCAGGTCTATAACGCATCCGCAATTACCTTCGTTCCCGGTAAAACTGCTGGCTGGTATTTGAAACGTGCTGGTGGGAGCACCGAAGGTGGAAACATGAAAGAAGTACTTGTCATTCGCGCCAATGGTTTAGTCGTAGGCCGGCGATCCGGGGAATGGTTCGAGCCAGGCGTCTTAGAGACAAAGCTTGAGCCTGGGGATGTTGTTGTCGTACCTCAAAAGGTTTTTGGAGGCTCGGCAATGTTGAGAAATCTATTCGCTTCTGCTCAGATATTTTCCTCTGTTGGATTCGCTGCTGCTCTTGCACTGCGGTAGCAGCTAACTATGCAACTATATTTTCAACCAAGCTCCGATCGCATTCTCCTTTCGAAGAGGACGCCTGCATTGGCTCAACACCGCAGGCTGATCGCTGCGACACAGCAAGTGACCGAAGGAAAGCCAGTCTGGCAATTGCTGGTATTGAGGTGCGGCTGATGCGAACAGAGTTAGTTGAACAAATACCTCAGCTAGAGGATTTTGGAAACCGGGAGCCACTAGCAGTGGTAGAGAAGGGGAACTGGGTTCAAAATGCATCCCTGTTTTGGGATTCGAGACGTGTCTTTACCCGTGTTGCCGCGAGCGTATTTGCGCTGAGCATCTTGGTTGCCTTCCTCTTGCCGAAAGAATATGTCTCCGGCGCACGCATCATGCCTCCGGAGCAAGGGGGGAATACTGCAGCGATGCTTGCCGCATTAGTCGGCAAAGGTTCTGCTGGGGGCTTGGCTGGCCTAGCGGGAAGTTTGTTGGGTAGTAAAAATAACGGGGCCTTGTTCGTTGCTCTATTACATAGCGGGACAGTGAGTGGGCATCTGATAGACCGATTCGACCTGCAGCGGGTCTATCACAAACGATATCGCGAGGACGCCGCCAAACGATTAGCCCATCTCACCAAAATTACCGAGGATCCCAAGAGCGGCGTTATTACAATCGCTGTTACAGATCGGACACGTGAACGGGCACGTGATTTGGCACAAGGGTATCTGGATGAGCTGAACAATCTCGTTGCAAAGGTAAACACTTCGTCGGCACATCGGGAACGGGAGTTCATCGAGCAGCGCCTAAATACTGTGCAGGCCGAACTACAACGCGCTCAAATGGAGCTAAGTGACTTCTCCAGCAAAAACACCACTATTGACATCAAAGAGCAAACCCGCGCCACGGTGGATGCGGGAGCAAAGCTCGAAGGGCAACTTATTGCAGGACAGTCCGAGCTCGACTCACTGCGTCAGATCTACGGCAACCAAAATGTCCGAGTACGCGCGGCCGAAGCGAGAAATGCCATTCTGCAGCGCGAGCTGCAACGTGCCAATGGACAAAGCTCTCCGGATCCGAATGGCAGCGATATCGATGCCAGCCATCCATTTCCCGCCCTACGGCAACTTCCTCAGTTGGGTGTTCGATGGGCAAATCTGTATCGAAACGTCCGTATACATGAAACTGTCTTCGACTTACTTTCAGAGCAGTATGAAACCGCACGTATCGAAGAAGTGAAGTCAATTCCTACAGTGGGCGTTATCGATGTTCCTGGACTTCCGGAAAGGAAGTCAGGACCTCATCGGACATTGATTGTCCTGATATCGAGCTTTCTTTCTGCGGTAGTGACTGCGGTATTTCTGCTGGCGAGACGTTCATGGCTGGAGATGGACGACGAGGATGCGCGGCGGGTACTTGCCACACGCATCGCGATTACAATCCGTGATCGTTGGAGGCGTAGTTCAGTATGAAACGACTCTGGAACACTTGGCGCAAGAGACTTCGCAAACCTCAGAGTTCGCAGATGAGTGCCACCAGAGGCCGAGATTGCGCGAATGCTTTTTATGGCGTCGCGGATTATTTGGTTCTCCCGGTAGGGATGCTGCTTGCGGCTCCCTTTCTGCTAAGACATCTAGGGACTGCCCAATATGGAGTTTGGGTATTGGCCGGTGCCGCCGTCAGCAGCGGTGGAATTGTCTCCGGAAGCTTTGGTGATGCTGCCATCAAATATGTGGGGGACTGCCGTGGCAGGGGAGACGGGCCAGGCGTTATGCGAATCCTACGTAACATGATTTCTATTAATCTGGCATTGAGCGGTATTTTGGCCATGGCGCTTTGGTATTTGGCTCCCTGCCTGACCCGCCACACTGTCAAGATTGATCGTGAACTCCAGACAATCTGTTTACAATCACTTCGAATTGGGAGTGGGTTGCTTCTGATCAGATCGATCGAAAGCCTATTTATAAGTACCCTGCGCGCTTTTGAGACCTACGGATCAACGGTCCGAATCTCTGTCTGCTCACGTATCGCGATCCTAACATCTGCAATCGTGCTAGCCAGATATGGACGCAATGTTGTCTGGATTATGGCTGCCACACTCTTCATTTCAACTTTCGGTACGTTGGCGCAAGCGCTGGTACTTAGAATGATGATAGGAAAATTTTCGCCGATACCTTCATGGCACCAGAAGACGGTGTCCGAGATTGCTGCCTTTGGAACGTTCAGTTGGGTACAGGCAATTTCCGGTGTAGCATTCAGTCATGCCGACCGGTTCTTTGTTGGATTCTTTATGGGCGCTCCGGCAGTTGCATATTATGGTCTTTGTGTTCAGGCAGCACAACCGATTCACGGCCTGATTTCATCCGGATTGCATTTCTTGTTCCCACATCTCAGCACCCGCCTTCCTGTTGCGCCACTCTCAGAGATACGACGTAAAGTAATCTTGGCATTCAAGGTAAACATTGCGCTGGTTGGCGCCCTCTCTTTACCTCTTATTGTCTTCGGCAGTCGCATCCTTACTGCGTGGATAGGGCCCGGTTTGGCTCAACAGCCGCTCCTGATGTTTCCGGCAATTGTCTTCAGTTTTGCATTGCTGGGAATGAATGTTACCGCGCACTATGCTCTGCTTGCAGTAGGACAAGTGAAGGTCGTGACATATCTAAACCTCTTCGCTGGCATAGTCATGCTGCTTGTAATGGCGATGCTGATTCCAAAGCATGGCTTGCAGGGAGCAGCGTTGGCGAGACTCGTCTACGGGCCCATTACCTGCTTTGCATACTTTCACCTATATAAAAGTATCTGGCGGGCGGGGCCGCACGCACTTCTACCGCGGTCTTCAATGTACAAAGTGGCGGCGACCGGCACGGACTGACCGAATAGCCACATCCCAAGACAAGTACTTGTATCTCATGAAATCTACCCCCCTCATCTCCATCATTACACCTTCCTTCAACCAAGCGACTTTCATTGGGGAAGCGCTGGAGAGCGTACGACTTCAAAATAACCAAAATTGTGAGCACATCGTGATAGACGGCATGTCAACGGACGGCACCATCGATCTGTTGCATCACCAGACTACTAGAGGACGACAGAATATGGTTTGGATTTCGGAAAGAGATAGTGGCCAAAGCGAAGCATTGAACAAAGGATTTCGACGAGCAACTGGCGAGATTATCGGCTGGCTGAACTCCGACGATCGCTATCGAGCCGATTGTTTTGAGTATGTCGTCCAGGCATTTGAAGATAACCCCGATGTCGACATTATCTACGGTGACTATCTAATGGTNGATGAGGCGGGGAAAGTGCTTAAGATTAGGCGTGAGATCGAGTTCAATGCCTTCATNCTTCTTTACCACCGCATTCTATACATTCCGACTACTGCGACATTCTTTCGACGCAGAATATTTGANGAGGGCAACTGGTTGGATGAAAAGCTGCAATACGCGATGGATCTTGAGTTTTTTATACGTCTCTCGGGACGTGGTTACCGTTTTAGACATATTCCCCAACTTCTTGCCGACTTCAGGATGCAGCCGAANAGCAAAACGTGTCGCTCTCCAGACCGGCAACGAACGGAGCATCGGCAAGTTGTTCTTGCTGCTGCGCCTATCTGTCGCCGTNTNAAATCTCCATGNNTGAGGGGTGTCGCGCTCACATTGTTCCGCTCCATCGCCTGCCTCAGGCGATATGCAGAAAAGATGCTCAGAGGCTATTACTGGGAAGAATCGTGCCCAAATGGCTTCAAGTTTGATTGATGTGAATTGTCGTCATGAATTTATTGATCACTGCAATCTCCTCAGCAACAGGCCCCTCGGGGATCTGCAGACACGCCTATAACCTTGTTCGTTGTGCAGCCAGCCATGGAGAGAGGTTTCAAATCACTTTAGCGCTCGGTAAGTGGCAGGAAATGTATTTTCGGAAGTCGTTCAACCTAAACAATTCAGGGGTGACTATTGTTTCGTTTGATATTTCGAACAATCCTTTCGCTAGGAATATGTGGTATCTGCGAGACCTGCCAAAACTGGCAGATGACGTTGCTGCCGATGTAGTTCATCTGTCATTCCCTGTTCCGATCCAGCGACACCTGATGCAATGTCCCGTTGTTGTTTCGTTGCATGATCTCTATCCCTATGACGAACCGAACAATTTTGGTTTTCCAAAAGTTTTCTTCAATAGGGTGTTTCTTCAACAATGTCTAAAAGAAGTCGATTGTGTCGCCTGCGTTTCGGAGACAACTCTCTACCGCCTGAAGATTCGCTTTCCTCGATTTGCGCATAGAAAATCGGTGGTGGTACACAATTGCGTGACCATCGCCTCCAATGAACCGGTTTCACTAGTGGGGCAACAAGGAAAATTTGTCCTGATGGTCGCGCAGCATCGTGCGAACAAGAATATTCCGTTGGCTCTCAAGGTCTTTGAAGAGGTTCGCCGACGAAAAATGATCGACCAGCATGCATTGCTGCTACTGGTAGGTAACCGGGGTCCGGAGACTGCTGCGATCCTGTCGCTCATCGAACAACGCTCGCTTCAGACGAGTGTCAAGTTGCTCGATGGGGTGATGGACGGAGAGCTAAGGTGGCTCTATGAAAATTGTGAGTTCTTGATGGTTCCGTCTTCGATGGAGGGATTTGGCCTTCCTATAGCAGAGGGACTGTTTTGCGGCAGCCGTGTTGTGTGTTCCGATATACCAGCATTTCGGGAGATTGGCGGGGATGCCTGTCATTATTTTGACCTGCATGCGGAGTCCGATTCTTCTGCGATGGTTGAGTCCATCTGCAGAGCATTGGCTGGGCCATCTAAGCCGGCTAAACGGCTCGAAAGATTTCTTCTCGAAAGGGTCGCCAACGAGTACGCGGCTCTCTATTCGGAGCTGAGAAAAGACGCATTGGACATGATGTCAAGATGAGAAAGACTAACTGTGCAGAAGACTGAGCAGGTCAACGTGTTGGGTGTGGGAGTCCATGCCGTTGATATGCAGATCACCGCTTTGCTTTTGGAGGCGCGGATCAGAAACGGTGAGAAAGGTTATGTATGCCTGACCGGGGTTCACGGAATTATGGAGGCTCAACAAGACTCCAGCTTGAAATCAATATTTGCCGATGCTCTTCTGGTCGCCCCCGATGGGATGCCAACCGTCTGGATGGGANATATGCAGGGCTTTTCCACAATGAAAAGGGTCTTTGGCCCTGACCTAATGGTCGACATCATAGGTAGGAAAGAGTTCCGTAACTGTGTTCATTTCTTCTGTGGAGGGGAGCCCGGGGTTGCTGAAAGGCTACGGGAGGCAATGTTGCAACGATTTCCGTGGGTACAAATTACAGGGACCTACTCACCACCATTTAGGCAAATGACGGCGATGGAAGAGAGCGAACTAGAAGCTAAGGTACGGTCGTTAAGACCCGACATCATTTGGGTGGGGCTAAGTACTCCGAAGCAGGAGCGGTTTATGGCACGTTATTTGCCGGTGCTGGATACAAAATTGATGATTGGCGTGGGCGCAGCTTTTCTCTTTCATACCGGTGCCATCAAAGATAGCCCNAANTGGGTCAAACATGCAGGACTGCAATGGCTGCACCGGCTCTTGCAAGAACCCTCCCGATTGTGGAGGCGTTATCTTCTGAACAATCCACGTTTCATCTTTTATGCTCTATTGCAATTTGTCGGTGTGAAGCATTACACGCTAGAGGCAGGATCAGACAACCGGCAACCGTATAGCTTCGACCTGCACTGACGTCACAGAACGGCCATATTTGCCAGTCACGTGTTATGCAGCCAATCTCCCTTTCTCTTTATGCTATACCTGCAGGAACCTAATGAATAATTCAGAGTTATCAATAATGACTTCATCAGAGAATGTATTTACAGCGTCACAGACTCATGTTTCCCGGTCCTCCCGGAATCACGTTCCGAGTGAGCGCCCACAGAACAATGCGCTATTTCACAACGAATGTTTTGGCAATCGAGTGACCGAAGTTGAGCGTCTGGAGCCAGGTGCCGATAACGACGTTCGGAGTACGCGGACTGTAGAGCCCTGGCCGTGGTCGAAAACGAAGCAACCTGATCTCGGCCTCTGGTTGTTGCTATACGGTTCTGCCGATCGACACGATCAATGGGAACAACTTCGGAGAGTTCCGGAAGGTAATATCCGGGCTCGAAATTGTGCCTTGCAATATTCGTCGAGTCTAGTTAAGCGAGGCTGCGATGTTATCGGAACAGTCTTTCTCTTAGTCATGCTATTCCCGCTATTCGTTCTGATTGCTGTTTTGATTAAGATGGACTCCCCGGGACCAATATTCTTTCGACACTACAGGGTCGGTAAGGATGGTAACCCTTTTGTGTTATGGAAGTTCCGAAGTATGAGAACCGATGTGAGGGAATACGAGGCATCTCCTCGGAGTGGCGTCGATGATCGCCTAACCCGTATCGGTCGATTGATCCGTCGATTGAGCATCGATGAATTGCCGCAACTTATCAATGTTCTTAGAGGGGAGATGAGCCTCGTTGGTCCGCGGCCGGAGATGCCATTTATCGTGGCTCGCTATCATCCAATCGAATGCGAGAGACTTATCGCCAGACCTGGAATAACGGGTCTATGGCAGATCAGTCCAGCCAGGGCATTTCCTATTCATGAAAATCTGCATTACGACCTTCACTATATTCGGAATCAGAATTTCTTCTTGGATTGCGCTATTGTTTTACGTACGATAGCGGCTGTTATTCATGGCGTAGGCGCGATATGAGCGACGTTAGGCTCTGGGAGGACGAGGTTGCATCTTCCATGCCTTCATCTGTAAATAGAGTTCCGGGCGACGCTGCACAGGTGCGCGGAAATCGGTCGGCGACGTCAACCGCAGGGTGGATCGTGATTGTTGAATGGATATTGTCCGCGTTGATGGGTGTGTATTTTGGCGTTCACACTCTGCCGGCCGCGTGGAAGACGTTGAACACTGATTTTCCGAACTACTATCTGACAGCGCGCCTCGCACGAGAGAAGAACGATACCTCCAGAATTTATGAGTGGAAATGGCTACAACGTCAAAAGGATCATCGTGATATCGACCAGCGAATTATTTCGTTGGTCCCGATTACGCCGTTTTCCACTCTCGCTGTCTGGCCGCTTGCGGCCCTGCCACCTCTAGCCGCCAAACATCGGTGGTTAGTGCTAAATATGGCTATGGTGTTGGCGATAATTGTTTTGTTGCGGTCGCTAACTCAGCTTCCCTTGAGACGCGTTGTGCTGGTGACGGCGTTAAGCATCCCGCTTAACAAGAACTTTCTATATGGGCAGTACTATATCTTACTTCTGCTTGTCCTGACCCTTGCGTGCTGGTGCTATGTTCGCCAAAAGCGCTTTGTGTCGGGTCTTCTTATCGGCCTGGGCTTCGGCTTGAAGCTTTTTCCCGTACTGTATCTTGGATATTTTCTGCGCAAAAGAGACTTCAAGGCCTTCACCGGTGGAGTTGTCGGCGCGGCCGGCGCAGCGATAGCGTCTATCGCGGTTTTTGGTTGGCAGGCGAATCGCGTTCTCGTCAGTCAAGTTTTGCCCTGGACATTGCGTGGGGAGGGGTTGGATCCTTATAACCTAGCCAGTGCTTCTATCGCTACGCTGCTTCATCGGCTTTTCATTTATGAGCCACAGTGGAATCCAAATCCATCCATCAATGCGGCATGGTTGTTTGCTGTCCTCCTGCCTTTGGCACAAACTCTATTGTTCGCTCCGGCATTATTGCTGGCTGAACCTATCGACAGCAGTCCCAGACGGCTGTATTTGGAGTGGTCGGCTGTACTGCTAGGCAGCTTAGCTATTTCTACTCTGCCCGCTGGTTATCATTTCACTCTCTTGATTCTTCCCGTGTGTCTTATGTGGAATGCGGTCGAGGAGCGCGGAGGTTTGGCTGCAATTGCGGCACTTTTAGTCCCTTACGTAGCAATTGGGTATCCTGGGTGGAAGGCCATCGGTGCGATGTCCCCGTGGGTGCTATTCAGCGTGCCGCGGCTGTACCTCGTCGTCCTGCTGTGCTTCCTCGCTTATCGGTTATTGGCATGGGAGAAACGCGATGGGAGACAAAGCCATGAGACGTGGAAATGGGCTGGAATCTTTGTCCTGTTTATGTTGATAAATATCGCATCGGGGGTACGTCATCAAAACGGTCTGTATGCGGATTATTTGTGGCGGCTTCCAACGTCGGCGACGATGTTGCAGGCCAGCGGACCTGTAACTCAGAACGACACAATTTTGTTCACGGCGATGGTGCCGGCTGGGTACCATACTGCGATACAGAAGGCCGACGGCATAAGTTTTGACACCGGTGCGGTCGATCAGCTCGCAGTAACATCGACTTCAGTCGAACGATGGACGGAGGAAACTGAACGTGAATCCATGATTGGATCAAGCGTCTCGGGCAGGGAAGTGATTCGCCAGGCAGAGTTTCCCGTTGCATCCCCCGACGGCAGATGGTTGGCATACCTGCGCGAAGAACACGGCCGCGATCGTATCTGGCTCCGCGCGCTCGGTAACTCAGGGAACAGAGATATACGTCTGACGCCGGCTGGGTTCGATGTGCAGGAGATGTCATTCTTGCCGAATGGCTCGCTTGTCGTCTCTGCTGAATCGAACAGGGGACGTCCCGGCCTCTTCCTCGTAGATCAGACCGGAGCTATCAATTCGCTGGGCTCAGAGGAAGCTAGATACCCGGCCGTCTCTCCGGACGGCCACTGGTTAGCCTTCAGCAGGTTACAAAGCGGCAATTGGCATCTGTGGCTGCGCGACTTGCACGACGGCCGGACCAGCCGGCTCACTCACGCGGACTGCAATAACATAGAGCCAACCTGGGCGTCGGACTCGAAGACGCTGGTTTACGCCAGCGACTGCGGGCGAGCCCTGTGGTTTACCGCGCTCTGCCGCCGCCCCATCCCCTAAAAACGATCATTACACCCTGTATCAAAACCGGGGTGTAACAACCTGCGTGCGAATATATATCGGGATATCGACGCGCCCTGGTAGCTAACGAAGGGAAATGTCTCCAGAATGTCACAGCTTTGTCATTTGATTATATAAATCAATGACTTGGGGCTAATGCTTGGCAACGCATAGAGCGTATCTATATAGAATGAACTGGTAAAGATGAGTCGCGGACCTCGATATCCACGATTCTTCAAGGGGANAAACGTGAGCTTGATTCTGGTTATTGAGGACGATATTAGGATACAAAAGGCGCTTCACAGGCAATTCACGACGGAGGGTTACGAAGTGCATGTGACCGGCGACGGCGCGCAGGGACTAGCGAGTTGCAAGACCTTGAAACCTGCAGGCGTCGTGCTAGATCTCATGCTGCCGAGCATGTCGGGCCTCGAGGTCTGTAAGGGGATAAAGAGTTGGTCAGCAAGTACCCCGGTTGTGGTTCTCAGCGCAGTCTCGGAGGTGGCGGATAAAGTTTTGCTACTGGAGTTGGGCGCAGACGATTATGTGACGAAGCCATTCAGTCCGCGCGAGCTGATGGCGCGCGTCCAGGCAGCAATTCGAAGGACCCAAAAGCCGGCGACAAACACCCATGTCAGCTTCGGAAACGTTACAGCGGATTTCTCCGGGATGGAGGTCTTCAAGGATGGCGTTCCTGTGCTCCTTACTGCCCACGAAATCAAGCTTCTGCAGTATTTTGTCGAACACGCAGAACGCGTCATTACCCGGGAGGAGCTCCTCAATGATGTCTGGAACTACACTTCCTATCCAACCACTCGCACGGTTGATAATCACATCATGAAGTTGCGGCAAAAATTAGAGGCCGATCCAGCCAAACCTGTATACTTCCGCACCATCCACGGTATTGGTTATAAGTTCGTCCGCGGAAATTGATGCTGCCGCTGTGCATGGGAGGGCGAGGCTGATGGACAGGCTGCGGATGAGGACGACGCTGCTGATCCCTCTGCTTATTCTTTCGTTCGGTTGCACGGTACTAAGTCTCCTCGTGATTCGCACGATCGTGCAGCAGCAGACCCAAAAAGATCTCGCGTCCGACCTTAGACATTCAGTAAAAACCTATCGTAACTTTCAACATCAACAGCGGGAGTTGCTTTCGCGCGAATCTGCGCTACTGGCGGATCTGCCGAGCCTGAAGTCCTTGATGACCACCTACGATCAGCGAACGATCGCAGATGGCGGAGTCGAGTTCTGGCAGGTGAGTGGATCCGATTTTTTTGCATTGCTCGATCAGAAAGGAAACTTGATCGTAGCCTACAATCGCGGCCCCGCGCTTGATCGATCCGGGGTTGCCAAGGGATTGGAGGTAGGCCTTCATCGACCGGAGGAGCCGGTTCTGCTCGCCCTCGGCGACCGTATATACGAGATATCAACGCAGCCACTCTACTTTGGGCCGAGGGAACACGGAACTCTTCTCGGCTTTGTCGCCGTCGGATATTCGATCGATGAACATGTTGCGCGAGCGGTCAGTGAAGCCGCCGCGGCAGAGGTTACATTCACTGTCGATGGGCGAGTAGTCGTCAGCACACTTAGCCCGGAGCTGCAGCAGCAGCTCATTGCACGCGGTGGCGAATTGTTGCGCCTGCCAACGGATAACAGAAAGATTGAACTTGGAAAAGTAGACTACCTTGCGGCATCAGAGCGTCTCACCATGTCCGATGGGCAGGAGAGTGCGATTCAAGTACCTCAACTCGTCGTCCTCAAATCGTTTGCCGGCGCCACGCAGCTGGTAGATCGAGTAAACCGATGGGTATTGACTCTGGCGCTTCTTGCACTGGTTGCCGGTACAGGAATGCTTGTCTCCATCTCTCGCACTCTTACGCGACCCATCGAAACTCTAGTGGGCGGAACCCGAGCTCTCGCGCAAGGAAATTTTGATTATCAACTCAGCGAGGACGGAGCGGAGGAGATAAGAGAGCTAAGCAGAGCCTTTGAACGCATGCGCATTCAGCTGCGGCGTACTCAGAAAGAACTGCTCNATTCGGAGAGACTCGCGACGATTGGGAGAATGGCGAGTTCCATCTCGCACGATCTGCGGCACTATCTCTCTGCAATGTATGCCAACGCTGAATTCATGAGCGACGGAAACATCTCGCAATCGGAGCGCGAAGAGCTGATGCTGGAGGTGCAGACAGCCGTTCAGGGAATGACCGACCTTCTTGAGTCACTCCTTCTCTTTACTCAGACGGGGAGAGCGCTCCACCCGGAGTTCGAATCGATCGCGCTGATGATTCAGCGAGCGGTGAGTATGGTCCGCTCCCATCCCGGCAGTCGCGATGTAAAAGTCACGCTGAATGGACTTTCTTCTATAGAAGCATGGGTCGACTCGAAAAAGCTCGGTCGCGCTGTTTACAATTTGCTCCTGAATGCCTGCCAGGCAGCTAAGCGGGGCCAAGGTCCTCCCAGGGTGAACCTGAGTCTCTACGAAGATGAGCGATCGATCGGTATTAGAATTGCCGACAATGGCCCCGGAGTTCCAGCGTCTCTGCGTCAGAAGATATTTCTGCCGTTTGTGAGTGAGGGGAGGGAGAGCGGAATCGGACTTGGATTGACCCTCGCCCAGCAGATTGCGCAAGAGCATGGCGGGAGAGTCGATCTTGATGAGACAAGTGAAGGCGATACCGTCTTCACCATTAATCTGCCTAAGGCATCGTTGCAGGCACTCGGTGTTGTGGTCGAAAGCAAGACTTCACCGGCGTACGCCCCAGCAAACGGAGAAGGCTGAAGAATGAGAGACATTCGTCGCGAACTCCTCACTTGTCTGATCTTGATTGCAGTGCAGGCTTCTTTGCACGCACAGTCCCCCGGCTCTATTCCTGTTTCTGGGTCTCCATCTTCTTCTACGTCTGACACACATTCTGCCGAGTTAGAGCGGAAACTGGAGGCAATCTCGTCGGCCCTTGCCGTCACTCATCAGCAACTCGAACAGTCGCAGCAAGAGATGGAACAATTGCGAGAAGAACTCGCGCAGATCAAGAAGCTGCTTGCCGCGACTCAATCTGGGTCAGTCGAATCGGGAAGCCCCGCGGATGCGGCAAAGGCGACNGCCTCAGCTATCGAAGCTCTGCAGGAGCAGCAACAGACCATCGAGGCCCAAGTCAAGGTGCACGATCAGACAAAGGTTGAGAGCAGTTCGAAGTATCCGCTTCACGTTACAGGTCTGCTTCTATTCAATTCGTTTGTTAATCGAGGCAGCGTCGATAACATTGATCTTCCCGAGGCCGCCCTAAATAATCAAAACAATACCACTGGCAACGGTAGCGCCGGTGCAACCTTTCGTCAAACTATCCTCGGGCTGCAAGGGTACGGCCCCAGAATTGCCGGCGCGCGAACCTCTGCCGATGTCAATCTCGATTTCTTCGCTGGCCTTGCCTATGCGAGCTATGCAACCTCTGCGGGAACTGTCCGGATGCGGACCGCGAGCATCAATATCGATTGGACCAACGATTCGATTCAAGCAGGTTTGGTGATGCCGCTGATCTCCCCGTTGTCACCTACATCCTTTGCAATGGTTGCGGAACCAGCATTGGCCGGTGCGGGGAACCTATGGACATGGGCGCCCCAACTACGATACGCGCATCAGATTCCGTTTCAGTCCGGAAGGCGCCTGCAGCTTGAGTTCGGACTGTGGGATCCGCCGACTGCGGGTTACAGC
>JGI12053J15887_10000907_pt1 | contig 13001 bp, 11 predicted proteins | sample MedBloCAOM1_O3_FD_15887 | JGI IMG/M metagenome (IMG submission 15887)
CGGGCGTCGGATCCGAAGAACGAGTAGAAGCCGCTACCGCCGATGACTCCGAGCATCCGACCATTCTGTGCCACACGGGCTGCCCGCAGGCAGCTAGCGCCGGTTCACTCCTCCTCGGCGTGCTCCGATGCGCGGCGGGCCCCATCGCGGATCTCGAACACGTCGGTCGCCAATCCGCCGATTGCACCGGCCACGTCCTTCACGGCGGTCGTGATGATCGAGGCCACCTCCCCAACCGTCGAGGCCACGGACTGAACGGTCTGCTGGAGGGCATCCTTGCGGATTTCTACCTTGCTGAGTCGTTCTTCCATGGGGTTCAGTCTTGCCGCTCGAAGGCGCCAGCGCCAGGCGACCCGATTCGGCCATGCGACGATGACGCCCGTGGCCAGTTTCGCCCAATGGGTCGAGGGCGCCCGCCCGCGGACGCTGCCCAACGCGATCGCGCCAGTGATCGCCGGGACCGGCGCCGCGGCCTGGCTGCACGCCGCGTGCTGGTGGAAGGCACTGCTGGCGTTGCTCGTCGCGGTGGCGATGATCATCGGCGTCAACTACGCAAACGACTACTCCGACGGCATCCGCGGCACCGACGACGTCCGTGCCGGACCGCTGCGGCTGGTCGGCTCGAAGCTGGCCGCGCCGCGGGCGGTGCTGGCGGCCGCGGCGGCGAGTCTCGGCGTCGCGGCGATGGCCGGGGTGCTTCTCGCGTGGCTCAGCGCACCGTGGCTGATCGCGGTCGGCGCGGCGTGCATCGCCGGGGCCTGGCTATACACCGGCGGCTCGAAGCCGTACGGGTATCTGGGGTTCGGCGAGGTCGCGGTGTTCGTGTTCTTCGGACTGGTCGCAGTGCTGGGCACGCAGTACACGCAGGCGCTGGCGATCGACTGGGTTGGCGTGACGCTTGCGGTGGCCGTGGGGTCGCTGTCGTCGGCCGTGCTGGTGGCCAACAATCTGCGCGACATCCCGACCGACAAGGTTTCGGGCAAGATCACGCTCGCCGTGCGGCTCGGCGACGCCCGCACCCGGCTGCTGTATCAGACGCTCCTGGCGCTGGCCTTCGCGCTGACGCTGGTGCTGATCCTCGCGACGCCGTGGTGTGCGGTCGGCCTGGTGGCGTCGCCCCTCGCGGTGCGGGCGGCCAAACCCGTGCGCGAGGGCCTCGGCGGCAAGGACCTCATCCCGGTGCTGCGCGATACCGGGTTGACGATGCTGGTCTGGGCGGTCGCGACGGCAGCGGCGCTGGCGTTCGGCGCTTGAGTGGCCCTGGTTCGCAGGGCTAGCGTTGAATCCTCGCCCGGCCGCAACGACCGGCGCAGGTTGGAGGAACAGCCATGTCCGATACCGATGTCCAACAGGCCAAGCGGCTTGCGGAGGGCAATGTTGCGGCGCTGCTCCCCGAGGAGGGCCGCACGATCGAGCAGGAGCGGCTGCATCGCAAACAGAATCTCGCCGCGGCCTTCAGGCTGTTCAGCCGCTTCGGCTTCGACGAGGGCGTAGCCGGACACATCACCGCGCGCGACCCGGAGCTGACTGACCATTTCTGGGTGAACCCGTTCGGCATGCACTTCAGTCACATCCGCGTGAGCGACCTGCTGTTGGTGCGCCATGACGGCGCGGTTGTCCAGGGCGATCTCCCGGTGAATCAGGCCGCGTTCGCGATCCATTCGCAGGTGCATGCGGCCCGGCCGGACGTGATCAGCGCCGCGCACTCCCATTCCGTCTACGGCAAGACGTGGTCGACGCTCGCCCGGCTACTCGACCCGATTACCCAGGACGCCTGCGCTTTCTACGACGACCACGCGTTGTTCGACAGCTACTCGGGCGTTGTTCTCGACATCGAGGAAGGCAAGCGCATCGCGCATGCACTCGGCGACTGCAAATCCGTCATCCTGCGCAATCACGGCCTGCTCACGGTCGGTCACTCGGTCGAGGAAGCCGCGTGGTGGTTCATCACCATGGAGCGGTCGTGCCAGGCGCAGTTGATGGCCGAGGCCGCGGGAACCCCGGTCCTGATCGAGCCGGCGATGGCCAAGCACACAGCAGGACAGGTCGGAACCCACTTCGCCGGCTGGTTCAGCTTCCAACCGCTGTTCGCACGGATCAGCCGGGACCAGCCCGACCTGTTCGACTAAGCGTCAGTCGCACTCCGGCGGCATCGTGGCGGTGGCCTCCCGCGCCACCGCCGGCTTCACCAAACCGGCCGCCGAGCGCGGCGAGGTCTTGTCACCGACCCCACGATCGCGACTCCCGCTAGCGGGTAACCATGAATGGGTGATAGCGGTGACGACGCGGCACGTATTGATACGCAATTGTGTAAGCGACGCGGCCCAGAAGGCATGGCACGGTGTGCGGGCGCCCTGGCGAGCCGCTTCCCCATCGGTCCAACTGACAAAGGAGACAGATCGTGAGCAACATTCCCACAATCGAGCTGAACGACGGCACGCAGATTCCGCAGCTGGGCTTTGGCGTGTTCCAAATTGAGCCCGCGAGAACCGCCGAAGCGGTGAAGGCTGCCCTCAAGATCGGTTATCGCCACATCGACACGGCGGAGATGTACGGGAACGAGAAGGAAGTCGGCCAGGGCATCCGAGACGCCGGACTCGACCGCGCCGATGTCTTCATCACGAGCAAGCTCAACAACGGCTTCCATCAGCCCGATGACGCGCGACGTGCGTTCGAGAAGACTTTGAGCGCGCTCGAATCCGACTACGTCGATCTATTTCTCATCCACTGGCCGCTGCCGACGCTCTATGGCGGCGACTTCGTCTCCACTTGGAATGTCCTCGAGGAGTTCGCCAAACAGGGACGTGCCCGCAGCATCGGGGTGTCGAACTTCCAGCCGACACATCTGGACCGACTGGCGGCAGAGTCGGAGACCATCCCCGCGGTCAACCAGATCGAGGTCCATCCGTATTTCACCAACGAAGAGGTGCGCGAGTACGGACGAGACCACGGCATCGCGACCGAGGCGTGGTCGCCGATCGCTCAGGGCAGGGTGCTCAATGACCCCGTTATCGAGCGGATCGCCGACGCCGCAGGCAGGTCACCCGCGCAGGTCGTGTTGCGCTGGCACATCCAGCGGGGCGACATCGTGTTCCCGAAGTCGGTGTCGCCGGACCGGATGAAATCGAATTTTGAGCTGTTCGACTTCGAACTGGACAGCGCCGATGTGAATGCGATCTCTGCCCTCGATCAGGGTGAAGCCGGTAGAACCGGCCCCAACCCCGACACGTTCGACTACATACCCGAATAACGCGCATCTACGCCAGCACTCACAACCGGCCGTCACTTACCGACCGACGCGAAGGCCGCCGCCTCCGAGCAGGAAGCCGTCTCCCCCGTACGGATAGAAGTTGACGGGCGGAGGGGCATCGTTGATCTGTGCATTGCCTGGCGACTGGCAAATGCTTCCCGACCCATCGGCTGAGCAGGACTGCCCGGTATCGGCCGCGGCAATCGGAGCCGCGGCGATCGCTCCCGCGGCTGTGACGGCGCCGAACAACGCTGTGAAGTAGGTCAGTTTCATGGTGCACTCCTGTCATTGAGCAGCCCTGATCCGGACTAATTGCAGGATTGCCCTCGCGTGATCGCACGTCGTCCCTGTTAACCCCCATCGACGTACCCGTTGCCTGGAAGCTTTACCTGTGTCCGACAGCGGTTCTCAAGACTGCGGCTGTCCCTGATCCGTGCCGAGCAAGACTCGCGCACTGCGGGCACGCCCAGAAGGATCCAGATAACCTACGGCGATCGTGGCGCCGGGCGCCGTCGATTGCACTACCGCAGTCAATGCGTCAGCATTGCCGATCGGTTGATCGTCGACCGTCGTGACCACCGCGCCTACGGCCAGGCCGGCCGCCGCCGCGGGGCCGCCGTTTGAGACTTCGACGACCCGGGCGCCGCTGGAATTCGTGTCATCGGCAAGCCGCGCTCCGAGGAACCCGTGGGAGGCAGTACCCGTGGCGATCAGTTCATCCGCGATGCGTTTGGCCTCGTCCACGGGAATCGCGAAACCAAGACCTACCGAACCGCTTTCACCGGGCGCGCCGCCAAGCGAGGCGTTCGCCGAGTTCACTCCGATCAGCTGTCCGTTCGCATTCACCAAGGCCCCGCCTGAGTTGCCGGGATTGAGTGCGGCGTCGGTCTGGATGGCGTCGATAGTCGCACTCTGGTTCGCCGAGTTGGAAGCAGTCGACACCGGACGGTGCAACGCGCTGATGATGCCGGCTGTGACCGTGCCGTCGAAACCCAGTGGCGAACCGACCGCCGCGACCTGCTGGCCGACGCGAAGGTCGGCCGACGAACCGAAGGTGATCGGGGTGAGTCCCGACGTTCCCTCGGCCCTCACAACAGCTATATCACTCGTCGGGTCGGTGGCGACCACGGCGAATGGCGCCGTGTGACCGTCGGCGAATGTCACAAGGGTGCCCACTGCGCCCGGGTCGGCAGACACGGCCTGCGGTGCAGCCGCCACGACATGCGCGTTGGTCATGATCAGCCCGTCAGAGGTCAAGACGATGCCTGAGCCAAAGTCGGCCTGAGTGCTCAGGTCCGTACGCAGTTGTACGACGCTGGGTACCACCATTGCGGCGACGTGCTCGATCGAGTCGAGGCCGGCCGACTGGGACGTGGCCTGCGGGCCTGTGGCCACGGCGTTGCGGGTGGACAGATGCGAAACGGAAAGCGCGGCGACTCCGCCGACACCCGCGGACACCGCCGCAACCACCAGCGTGGCGGCAAAGAGCGCCGCGCCTCGAGAACGCTTATGCGGCAGTTGATTCGTCGANGTTGTGGTGTCGCCCCCAAGCGGGGCTTGAGCCCACTGGGCCGTCTCGAAGTTGCTAGGAAGCGAGTGCCTCGGCGTGGTGGTCATGCCGCCGTGACCGCCGCTGAAGGGAGCGTGATCATGGCTCCTACAATCGCGGCCGTTGGTGCCGTTGTCGCTAGCGCTGGCGGCCATTGCCGACTGCTGCCAGCGGCAAATCCGTCATGCCCGCTAGCGGTAATGAATGCAGGACTCTAGCTATAACTTGCCGACCAGCCGACTGTCCGGTGACGGACCCGACACCCGCTTCACCAATCCCCTGCCGGTGATCAGTGGCAGGTCCAATGCCGACAGGAGACCCGGTTTCGCGGCGCAGACCGCCGGAATCGCGTTGACCATCCGGGAGGCTCCGGCCATCCGCGCGCCGAGATCGTGGTCGTGGTCATCGGCCATCTCGAACTCGCACCGCATGCTGGGCGAGCCCTCAATTTCGACGCGGTAGACGCCGCGACCGGAGGCTCCGCCGTAGCCGAGATCACGCGGTTGGATTGAAATGTGTGGCTGCGGCCAGTCTGGTGCGATGTCGTCGTGCATACGTGTGACGTGGTCGACGACGAGGGTCGGATTTCCCTCGACATACCCGGTCAACGTGGATCGCATCCCGGCGATGGTTCCCGCGGCGATGTGCCCGGTCGGAGTGTCGAACGCCATGGGGGCCGGTATGCGGTCTACGTTTTCGGCGATTTCGTCAACGCGAACGCCCAAGCCATCGGCCAACTGGTGCAGCACCGGCCCCCAACCGAAGGTGAACACGCCCGGCGTCGCGGCAAACGGAACTTCTTCCGGCGGTTTGCCGAATCCAAGGATGTCGTACACGGCGGTTCGGTCCGGGTATGTCGCATAGTTGAACATCTCGGTGACGCAGACGGAGTCGATGTTGCGGGCAACACCCGAAAGTGCCAGCGGCAGAACATCATTGGCGAATCCGGTATCGATACCGGTGGTGAAGAACGACACTCCGGCGGCCAGCGCCGCCTCGCGCAACGGATCGGTGAACGCCGCATCGACCGCATTGGGATAGACCAACGGCACGATGGAACACGACACCACGTTCTTGCCGGCACTCAGAATCGACACCATGTCGTTGACCGCCTCCAGCGGCCGCAGGTTCGCGGCAGCGGCGTAGACCACCACGTCGGCGTCACCGCCGAGCAGCGCGGTTGGATCGGCGGTCGCGACAACGCCGACAGGGTCGGCACCGCATAGCTCCCCGGCGTCTCGTCCTGTCTTCACATCGCTGTGCACGATGAGGTCCACCAACTCCAGTTCGGGGTGATCGATCACGCCCCGCAGCGCGATCACGCCCATGGAGCCCGGGCCCCACACCGCCACTCGAATCGCCACCGGTCCTCCTATTATTAGGACGCTAAACGTTACTATTAGGACGGATCGTAAGGAGGCAATGTGGTCACGTCAACGCCCCAGTCGCCGCCTACCCGGCGAGCGATGGACGTCCTCGGTGCGCTGGCCGCGTCATCGAGTTGTCGAACATCAGCCGAACTGGCCCGGCAGTGCGCCATCAGCACGTCGACGTGCGCCCTGGTGCTGGGAGAACTCGAACGTGGCGGGTGGGTCGCCCGCTACGACGATCGCCGCTACGGACTAGGCAGCGGGCTGTTCGGATTGGTCCGTGGTCTGCGCACCCAATTTCCGCTCCTCGACCAGGGCCGAACCGCACTGGTCAATCTCCATGAGAGTCTGGCGGCCGGCTGTTCGATGTCGCGCATCGACGACGACCACCTCACCGTCGTCGACGCGGTGGGCCACGGCAGCGATGGTGAGCATGTCGTCGGGCAGCGCTTCCCGATCGACCCGCCGTTCGGGCTGGTGGCGATGGCGTGGCGAGACGATGCCGCGGTTGACCGCTGGCTGCGGGGGGTCACGCCGCGGCTTACCCGGGCCGACATCGACCAGTATCGGCAAGTGCTCGCCGATGTCCGCGCACGCGGCTACGGAGCCTGGAGATTTGACGACGCCCACACGTCATTGCACGAGCGAGTCGCCGGAATCTTGGCCTCGTTAGAGCCGACAGCCACGGTGGCACGGCAGCTGACGAACTTGATGACGATGGTCACCCTGCGATCCATTACAAAGACGCTGGAAAAGGACTTGCCGGCAACAGAATTCGTCGTCCTACCGATATTCGGCCGCACCGGCCAGCCCGAGTACCAGATCGAGATTCACATCCGCCGCCCAGGCGCCCTCACACTCGACGAGCTGAACACGGCGCTCGCGAAGGCGCACAACGAACTGACGCCAGGCGCATCGGCCTGCTGACGCAGTCCAAGCGATTGACAGCATGGCGCGCTCATTTGTCGCTGCCGCGCTCATCTCGACTTGGGGCCGCGGCGGCGAGAGCGATCAGGATTTCCGGCATCGTAACGGCGATCTCCTCGTCATCGACGGGATGGATGCCCGCGAAGCGGGTGTGAGCGGCAGGCACCGACAGCTTGAGGTCATCGAGCACGTTTGCCCCCGCGATGCGTGCCGACTTGCGCGCGTCGTCGTGCGCCCACACGCCGCCATATTGGCCGTGTGAGGTCCCGATGACAGCCACCGGCTTGGCGCTGATGGCGCCGGCACCGAAGGGGCGCGAGACCCAATCGATGGCGTTCTTGAGGGCGGCGGGCATCGTGCCGTTGTATTCAGGGGTCACGAGCAGAAGGGCGTCGGCCGACTGCACTTCGGCACGCAGCCTGTCGGCAGCCGCGACAGCCCCCCGCCGGTCGATGTCTTCGTTGTACAAGGCCACATCGGCCAGGCTGTCGAAAATTTCGACCGAGATGCCGCTCGGCGCGAGCTTGACGGCCGCCTCGGCGAGGTGAAGGTTGTCTGAGCCGGCGCGCAGGCTGCCAACCAGGGCCAGAATTCGGGTGCTCATGGCAGTCCTTTCGTAGTGGATTTCTGCTCGATGACGGAGTCGGGCGGCAACACTGGCGCAGTAGATACAACGACGTTGGTCTGACGAAGTGTGCCGTCGCAAATGTTCGGGTCTGCTGTGAACCTTGGGTTCGCCGCGGCCGGTGTGACCGAACGGAGCCGAAGATCAGCCGTGGGTTGAGCCGGTGGAGGTGCTTCCAGGGCAGGCCCATTCAAAGGCTTACCGCCAGCGGGAATCTTTGCCTACCTGCCAACTTCAAATGCCCACGGTGCTGCTAGCCGGACATCAGGGCGGCCCGAAGACCGCCTGGCGGTTCTGCCAGTCCGCCCTACCGTGGAGTTTGTTGTTGCACTAACTAATTGAGCCGCTCGGAAGGGCTGGTGATCTTATGTCGACCGATCCCCGTGAAGAGCGCCTCGCGTGCCGCATCGCCGACCTGTACGCCACCGACTCGCAGTTCACCGACGCCCGGTCCATCGAGGCACTGACCGCGGCGATCGAGCAACCCGGGCTGCGGCTGCCACGGATCGTAAGCACCGTCATGGGGGCCTATGCAGAGCGGCCTGCTGTCGGAGAACGCGCTGTCAACCTCACCACAGATCCGGAAACCGGCCGCACTTCGCTTGAGCTTCTGCCCTGGTTCGAGACCGTCACGTACCGCGAGTTGTGGGATCGCGTCGGNGCGGTCGCCAGCGCATTGACCGACGGCCCTGGGCATCCGGTCCAGCCAGGCGACCGCGTCTGCGTGCTGGGTTTCACAAGTGTGGACTACGCGACACTCGACATGGCGTTGGTCCAGTTGGGCGCGGTGTCCGTTCCGCTCCAGACCAGCGCGCCGGTCAGCCAACTACGGCCCATCGTCACCGAGACCGAACCTCGCGTATTCGCTTCGAGCATCAACGATCTCGGCGATGCCGTTGACCTGGTGCTCACCGGCTACACGCCTGCACGGCTGGTCGTCTTCGACTACCGCCCCGAGGTGACCGAGCAGCGCGAGGCCTTCGACGCCGCCAGGACACGGTTGGCCGAGGCGGACAGCCCGGTGTTGATGGAGACCCTGGCCGAGCTGCTCGAACGCGGGGAGTCGCTGCCCGCACCGGAACTCGTCCCCGACGACGATGACGACCCGTTGAGGTTGCTGATCTACACCTCGGGCAGCACCGGCGCGCCGAAGGGTGCCATGTACCCAGAACGATTGGTCGCGAATTTCTGGCGTAGGTCGCGCTGGACCTGGGGCGAGTCGAGCGTCGGGCCGTCGATCACGCTCAGCTTCATGCCGATGAGCCACGTGATGGGTCGGGGCATCCTCTACGGAACGCTGGGAAACGGCGGCACGGCCTATTTCACGCCCAGGAGCGATCTTTCGACGCTGTTCGAGGACCTCGCGCTGGTGCGGCCCACCGAATTGAACTTCGTGCCGCGGATCTGGGACATGCTGTACCAGGAGTTCCAGAGCGAAGTGGACCGTCGGTCTGTCGACGACGCCGATCGCGCGGCACTCCAACCCGAGGTGATGGCGGACCAGGCACAGAACCTGCTCGGCGGACGGTTCGTCTCGGCGATGACGGGCTCCGCACCGATCTCGGCCGAGATGAAGGAGTTCGTCGAGTCCCTCCTCGACCTCCACCTTGTCGAGGGCTACGGCTCGACCGAGGCCGGGATTGTCTACGTCGACGGCCAGGTGCGACGCCCGTCGGTGATCAACTACAAGCTGGTCGATGTGCCCGATCTGGGTTACTTCCACACCGACCAGCCGTACCCCCGAGGCGAGTTGTTAGTCAAAACGAAGGACTTGTTCCCCGGCTATTACAAGCGGCCCGAGGTCACCTCCGAGGTGTTCGACGCGGACGGCTACTACCGGACCGGCGACGTGGTGGCCGAGGTCGGTCCCGATCAGCTTGTCTATCTCGACCGGCGCAACAATGTGCTCAAGCTCTCGCAGGGCGAGTTCGTCACGGTGTCGAAGCTGGAGGCGGTGTTCGGTGACAGTCCGCTGGTCCGCCAGATCTACGTCTACGGCAACAGCGCCCGCTCCTACGTGCTCGCTGTCCTCGTGCCCACCGAAGAGGCGTTGAACCGAAGTGGCGGCGACGTCGAGTCGCTGAAGCCGGCGATCAGTGAGTCGCTGCAGGACATCGCAAAGGATGTCGGGCTGCAGTCCTACGAGATACCCCGTGACTTCATCATCGAGACAACGCCATTCACCCTCGAGAACGGCCTGCTGACCGGCATCCGCAAGCTGGCGCGGCCAAAACTGAAGGCGCACTATGGCGATCGCCTGGAGCAACTATATGCCGAACTGGCGGATAGTCAGGCCAACGAGCTGCGGGCACTGCGCCAGGACGGTGCTGATGGGCCGGTGTTGGAGACGATCAGGCGGGCCGCGGGTGCTCTGCTCGGCGCTGAGGTCGGCGATCTGGCCCCCGACGCTCATTTCACCGACCTAGGCGGAGACTCGTTGTCGGCGTTGACATTCGGCANTCTGTTGCGCGAGATCTTCGACGTCGACGTGCCGGTCGGCGTCATCGTCAGCCCGGCCAGCGACCTGCGGTCCATCGCCGACTACATCGAGACCGAGCGGACGTCCGCCGCCACGCGACCGACCTACGCCGCAATCCACGGCCGCGACGCCACGGACGTGCACGCCCGCAACCTCACGCTGGACAAGTTCATCGACGCCACGACGCTGGCAGCCGCCCCGACCCTGCGCCCGCCCAGCGCCGAAGTGCGCACGGTCCTGCTGACCGGCGCGACGGGATTTCTCGGCCGCTACCTGGCCCTGGAATGGCTGGAGCGGATGGACCTTGTCGACGGTACCGTGATCTGCCTGGTGCGGGCCAAAGACAACGAATCGGCCTTGGAACGACTGGACGCCACATACGACAGCGGCGATCCCGAATTGCTGCGCCATTACCGGGAACTGGCCGCAGACCATCTGGAGGTCATCGCCGGCGACAAGGGTGAAGCGAACCTTGGCCTGGATCATCAGACCTGGCAGCGGCTGGCCGACACGGTCGACCTGATCGTCGACCCCGCCGCACTTGTCAACCACGTGCTCCCGTACAGCGAGCTGTTCGGCCCCAACGCGTTGGGCACCGCCGAGCTGATCCGCATCGCGCTCACGACCAAACAGAAGTCGTTTACCTATGTGTCAACCATTGGTGTGGGCGACCAGATCGAACCGTCGATGTTCACCGAGGACGCCGACATTCGAGTCATCAGCCCAATTCGGAAGGTCGACGACGACCCCGAAACCGGGTATGCCAACGGCTACGGAAACAGCAAGTGGGCCGGCGAGGTGCTGCTGCGCGAGGCCAACGACCTGTGCGGCCTACCCGTCGCGGTCTTCCGCTGCGACATGATCCTGGCCGATACCGCCTATGCGGGTCAGCTCAACGTGCCTGACATGTTCACCCGGTTGATGCTGAGCCTGGTTGCCACCGGAATCGCGCCCGGCTCGTTCTACGAGCTCGACGGCGACGGCAACCGGCAACGCGCGCACTACGACGGACTGCCGGTCGGTTTCATCGCCGAAGCGATCTCCACCCTGGGTGCACANGTGGTGGACGGGTTTGCGACCTACCACGTGATGAATCCCTACGACGACGGCATCGGACTCGACGAGTACGTCGACTGGCTGATCGATGCCGGCTACCCGATCCAGCGCATTCCCGGCTACGACGCCTGGCTGCAACGGTTCGACACCGCGTTGCGTGCCCTGCCGGACAAGCAACGCCAGGCCTCGCTGCTGCCGCTGCTGCACAACTACCAGCGACCCGAGGAGCCGATCCGCGGGTCGATGGCGCCGACCGACCGGTTCCGCGCGGCGGTGCAGGATGCGAAAATCGGTCCGGACAAAGACATCCCACACGTCACGGCGCCGGTCATCGTCAAGTACATCACCGACCTGCAGCAGCTCGGACTGCTATAAGGCGACCGGCAGAACGCTGTCCCCGGGCACCTGCAGCCCGAACGGGGGCGGCTCGCCGATCCGCCAGGTGTTGTCCTGCAAGCTTCGACCCGCCGCGCGGGCCCTTTGCAGGGCACGTCGTGCCATAGGCAGCTGTTGAATCTCCCAGGCCTTCAGCCGATCTGGGACGTAACGCGCCGTGACGCCGAGGAGCGCCCTCCCCAGCTGCCAAGCATCGTCGGCCGCTTTCGCGGTGCCCACCCCGATGTGTGGCCGCAGCGCAAACGCCGCGTCGCCGATCAGGCAGCTCCGCCCGAAGGCCATCCGCGACACCTCGAGGTCGACGATCACCTGGATGAACGGCTCAGCGGTTCGTCGGACAAGTTCGGTGAGCGGTGCCGGAAGTTCGGCGTCCGCCGCCGAATGCAGCTGCTCGACATGGCGCGTCTGGACCGATCCGGCTGGCACGGTCAGCTCGGCAGTGAAGCCGTTGCGGTCGGTGAGCAGGTCGGTGAGCCGGTCTCCCGGCGCGACGTTCTGGTACCAGAGCCAGTTGAACAGCACAGAGCCACCGGGTCCCGGAATCGGGTAGGTCAGCAGGTGGCCGCACGGGAGGATCCGATAGGTGAACGCGTCCAGCAGGATGCTTGACGAGCGGCAGCTGAGTTCGGCACTGTCGACGGTGCCGCGCCAGGCCAGGTATCCCGCATAGCGGGGTTGGGCGTCAGGCACCATGATTCGGCGCCCCGTTGAACGGATGCCATCGGCGCACACTACGAGATCGGCTGCATGGGTCTGACCGTCGGTCAGTGACACAATGGCAGCGTCGCCCCGGTTATCCAGGTGCGCAAGTTCATTCGACAAGTGGTAGCGCTCGGTGCCGAAGGCCTCCAGCAGCCCTCGATACAACTCGACGTACGATGCGAACCTGTATGTGCAGGGTTGCTCGTCGGCGATCGAGCCGTCAGCCCCAAGATACTGAAGACTACGGGCCGGCACGCCGATGTCGCCAATCGATTTGCCGGCCCGTTCCGCGAGATAGCGGACCGTAGTCGGGTGCACGACGATACCGGTCCCGCGCCCCTCCAACGGATTCGGACTGCGTTCCAGAACGTCCACGTCCCAGCCCTGGTCGCGGAGAACCAGAGCTGCGGTGAGTCCGCCGAGGGACCCCCCGATCACAATGGCCCGGGTCATGCGGCGCTCCCGCCGGCGAGAACCCTTGGCGCGAACGCGGGAGAGGGGACCGTGGCCATGCCTCCCAGGATCGCCGCCCTTTGCGGCGGTTGTCGTTGGCGCTGGCCGCAATTGCCACTCGCAGCCAACACTAACGCGTCGTACCCGCTAGCCAGGAAATCCTTGACGTGCCAACCGAATTGCATAGCAGGGTG
>JGI12053J15887_10000909_pt1 | contig 12991 bp, 14 predicted proteins | sample MedBloCAOM1_O3_FD_15887 | JGI IMG/M metagenome (IMG submission 15887)
GGCTGCTTCATCTCCCGACAGGTGTCGTAGTAGCCGGCGGTGGCATTCGGGTCACCCTCCAGCTTGCCGACCACGGTGCCCGCGTGGATGTGGTCCACCCCGGCCAGGCGCATCCACTTGGCGATCACCCGGAAGTTCACGCCGTGGTTCTTCTGCCGGGTGTAGGTACCGTGCCCGGCGCGGTGCAGGTGCAGGATCAGGCTGTTGGCCCGGGCAAACTTGGCCATCGACTGGATCGCGGTGTAACCGATGGTCAGGTCGATCATGATGATGACGGTGCCGACCTCCTTGGCGAAGGTGGCCCGCTCGTACATGTCCTCCATCGTGCCCGCGGTGACGTTGAGGTAATGGCCCTTGACCTCGCCCGTCGCGGCGATGGCGCGGTTCACGCCTTCCATCGAGTACAGGTACCGGTCGCGCCAGCGCATGAACGGCTGCGAGTTGATGTTCTCGTCGTCCTTGGTGAAGTCCAGCCCGCCGCGCAGTGCCTCGTAGACGACCCGTCCGTAGTTGCGGGCGGACAGGCCCAGCTTGGGCTTGGTGGTGGCGCCCAGCAGCGGCCGGCCGAACTTGTCCAGGTACTCGCGCTCCATGATGATCCCGTGCGCCGGACCCTGGAAGGTCTTGACGTAATGCAGCGGGATCCGCATGTCCTCCAGCCGCAGTGCCTTCAGGGCCTTGAACCCGAAGACGTTGCCGATGATCGACGACGTGAGGTTGGCGATCGAGCCTTCCTCGAACAGGTCGATGTTGTAGGCAATGTAGGCGATGTACTGACCCTCGGTATTGGGAACAGCGTCCACCCGATAGCACTTGGCCTGGTAGGTCTCGTGGGCGGTGAGACGGTCGGTCCACACCACCGTCCACGTCGCCGTCGATGACTCTCCCGCGACTGCAGCGCCGGCCTCCTCCGGTGGCACCCCTGGCTGGGGTGTGATCCGGAACGCGCACAGCACGTCGCTGTCCTTCGGCTCGTAGTCGGGTAGCCAATACCCCATCTCGGCGTAGGGGATCACCCCTGCTGACCAGCGATCTGCCTTCTTCTTCTTGGTCTCCTGTTTGGACCCGTTGCCTTCGGTGTCAGCCACTCGTGCCTCCTCTTGGTCAGTACCGAGCGTGGCGGTAAATACTCAGCTTGTCTATCAACTCTTTGGCTGCGACTGTGTAATGATTGCTCATGACTGAGTCCCGGTTGCGCACGCTGGTCGCGTTGGCTGCCACCGGGTCGGTGCGCGGTGCCGCCAGCCGCCTGACGGTCACCGAGTCCGCGGTGTCGGCTTCGATGGGAGCGCTGGCCCGCGAGCTGGGAGTGCCTCTGGTAGAGCCGGTGGGTCGTGGGCTGCGGCTGACGGCGTCCGGCGTCGTCTATGCGCGATACGCCCGTCAAGTGCTGGGACTGCTCGACGAGGGTGCGGCGGCTGCGGTGCAGGAACTCGACCCGGAACGGGGCCGGCTTCGGCTCGCCGCGGTCACCACCGCAGGGGAACACCTGATGCCCGCTCTGCTGGCCGAGTTCCGCCGGCGTCACCCCAGAGTCGCGCTGGCCCTGGAGGTGGCCCCCAGCGTGCAGGTGTGGGATCTGGTTAGCGCGCACGAGGTCGACCTGGTCATCGCCGGGCGGCCACCTTCGGGAGTGGAAGCGCACGTGGTCGCCACCAAGCCCAACGAGCTGGTGGTCGCGGCGGCGCCCTCGGTCGCCGACGCGTTCGACTGGACCAGCACCCCATGGTTGCTGCGCGAGCAGGGCTCAGCCACCCGCACGAGGGTCGAGAGCTACCTGAGGTCGCAGCACGTCGCACCACCTCGGCTGGTGCTGGGTTCCAACGGGGCCGTGGTGGCCGGCGCGGTAGCCGAGCTCGGTTGCGCGCTGGTCTCGCGGGACGCCATCGCGGAGCTGCTATCCGACGGGCGACTGGTCACGGTACCTACGCCGGGCACCCCGCTACTCCGGCCGTGGCATGCAGTTGCCGGTACCTATTCGGGCGCCTCGACCGCGCTGTTCGTCGAACACCTGCACGCGTGCGGCTGGCGACCCTGCGCAATCACCCCCCCACTGGATCCACCCACTGGGGGACGTGCGCGACCCCGGTCCGGGCCTAGGCTCGATGGTGGCGGCGTGGGCTGGCCCGTCGCCGTGGAGGGAGGGCCATGATCGAGGCGCTGCACGGAACCGCTCGAACGATGGTGAGCCGGCCGCGCGGCATTCTCGCGGCCGACGAGAGCGTCGGCACCATGTCTTCCCGGCTGGAGAAGGTCGGGGTACCCGCGACGGCGGAGAACCGTCGGGACTACCGCGAGATGTTGGTCACCGCCCCTGACCTGCACGAGGGAATCAGTGGGGTAATCCTGTCCGACGAGACCTTCAATCAGAAGCTCAGCGACGGGAACGCCTTTCCGCTGGCCCTGCACGCGCTGAACATCCTGCCCGGAATCAAGGTCGACACCGGCGCGAAAGACTTAGCCCTGTCGCCCGGTGAGAAGATCACCGAAGGTCTCGATGGCTTGCGCGAACGGCTCCGGGACTATGTCTCCCGCGGAGCCCGTTTCGCAAAGTGGCGTGCCGTGATCACTATCGGTGAGAAGACGCCGACGCGTAACGCCCTGAGGGCCAACGCACACGCGCTGGCCCGTTATGCCGCGCTGTGCCAGGAGTCGGTGTTGGTACCCATCGTCGAGCCCGAGGTGTTGATGGACGGCGACCACACCATCGAGCGGTGCGCCGAAGTGACCCGGGCGGCCCTGGAATATCTACTAGCGGAGCTGGACGAGGCCGGGGTGGATCTCGCCGGCACCGTGCTCAAGCCCAACATGGTCGTGCCAGGCACGACCTCGGGCCAGCAGGCCAGTCCCGAGGAGGTTGCCGAGGCGACCGTCACCACGCTGCGGGCGGTGCTGCCCGAGACGTTGGCCGGGGTGGCCTTTCTCTCCGGTGGTCAGTCGCCTGAGGTGGCGACCACGAACCTGGCCGCGATGCAGAAGCATGAGACACCGTGGCCGCTGACGTTCTCCTTCGGCCGGGCGTTGGTCGACCCGGCGCTGAAGGCCTGGCACGGGGATCCCGCGCTCATCTCGGCGGGACAGCAGGCGCTGATCAGCCGGGTGCAACCCAACTCGGCCGCGGTGGCCTGACACTCAGCTACTGAGCCACTCAACGGCTGAGCCACTCAAGGTTGTGACGCTTAACGGAAGAAACCCTCGCGCAATGCGGTTGCCACCGCCGCCGCGCGGTCGGTCACGGCCAGCTTCCGGTAGATGCCCCGAACGTGGCTCTTGACGGTCTCCTCACCGACCAGTAGTTCGGTGGCAATGGTCCGGTTGGACGAGCCGCCGACCATCAGGGAAAGCACCTGGCTCTCCCGGGGGGTAAGGCCCAGGTGTGCTCCGGGCCAGTACCCNCCAGCCCGCAGGCGGCCGGCGGACGCTCCAGCTCGGGCACTAAGACCCGCGTCGACGACCACGCCACCGGCGTGCACCCGTCGCAATTGCTCGACCAGCTCCGGTCCGTCGATGCGCTTGAGAAGGTAGCCCGCTGCGCCGGCCTGCATGGCTTGGAACAGGTACTGCTCGTCGTCGTAGACGGTCAGCAGGACGACCCGGCGTCCGGGGGAGTCCGCGATGAGCTCACGGCACAGGTCCAGCCCGCTCTCCCCGCCCAGTCGCACGTCGGCGAGGACGATGTCGGGGTCCAGCCCAGCTACTACCCGCCGTGCTGTCGCCGCGTCCGCGGCTTCGCCGACCACCCGGACCTGTCCAGTGAAGCGACTGAGCATCGCCTTGAGACCGGTGCGCACCATCTCATGGTCATCGACCAGGACCACACGGAGCGGCTGGCCTTCCATGTGCTGAGTGTAATCGGGTCATCCCCTCCCCTTTCCCTCCAGGAGGGGACGCCGGACTGCGGGGGCTTGCTTACCGTCAAGCGCGGCCTATCGAGGCTTGCGGGGCCTTCGAGGCCGTGCGAAGAAAAGGGGTATGTCGTGCCCGACAAATTGTTGCGAATGGAGCGGGCTGGCTCCAGCACATCGCGGCCGGTGATGCTCGCGATCGCCGGCGACAGCGCTGCCGGAAAGACCACGCTGACCCAAGGGTTGGTGGACGCGCTGGGCGCCGATCGAATCACGTCCCTGTGTGTGGATGATTACCATCGCTATGATCGCCAGGAACGCAAGGGGCTGCCATTCACGGCACTGCACCCGAACTGTAATTACGTGCAGATCATGGAGCAGCACCTGCAGCTGCTGGCCACCGGGCAACCGGTGCTCAAGCCGGTCTACGACCATGACACCGGCGAGCTCACCCGGCCCGAACTCATCGAGCCCACCGAGTTCGTGATCGTCGAGGGCCTGCTACCGCTGCACACCCGGCTGGCCCAGGCATGCTTCGACATCACCGTCTACCTCGACCCGCCGGAGCACATCCGCCGCGAATGGAAGGTCAAGCGCGACACCGCCAAGCGCGGATATAACCCGGAGCAGGTACTGGCTGAACTCGACAAGCGAGAGCCCGAGTCCGAGGAATTCATCCGGCCGCAGCGGTCCGCCGCCGATATCGTGGTTCGCTTCGGCCCCATCGAGGGGCGCCAGGACCCGCCGGACACCCCGCTGTCGGCTGAACTGACACTGCGCCCGACGATCCGCCACCCCGACCTCACCGGAGTGTTCCGCGAGTCCGACCGGCGCGCCATGCACCTCAAGCTCAAGCGCGACGAGGATGGCAGACCGGTGGAGGGCCTGCATGTGCACGGGTATGTGCCTCGCGAGGAGAGCCGGCTGTTGGAGAAGGCGATCTGGGCGGAGCTCGGCNCGGAGTCGGAGCTGCCATCCACGCTCGGCCAGATCGGTGAGGGGACACGCAGTGAGCCGCTGGCGATCACCCAGCTGCTGTTGCTNTACCACATGCTCGACTCAGTTCGCTGACGAGTCGGTCAGCGGAGCTGGNGCGGGATCGTTCACGGNCGGCTGCTTCCCTGCGAGTAACCGGCCGATGCCGCGCAGTTCTGGAAGATCGTGCACGTCNACGGCCAGCGCCGGCACTGCGACCACCGCAACCGCCGGATGTGCCCGGCGAAACCGTGCTAACAGCCGGTGTTCCCGCTGCGCCAGGGCGACCCGGTCGGCATGTAACCGCAGGACTGCCGCAGCCAGCGGCCCAGCGGAGTCGGCGGCTGGTGCCGCTCGTTCCAGCGTCTCAGCCACCGTCTCGGCGCGCGCAGCCGGAAGGTCGGCGAGCACTGGATGCGTTCGATTGAGCACCAGCCCCGCGAGCGGCATCGACTCGGTGGCCAACCGGTCCACGAAGTAGGCCGCCTCACGCACCGCGTCGGCCTCCGGGGTAGCAACCACCACGAAGTGTGTTCCTGGTGCGCGGAGCAAGTCGTAGGTCGCGGTGGCGCGTTCCCGGAATCCGCCGAACATGGTGTCGAAAGCCTGCACGAACGCCGACGCGTCAGCCAACAGCTGGCCGCCGAGGATCGTCGAGATCGCCCTGGTGAACAGCCCGAAGCCGGCACCCATCAGCCGGCGCACACCGCGGCCGCCGGCCCGCGCCGGCGCCGACAGCAGTCGGATCATCCGGCCGTCCAGAAACGACGACAACCGTTGCGGAGCGTCCAGGAAATCCAGCGCGGACCGCGACGGCGGCGTGTCGACCACGACGAGATCCCACTGGCGCGCCGCGACGAGCTGTCCCAGCTTCTCCATCGCCATGTACTCCTGGGTCCCGGAGAACGACGAGGAGATGGCTTGGTAGAAGGGGTTGGCGATGATGTGCGCGGCCCGCTCCGGGCTGGCGTGCGCCTGCACCATCTCATCGAAGGTGCGTCGCATGTCGAGCATCATCGCGTGCAGCTGTCCGCCGGCTTGCTGGATCTCCGCGGTCGGGGCCACCAGACGAGGATTGTTGGTCAGCTCCGGCAACCCCAGCGACTGAGCGAGTCGTCGAGCCGGATCGATCGTGAGTACCACTACTGATCGGCCTCGCTCGGCTGACCTCAGCGCGAGTGCCGCAGCCGTCGTCGTCTTACCCACACCTCCCGCACCGCAGCACACCACCACTCGGGTGGCACGGTTGTCCAGTAGCGCGTCGATATCGAGCGGAGTCGGTGTACTCATCGAACGCCCTGCTCCCGGAGCGCCTCGGCGAGCTCGTAAATTCCGCCGAGATCCACTCCGTCTGCCCCAGGTTCGGCCAGCTCTGGTAGCTCGATCAGCGGCATGCCGGCGTCGGCGAGTCGGGTCCGGGCGTGGCGCTCGGCGTCCACCCGCAGCGCATGTTCCACAGTTTCGGCGACTAGGCCGTCTAGCACGGCCGGTTCCAGATCCAGGCCCGCGGCGAGTATCCCGGCGCGGACCCGGTCGGCATGAACTTGTCCGTTGACTGCGGCGTTCACCGAATGCGCGGGCAGCCGAGATGGCCGCGCCCGGTTGATCAGCACGGCGCCCGGACGCAGATCCGCCAGGTCCAGATCCGCCACGGTGTCCAGGGTTTCGGCCACCGGCATGTCCTCCAGCAGGGTGACCACGTGTACCGCGGTGTCCGCGGAATGCAGCAGCCGTACCACCCCCTTGCTCTGGTTGTGGATCGGGCCGACCTTGGCCAGGTCGGCCATTGCCCTGGTGACGTCGAGAAACCGCACCACCCGCCCGGTCGGCGGGGCGTCGAGCACCACTGCGTCGTAGGTCCGCACCCCGTTGACCACTCGAGTGGCAGCCTCCTTCACCTTGCCGGTGAGCAGCACATCGCGCAGCCCTGGCGCCAGTGTGGTGGCGAACTCGATTGCGCCCATCCGGCGCAGTGTCCGCGCCGCGAAGCCCAGGTTGTAGAAGATCGTGAAGTAGTCCAGCAGGGCTTCCTCGGCATCCACCGCGAGCGCCCGAACTTCGCCACCGCCGGGGGCGACGGCGATGCGCCGCTCCTGATAGGGCAACGGCGGGATGTCGAACAGGTGCGCGATGCCTTGGCGTCCCTCGACTTCGACCAGCAACGTTCGGCCGCCTCCGCTGGCCAGCGCCACCGCCAATGCAGCCGCTACCGTCGTTTTGCCCGTCCCGCCCTTGCCTGTGACCACATGCAGGCGAGCCCGAACCAGCTCATCAGACCACATACTGTGAGCCTAGGTGGCTGCTCCGGCAGCTTCAGCGCACCGCCGGACAGTGACTGTGGGTTACCTCAGGAAAGGGAATGTCGCAGCGCGCGTCCGCTCGCGCCCCGCGCGGCGGCATTCGCTAGCGTGACCGCCCATGACGACCTGGGAGTACGCGACCGTGCCGCTGTTGACCCATGCCACCAAGCAGATCCTCGACCAATGGGGAGCCGACGGCTGGGAACTGGTCACCGTGACGCCCGGACCGACGGGGGAGCAGCTGGTGGCGTATCTCAAGCGCCCGAAGCAGTGAGCTGGTCGAGCCGGCTGACCGAGCTCGGATTGGTGTTGCCGCCGGTAGCCACGCCGGCCGGGGTGTACCTGCCTGCGGTGCGCAGCGGATCCCTCGTGTTCACCGCCGGCCAGCTGCCGCTGGTCGATGGGGTACTGGCGGNCACCGGCAAGTTCGGGGCTGAGATCGACCCTACCCGGGGTCCGGAGCTGGCCCGGATCTGCGCGCTCAACGCGCTGGCCGCGGTGGACGGTTTGGTCGGGCTCGATGCGGTCGTCCAAGTGGTGAAGGTGGTGGGATTCGTGGCCTCGGCACCCGGGTTCACCGCTCAGCCAGCTGTGCTCAACGGCGCCTCAGAGCTCCTCGGTGAGGTGTTCGGCGCGGCGGGCGCGCATGCCCGCTCTGCAGTCGGGGTCGCGGAGCTACCCCTCGGCGCCCCGGTCGAAGTGGAGCTGGTCGTCGAACTCTGCTGAATCGCGGCGCTACCGGTTTAGCGGGCACGGCGAGCGAGGCGGGCAGGCTCGAGGATGAGCACGCTTTTGCCTTCCAGGCGCAGCCAGCCGCGCTGGGCGAAATCGGCGAGCGCCTTGTTCACCGTTTCCCGGGAGGCACCGACCAGCTGAGCGATCTCCTCCTGGGTGAGATCATGGGTCACTCGGAGCATGCCGGCCTCCTGAGTGCCGAAGTCATGCGCGAGCTGCAGCAACGCCTTGGCCACCCGACCGGGAACATCGGTGAAGATCAGGTCGGCGAGCATGTTGTTGGTGCGGCGCAGCCGACGAGCGATCACCCGGAGCAGTTGCTCGGCGATCTCTGGCCGCTTGGTGATCCACTCCCGTAGGGCGGCGCGGTCCATGCTGACGGCTTTGACCTCCGTCACCGTAGTAGCCGTTGACGTCCTTGGTCCTGGATCGAAGATCGACAGCTCACCGAACATATCCGAGGGACCGAAGACCGCCAGCAGGTTCTCGCGGCCGTCAGCTGACTTCCGCCCGATCTTGACCTTGCCTGACTGGATGATGTACAGGCGATCGCCCAGTTCGCCCTCGGCGAAGATGACATGGGCTCGCGGAAAGGTGACCGGTTCCAGGGTGGTTCTCAGAGCGTCAACTGCCGACGGGTCGACTCCCTGGAAGATGCCGGCCGTGGCCAAGGGGTCGGTCACCGCGTTCCTCCAGCTCACCCGGGCGCCATCACAGCGCGTGCTCCGATGGCACCGATCACGTCAGGGTGGAGTCTAAGACCGTTGGCGGGCGCGGCGTGACGTGACTAGGCCGAAGCTACGTGGAGCGGTTCCGTTGCGCACCCCAGTGTCGGGTATGCGGCGCAATCGGAACAGTTCCAGCGCGCGGCCGATTCCACTGCGGAACAGCGCCCGTACCTCATCAGGTCGAGCGGCTTGGAGAAACTCCTCGACCTCGTTCTCTTGCACTGTGAGGTGGCGCAGGCGGCTCTCCAGCCGCTCCATCCCGAGCGCAAAGAACATCAGCAAGACTGGGACGGCGGCAACGAACCAGACGGTCATGGTGCGGGGGATCCTGCCGTATCAGCCGACCACGTGCGCGCTGGGGGTCGCGTGTTGGGCGTGTCGCCTGGTCCGGCTTGGATTCGGCCGGCGTGAGGCTGGGCGACGAGGACCGGCGGCGCCTCCGTACCCTGTGGGAGTGCCAGCTCGATCGCGCCGGTCTTTCGCTGCGGAGAGCCACCTCGCGCTGGTTCGGCGAGCCCGCCGGATGGTCCGAGTGCTGGCCATCGCTTACCCGGACGCGCACTGCGAACTGGACTACCAGACGCCGCTTGAGCTCGCCGTCGCCACCATCTTGTCTGCGCAAACCACCGACAAGCGGGTCAACGAGACCACGCCTGCGCTGTTCCCGCGATACCACAGTGCCAGCGACTACGCCGCTGCCGACCGGGATGAGCTGGAGAAGCTGATCCGACCCACCGGGTTCTACCGGAACAAGGCGACGTCGCTGATCGGGCTCGGTGCGGCGCTGGTCGAGCGCTTCGGCGGCGAGGTGCCCGATAAACTGACTGATCTGATCACCCTGCCGGGGATAGGACGCAAGACCGCCAACGTGATCCTCGGCAATGCCTTCGGCGTCCCCGGCATCACCGTCGACACCCATGTCGGGCGGCTGGTGCGCCGATGGGGATGGACTGAGCACGATGATCCGGTGAAGGTTGAGCACGCGATCGGCGAGCTCATTCCGAAACGGGACTGGACTGTCCTGTCGCACCGGGTGATCTTCCACGGACGCCGGGTGTGTCACTCTCGCCGACCGGCCTGCGGGGTATGCCCGCTGGCTGCGGACTGCCCCTCGTATGGTCTCGGCCCTACCGAGCCCGGGATCGCGGCCACCTTGCTGCGCGGTCCTGAGGCGCCGCACCTGCTGGCGATGGCCGGGTTGCCCCCCGACCTGGCCGCCGGCCGGGAGGCGACAGTCAGTGTCACGGCCCCTGGATCGATGCGGTGAAGCGCGCGCTGCGCTGGGTGGTGCTGACGGTGTTGCTGGCGTCCGCGCTGTTCGTGGCACTGCTGCCGCTCACGTCGTGGCAACGAACGTCCGGGCCTGCGCCTATGTCAATCCCAGCGTCCACCGATGGGGCGCAGCTTGGTCAACCGGCCCAGCCCGCCGCCGAGTCGCCGCCAAGCATCGACCAGCTGAGGTCCCGCGCGGCCCTGCAGCCGTGCCCGGCCACGCACTCCGGCACCACCCGCGGCCCGCTATCCGGGCTGGTGCTGCCCTGCCTAGGCCAGGAGGGCACGGTCGACGTGGGGGCCGCACTGGCCGGGCGTCCGGCGTTGCTCAACCTGTGGGGGCCGCTGTGCCAACCGTGTACCCAGGAACTGCCGGCGCTGGCCGCCTACGCAGCCGAGCCGGGCGCGGTGCCAGTGCTCGGAGTCGAGGTGCAGCGGCTGCCCGAAGGGGCCCTTGATTTGCTGAGAGCACTGAACGTGCACTACCCGTCGGTCAGTGATCCCGACGGCAGGCTGCGCGCCGCGCTGAACGCCCCGCCGGTACTGCCGCTGACCTATCTCGTCTCCGCCGACGGCCAGGTCAGCCAGCTCAACCCGCCAGAGGTGCTGCGTAGCCCGCAGCAGGTGCGTGCTGTCGTGGCGCGCTACCTCGGCCCCGGAGCGGCCGGATGACGGGGTCGATTGGAACGGGGGCCCCTGGAACCGGACCGACGGAAACTGGACCGCTGGTCGATCCCACATCGCTGCCCGGCTGGCTGGATCCGTTGGTACGCCGCACCGCTGAGATCGGTCCCGGTGATCTGGGCCGGATCCCGGTGCCACGGGAGGGCGGCCGACCGGCCGCTGTGTTAATGCTCCTCGCCGAGGACTCGCGCACCGGTGAGCCCGATGTATTGCTTCAGGTGCGCTCACAGGGCCTGTCCTCGCACCCCGGTCAGGTCTGCTTCCCCGGCGGAGCAGTGGAGGACGGCGACGACGGTCCGGTTGCGACGGCGCTGCGGGAAGCCGTCGAGGAGGTCGGGATCCGCGCCGACGATGTACGCCCGGTCGCGGTGCTGCCGCAGCAGTACGTGCCGCCGTCGAATTTCGTCGTCACGCCGGTGCTGGGTCACTGGGAGCGGCCCGGAGCGGTTGCCCCGGTGGATCACCGGGAGACCGTTGCGGTCGCCCGGGTGCTGCTGCGGGTGCTCGCGGACCCACCGAACCGGCTGATCGTGCGCGGACCCAACGGGTACCCGTACCCCGCCTTCGTAGTACCTGGGATGCTCGTCTGGGGGTTCACCGGCGGGTTGCTGGCCGCACTGCTGACAATGGGCGGCTGGGCACGACCCTGGGAGCCGGCGGCTGAGTACGACCTAGACGTCGCGAGGCGGCTGGCCGAGCGGACCGAGGTGATCCGGTGAACTGGGTGGATGTGCTGGTGCTGGTGCTCGCCCTGCTCGCCGGAATTTCCGGTGCCCGGCAGGGGATGGTCACCGCGGCGGCGTCCTTCATCGGTGTGCTGACCGGGGCAGTGATCGGTGTGCGCATTGCGCCGTCGCTGATCGAGGGCTACCAAAGCCCAGAAGTCCGGGTTGCGCTGGGAGTGTCGATCGTCATCGTGCTCATCGCAATCGGTGAGATGCTGGGTGTCTTGCTGGGGCGGGCGGTGCAGCGCCGGATCGACGCTGAGGCGCTGCGCCAGATGGACAGCTTCCTGGGTGCCGTGGTGCAGGGCATCGCCGCTCTGGTGGTCGCCTGGCTGGTGGCTCTGCCGCTGTCGAAATCGTCGGTCTATACCGGCCTGACCGGAGCGGTACGGGACTCNTCAGTGCTGCGGATCGTGGACACAATCATGCCCAACGTGCTGCGTGATCTACCGTCCGAGCTGACCAGACTGTTGGATGTNTCCGGGTTCCCCGACGTGCTCGCGCCGTTCTCGCCGACCCCGATCACTGATGTGGGGCCGGCGGATCCGGTGCTGCTCAACAGCCCGGTGGTACGGCAGGCCAAGGCCAGCGTGCTGAAGGTGCGCGGCCGCGCGCGCTCGTGCTCCCGGGCGCTGGAGGGTAGTGGGTTCGTGGTGGCGCCCCAGCGGGTGATCACCAATGCGCACGTGGTCGCCGGTACCGACCAGGTCCAAGTGGAGATATCCCCGAACAACGCGCTGGACGCCGAGGTGGTCAGCTATGACCCGGAGGTCGACGTCGCGATCCTGAAAGTACCAGGGTTGCGGGCGCCGGTGCTGCCGCTGGCCCCGAAGCCGGCCATCTCGGGGTTGAGCGGTCTGGTGCTCGGCTACCCGCTGGATGGGCCCTACACGGCCTCTGCCGCTCGGGTTCGGGACCGCATCCACCTGCGGGGCCCGGACATCTACAACGCGTCGACCGTGGTCCGCAATGTTTACACGGTCCGCGCCGTGGTACGCAGCGGTAACTCCGGTGGCCCACTACTCGACGGCTCCGGCCAAGTGCTCGGCTTGGTGTTCGGAGCAGCAGTCGACAACGACGAGACCGGGTTCGTGCTCGCCGATGACGAGATCGCCGACGAGGTCGCTACCGCACCGAGCCGAAACACCGAAGTCTCCACCGGCAGCTGCGCCTCATGAACGACGATGCGGCGGCTTAGTGGCGCCCGACCTGGTTGCCGAACTCCGAGAAGCATTGCTGCATCTTCGCCGGGTCCCCGCCCGACTGCTGGAGACACTGCTGGTAATTCTGCCCGGCAGGTGAGTTCAACAGCGACACCCCTAACGCAACCAGCCCGATTGTCAGAAGCAGTCCGATGACGCCGAGCACGATTCCGCCGAGTGACACTCCACCGTTGGTCGCTTCTCCCCGCTTGGCTCGGGCCCGACCGAGCAGCCCGAAGATCACCGCGAGGATTCCGAAGATGATGCCGCCGACAATCGTCCAGCACAGCACGAGCGCGAGCAGCCCCAGAACCAGTGCGGCGATCCCAAAGCCGTTGCGGGGCTGCCCCGTGGGCGTGCCATATCCAGGACCGTTGCCATACCCACGAGGGTTCTCGCCGTAGCTCACGGGCGGGCGGTACTGGTTGCCGTCTCGCGAATTCCCCTGCCCGTTCATCCCCTCACCTCACCTGGTAGGCGCCCTGATGCCGCCGATGATCGCACTGATGCCCCAGACGCGCACCA
>JGI12053J15887_10000910_pt1 | contig 12991 bp, 13 predicted proteins | sample MedBloCAOM1_O3_FD_15887 | JGI IMG/M metagenome (IMG submission 15887)
GACTATGAGCGAGCCCGAGTACAGCTAGCGATGGCCAGGCGCGGCTCGCCGAATAATGTGGAGGCGATCTTGCTGGCAGGGTGTATTGATCGTCGGCAGGGCAACTGGGAAAGAGCGATCCAAGAGTTCAATGAGGCGATCATTCGCAGCCCGCGTGATCCGTTTGCACTTTTGCAGTTGTCTATTGCGCTTTATAACACGCGCCAGTTTCAAGCGTTCGAAAAAACATACGACCGAGTGATCGAGATCCTTTCTGACCAACCCAAACTCGAGCTTACAAAGGACTGGGTATACTACCTGAACACCGGAGACGACAGCGCGCTCCGCGCAAGGAGTGAACGCCTCGCGGCATCCAGCGACGACAGGGAGGTTCTGTCTTGGCGCCTGATCTGTGCCTTGAACCATCGTGATTGGCAACGAGCAGACGAACTCGTTCGGATGATGAATGGAGGGGAGGACGAGGGTTTCTTTGCCTACGGACATGCGGCGGTATCAGTCGGCTGCTACTCCATTCTGCTTGCGCGGCTGCGAGGAGAACAAGCTGACTTCGGCGAAGTTCGGGAGCAATTAAATCAGAAAGTCCTACGGTCAGCTGGAAGCGCGCAACTGCTCAGCCAGTTGGCGGTAGTAGACAGCTTCCTTAATAGCAAAGAACTAGCTAGGGGCGAAGCAAAACGTGCCGTTGAAATGCTGCCAATCTCCAAGGACGCTCTGGACGGTGCGCGTATTTTGATGAATCTAGCGGTTGTTTACGCGTGGACCGCTGAGCTGGACTTAGCTTTTGAGACTCTAGCATCCTTGGCAAAAATGCCAGCCGGTATTTACTACGGTCAATTAAAGCGCGAGCCATATTGGGATCCGCTTCGAAAGGATCCTCGTTTCGACAAATTGTTAGCCGAGTTAGCGCCTAAGGACTAAAGGAAAGGAAGCACAAATTGTTAATGACTTGCCTACACGCAGGCCGCCAAGTCGCCGTGGCTGGCGCCTGTCAGCACATAGCGAATGCTGCGACGTTGCTTGTTAACTTCAACATTCCCGGTGCCTAGCAAGACGTAGCAAACTGAAAACATAAGCGGCTCTCTCCGGATCGAGGACCGACCATTGTATTCGTTCGTGAACTCGCAGTTGCATTTTCAGCCGAATACCAGATAGGACATCGATGAGAAAGACCATCATTGTAGTCGCTAGCCTGGCTTGCGCCCTCTGCGCCAAAGCCGATTATGTTATTAAGCAAACGATTGAGAATGCGGGCAAGAGTCGTGCTTTTGAGATAAAGATCAAGGACACCAAGCTGCGTATCGATACGGCCAACCAAAATAGCGCCATCTTTGATTCAAAAACCGGCGAGGAGACCATACTGCTTCATCAGCAGAAAGCCTTTGTGAAAATAAGTAGCGAACAGCTGAAATCGCGGACCGAAGCGATGAAGCGCACACTCAAGATAAGCGGCGAAAATTCTGCCAATATCGAGCTGAAACCTACCGGTAAGAAAGAAACGATCCTGGGATATGAGGCCGAGGAGTACGCAACTACGGTGGGGGGCGTGCCGACGAGCGTATTCGTTGCCAAAAACTATCCAAACTACCAGAAATTTTTAGAGGCCCTCAGCACTGCTCATAAAGCTTCTGCTCTGCAATCTAGTCTGTCGATACCGCCAGAGAAATATCCCGGTATGCCGCTGCGCACGGAGATTGAGCTGAAAGGACAGAAGCTTACAACCACTTTGGATTCGGCAGAAGAAACCACTATTCCGGACGACGAATTTACCGTTCCGACCGATTACAAAGAGATGAGCTCACCCCAGCTCCAGGAAAAATAAGAATCATTGCTCCAGTTTTTTTCAGGTTTGAAATCGTGAAACTCGGTTAGAACCGCCCTCGGCTGATCCCGCGAGGGCCAGGCGCCGCGGCTCGTCGCCGCGGCTCGTCTTTTTTAATTAAACCGCCAACTTTCAGATGGGTGGCTCCGCCGATACGGGTTGACACTCTACATCTAGAGCNTAGTATCTATATATAGAGATTCCACGATGCCTACTAAACCCGCCANTTCATCAGAGATTCTCGAGCAGCCGTCGATCGCTCCGGAGGAGCGTCACCGCCCCGAGGTGCGCAAAAGGATTTCGCCGGCGGCGATGAGGGCTTTCTTGAACATCGCCAGAGCATGGAAGCTAACCGTCGATGAACAGCGAGCACTGCTNGGATGGCCNGCCGCCTCAACGTTCCACAAATATAAGGCCGGAGATGTCGGGATGCTGACGTTCGACATTCTGACACGAATCTCGCTTGTTTTGGGAATTTACAAAGCGTTGCACATTCTCTATCCCGACGCCGAGCTGGCCGACAGCTGGTTAAAGCTTCCTAATTCCAATCCGTTATTTGGAGGGAAGGCGGCCATCACTCGCCTAACGGGTGGAGACATAGACGGGCTTTACCAAGTAAGGCGCCTTCTTGACAGCCGCCGGGGTGGTTGGAATTAGAGAATGGGGCCTGATCTCGCTCGTGTTGACTTGCGTAACACGCACCGGTTAATTCCAAGCCGATACCCGCCGGTGGGACTCTTCGACGAGGTAGCGTCGCCCGAAGATCTCGAGTTACTCTTTGAACTGGAAAGCTGGACAAACGATCGGATATCCGCCGAGCTCGGCGTGATCCAAAGTATTCCGCGCAATGAGTGGGTTACCGGCCGCCCACAAGCAACGGTTATCATGGCTGCTTTCTGCCATCCCGCACCAAAGGGTGCCAGATTCAGCGGCCCGGATCGAGGAGCCTGGTACGCTGCCTTCGATCTAGCAGCAGCACAGTCAGAAATTATTTATCACCGCGGAAAAGAATTGAGGGAAGTTGGCGTTTCGGACGCTCGTTTGGAAATGCGAGAATACATAGCGGACTTTCGCAATAATTTCCATGACATACGCCCGAACGATCGCCGCTTTCGGCAGTACTACGATCCTGATAGCTACACAGCTTCTCAAACTTTTGCTCAGCAGTTATTTGAAAGCGGTTCCAACGGAGTGCTCTACCGGTGTGTTCGCCACCCAGGAGGCCAATGCATCGCTTGCTTCCGGCCCCCGCTAGTGCTGAATGTTCGCCCGGCAGCTCACTTCCAATTTCGGTGGCACGGCGAGCCGGTACCCACCATCACAAGACTTGCATCATAGAAATGAGCAGGACGCCGCCTACTGGAGATCGTCCTAAACGCCGCCTGGCCACCTTGCTCAGACCAATCGGGGCTAAACACTGATCTCGACTTCGGCCTCGAGAATTACCGGACTCATGGTTGCATTGGTATCCGGCCTTGGCTGAGCGGACCGGCCTGACTCTTCTATCATCGGCCATGCTTTCTCGATTACACATTGCCGCCTGAAAAATATAGTTCGTTATGAGCTAACTAACTCTCGGTTGGCGCGGCCAGAGAGCACTCGCAGTGGGTCTTTCGTTCCATTTACGATTATCAACGAATGGTCTATGAAAACCGCTGCAACTGCGGGAACAAGATCCCGTTGTAACGAGTTCAAGGCCACCGGCCAGCGGCTTACCACCGGTCGGTGTAGTCATTCAAACTCAAGACCTATATAAACCTAACAATAATCAATTAACATAATACAGATGAAAACTACAACCAAAGGTCTAAACCGATTGGTTAAAATGAAGGCAACCGCACTCGCCGCCTTGGCGTTCGCCACCCTGGCGTCTACGGCAGTTATGGCACGGGACAATGATAATGATGGAGACGATTTCAAGTTCGACCTCATCCGCTCAAAGGGACTGGCCAATTTCCCTACCGTTGCGCCGAATGCGCACGGCCGGGTAAAAATTGAATCCGTAGGTCCAGTCGAAATCATGAAGGTCAAGGTGTGGGGTCTGCCGCCCAACACCGGCTTCGACTTCTTCGTCATTCAGGTGCCCAATGCGCCCTTCGGGCTATCCTGGTACCAGGGGGATATTGAAACCAATAAGGACGGCGTGGGTTACGCCGAGTTCATCGGCCGTTTCAATATTGAAACCTTCATCGTGGCGCCAGGCGTGGCGCCTGCTCCAAACGATCCGTTCCACGATCCAAAGCGTATTCCAGATGCCTCGCAAAATCCCAAGACAGACCCGATCCAGACTTACCATCTGGGCCTGTGGTTCAACAACCCGCAGGATGTAGTAAAAGCAGGTGGCCCAGGCACCATCACACCATTTAATGGCGAGCATGACGCAGGCGTTCAGGTCCTTAGCACCGCCGAGTTCGGTGATACCGAGGGACCGCTTCAGCGGGTGACGACAAGCGGTAACTGAGACCAAACGCAGCGAGAGTATCTCGCTGGCCGGTTACTGATCGGGCGGGCATAGGAAACAAACATTCCCGCCCGCCCGTTTGCGGTGAGCGTATTGCGAAATTGGCTTGAGAATTTATTGGTTCAAGTAGGAAGATTTTCTCAATGTGGTCGCGATGTTGCCCGTAGGATTNCTGAGCGAATCCTCGTTCGCAATGAGGTAACGGTCTCCCGATTGACGCGGGCAGAAAATACCGCACTGGGTCTTTCGTTCCATTTACCACTCTCACTGGACGCTCTACGGATAAGACCATGCAAATAAATCTATCATAATTAGTTAGACAACCGAAACGGCCGTTCGCAAGCGTCTTGCTGGTATTTAGTTTGTTTAATTTTTCTTCATCCGCATCGCACGAACACCCAGCACTGGAACAGCGACCCGATGCCTTGGGATAGCGCTACGAACGTAAGCAAATAGTGGTTCGCGTGAGTCGATTCAGCAGACGATTTAGGAAAATTCGTTCAGCTTTCCAATTATTTCGTCTAAGTTGGATCTGGGATAAGCAGTTTTACCAGTTACCAAGAGTGAAAAAGCCGAGCGCAGATTTTCAGAAGCCAAGCGACGCGCTACTGGCTGAGAGTGGCGAACGCCAACGGGCAGAAGAGGCACTTCGCGCAAGCGAACAGCGGTTGCAGGATATTTTGGATAACACCACTGCCGTCGTATTCGTTAAGGATCTCCAACTTCGCTACATTTTAGTGAATCGCGAATATGAACGCCGCCACCAGGTGCAGCGTGACCAGATCCGCGGGAAAACCGACTTTGACATTCTTCCTCATGATGTAGCCGAAATGGTACGAGCGAACGATCGGAATGTGATCGAAGCGGGCAGGCCCATCCAATTTGAGGAAGCTGTACCGATGACGGAGGGTGAGCGACAATACGTCGTCGTTAAATTTCTGCTTCGGGACCGCACAGCGAAACCGTATGCGGTTTGTGGCATCGCGACGGACATCACGGAGCGCAAGCGGGCGGGGGAGAAACTGGCCCGACTAAACCGGACGCTACAGACGCTCTACCAGTGCAACCAGGCGCTCGTCCGCGCGACCGAGGAGTACGAGCTTTTGCGATCAGTCTGCCGGATCCTGGTCGAGGTCGGTGGCCTTCGGATGGCATGGGTCGGATACCGCGAATTCAACGAAGACAAAACGGTCCGACCGGTCGCCCAGGCCGGATACGAGGCCGGGTACCTGGCAGAAATCAATATTACTTGGGGAGATACCGACCGAGGACGCGGACCGATGGGCACCGCCATCCGGACCGGTACCACATCTTGGAACAGGGACATTCGGACCGATCCGAATATGGCTCTGTGGCGAACCGAGGCGCTCAGGCGCGGCTACGCGTCTACCATTTCCCTTCCCTTGATGTCTCACGGCGAAGCGTTCGGCGCGTTTGCTCTCTACGCCGAAGAGCCGGATGCTTTCACTCAGAGTGCGATTGAGCAATATACGGATTTAGCGAACAACTTGGCGTATGGAGTGATGGCGCTGCGTACGCGCGAGGAGCGCAAGCGGGCTGAGAGCGAAATTCGCCAGCTCAACGCGTCGCTGGAGAAGCGAGTGACCGAACGCACGATCGAACTCGTGAGGTCGAACGATCAACTCAAGCGGGCGGAAGAACAGTTGCGCAAACGCGGCGAGCAGATGCAGATACACCGCGACGTGCTGCTTGAACTGGCACGCTCCGACAAATCGGATCTCGAAAAAGCGCTCCAGAAGATTTGTTCTCAATCGGCCGCAACGCTTGAGGTGGCGCGCGTTAGTTATTGGTCACTGCAAGAAAATAATTCTGCCATCGCTTGTGAAGTCCTCTATCTGTGCAACGCGGGAAGCTGTGATGAGCAGTTCAAAGGTACGCGGTTGGGTTTTTCTGATTGTCCTGCCTATTTTGAGGCGTTAGCCAGCAAACGGCCCATCATTGCAGACCGCGTATTGAGGCATCCGGCCACGAGCGGCCTGGCGGAAAATTACCTCAAGCCATTGGGCATTTCTTCGATGCTCGACGCACCTGTTTGGGTGTGTGGCGAGGTCGTGGGCGTACTTTGTCACGAGCATACCGGCCCGCCTCGCGATTGGTCGGCGGAGGAAATTGATTTTGTTTCAGCGCTCGCGTCGATGGTTTCCCTTGCCCTGGAAGAATCAAATCGCAGGCGATCGGAACATCTGCTGCGCGAGTCCGAAGAAAAGTTCCGCGCGCTGTTTGAAGGCACCAGTCAGGCGGTTGTTTTGCATGACGAAAATGGAATTTTAGAGGCGAATCTAAGTTGGTTACAGCTTCTGGGCTATTCCAGTGTGGAAGATGTGATCGGCAAACACCCCGCCGAAGTCTCCGCGCCGATCCAGCCTGGCGGCGAGCGCGCCGAGGCGCTGGCTGCAAAGCATATCGCCAACGCGCGGACCAAAGGGAGTGCGCGTTTCGAATGGATGGTAATGCGCCGCGACGGTACCGAAATGCCGATCGAAGTGTTTCTTACACCCATCCAACTCTGCGGCCGACAGCTTATTCAAGCCGTCTGTAACGACATCACAGTGCGCAAGCGCGCCGAAGAGGAGTTGCGCCGGAGTGAGGCGCGGCTGCGCGAGAGCGAGGCGCGCTTCAGCACGGCCTTTCGCGCCAGCCCGTTGAACATTACGATTTTGCGGTTGAGCGATGCAAGGTTTATCGAGGCAAACGATGCGTTCGTACGTTGGTTTGGTCTGAGTCGTGACAGAATTATTGGTCACGACTCGAAGGAGCTGGGCATATGGCTGAATCTCGACGATCGTGATCGGTTCCTGGCGAATCTTCGGCGCAACGGTTCGCTGCGTGAGGTCGAATGCCGGCTTCGTAGCCGGCGCGGCACCGTCCATACATTACTACAATCGGCCGACGTCATCGAAATCAATCGCGAGCCACACATGCTCGTCGTCGGCCTGGACATCACGGAACGCAAGCAGGCCGAGTCCGAATTGCTCCGGACTTTGGCGAGAGAAAAGGAGTTGGGGCAGTTGCGGAGCAAATTTGTGTCAATGGTATCGCACGAATTCCGCACGCCATTGGCCATCATCCAGTCCTCCGCGGAAATCATGGACGACTACCTCGATCAGTTGGAGCCGACCGAGCGCAAAGACCATCTGCAATCCATCCGCAAAAACACGCGGCGCATGGCTGGGCTGATGGAGGAAGTGTTGCTCATCGGAAGCTTCGACGCGGGCAGGATGCAATTCAAGCCCACGCTGCTGGAGCTGCGGACATTCATGAGAAGGCTCGTGGACGAAGTCCTGTCGGCAACTAAGTGGCGATGTCCGATCGAATTCTTGCTTGCTGAAATGCCCACCAAGGTACAGGCCGACGAGCGCCTGCTGCGGCACATTTTCACGAATGTGCTAACCAACGCGGTGAAGTATTCTGACGCAGAGCGGGTGGTGCAATTCGAAATCGTCTGCGCCGGAACAGACATTGTTTGCACCATCCGTGATCAGGGCATCGGAATTCCAGAAGCCGACCGAGAGTGGCTCTTCGACGCCTTCCATCGCGGGCGTAACGTCGGTGACCGTCCAGGCACAGGTCTCGGTCTGGTCATTGTAAAGCGCTGCGTCGATCTGCACGGTGGCAAAATCAAAGTGGATAGCAAACTGGGTGAAGGTACGTCAGTGACTGTGAGGCTGCCTATATTCAGCCCGCAGTCAACCCTCGCAGGCGAGCGGGCAAACCCGCAGTGAAGCGTCCGATGCACTGACGCCGGAAGGTCCGGTCGATCGACACTGGAATACACACGCAATTATGAAAAAGATTTTGGTAATTGAAGACGAACCGGAGATGTGCCGCAACCTGACGACCATCCTCCGGCTGGAGAAGTTTCACCCACTGTCTGCCGAAAACGGCCGCGTCGGCGTCGAGCTGGCGAAGAAGGAAAAGCCCGCCCTCATTCTTTGCGATGTGATGATGCCGGGATTGGACGGATACGGCGTCATCGCTGCCCTCCGGGCCAACGCAGAGACCGTCACCATCCCGTTTATCTTCCTCACTGCGAAGGGTGAGAAGCCTGACATGCGCGCCGGAATGAATCTAGGTGCTGATGATTATTTGACCAAGCCGGTCGCCAAAGCCGATCTGCTTGCCGCCATCCACTCGCGTCTCGAACGCGCCGTCCAGCAAGTGGTACCCGAGTTCAAACCTAACTTCCATTCTGCCAGACCGCTGGAGGCAGTGCTCGGCTTAACCCCACGTGTCGCCGAAACGCTGCTGTGGCTTGCCCAAGGCAAAACCAACGGCGAGATCGCAACCATTCTCGGCAACAGCGAATCTACGGTTAAAAAACATGTTCTCGAAATTTTCGATAAGCTCGGGGTCGAAACCCGAACCGCAGCCAGCCTGAGCGCTCTGGAAGTGCTCAGTTCGCCAGCGGCTCACGGATAGCCTGTGACCCAACGGGTCCGGGACCAACGTCGAGGCTACGGCGTATTGCATCGTGAACTGCGCCTGACAGCGGCAGCTGGCTTTGACGTTGTTGCAGGTGGAGGAACGTTCCGTACTGGATCTTTCGTTCCATTTACCATCGTCACTGGATGCTCTACGCATAAGCCATGCAAATCTCCAGCCCTGTACAATCGATAAATCACCGCGCGGATGTGAACGAGCCGCCAGCTGCTTCGTCACGTTGCGTCATCGACTTCGCCACGGGACGTGATCGCCTGCTACCAGAAATCGAAGAATCCACCACACAATTCGAGATCGAACAGGAGCTTCGTAAGGTTGCCGCGCAGCGAAAGTCTTCTGCTGAGTTGTTCGACCGGGTTGAAGATTGGCTCTATTGGCTGATTTCTGCGGCAGCGCTCGTTTCTCTGCTCGTCGGGATTCTCTGCCTCTCGGACTTCACGATGCCGCGAACGCAATCAATCGGTATCAAACAATCGGGCCAGGTAGAGCGCGCTTTGCCAGGCGGCGGAGATCCCGATTCCACCGGCAAAAATCTGACCACGCGACCGTCGAGATCGATGCTACCTCAAAACATCAGCCAACCTTCAGAATGACCTCGAATCATGAGCTACCCATATCCTAGATTCTTTTCGGACGTCCAGCTTGTAAAGAGACGGTTGGAGCAGGCTTTAAAGACGGCACGTGCCCAGCGACGACCTGCTCTGCCGATCACCAAAAGCGCGTCTGGGTCTTTCGTTCCATTTACGATCACCGGTGGATGCTCTACGGATAAGCCCATGCAAACAAATTTAAATCAAAGGCAAGACAATATGCCAAAATACGTGATCGAACGAGAACTTCCCGGCGCCGGGAAATTGTCTGTCGAAGACTTGCGAGCCATCGCGCAAAAGTCTTGTGCAGTATTGCAAAAATTAGGGACAGATATTCNATGGGTGCAAAGCTACACTACGGATGACAAGATCTATTGCATATATATTGCTCGTGATGAGCAACTCGTGCGAGAACATGCTAAGCTAGGTGGTTTTCCAGCAAATCGGATCTCCGAAATCCGCACAATAATTGACCCCACCACCGCCATAGCGGCTTAATCGGCCGAGCTCTCGGGAAGGGGGAACCATCTTCGAGAAATGCAATCGCGAGATGAGTCATTCGAACTTCTGGATTCTGAATTCTGCATTGGTTAATCTCGCCCGATGGTTATCGCCGACGCCGAGGAAGGGCATCTGCCCGAAATCCTCGAGATTTATAATGAAGTAATCGCTGCGACAACGGCGGTCTACAGCGAAGAACCTGTGACCCTCGAGAGCCGGGTGGAATGGTGGAAGGTTCGGACCGCGTTGCATTATCCCGTACTGGTTGCATTAGATGATGGGGTAGTGCTCGGGTTTGCCTCTTTTGGTGATTTTCGGCCCTGGCCCTGTTATCGTCACACGATCGAGCATTCAGTTCATGTCCGAGTCGATGCTCGGAATCGCGGTGTTGGCCGCGCATTGATCAAAGCTCTCTTTCCGCGTGCGGTGGCGCTCGGCAAGCACATCATGATCGGAGGGGTCGATGCCGACAATGCGGCGTCGATCCATCTTCATCGAAAGCTCGGCTTCGAACCGGTAGCCCACCTGCGCGAAGTGGGCCGAAAGTTTGACCGGTGGCTCGATCTGGTTTTTCTGCAGCGCGCACTCTCTGATGCGGACCGGGACGTCCAGGAAACAATTCGCGATACCGGCGGATCCTGAAGTAAGAACAAGCCATGAAGTCCGCAACAGCTCATCGCTATCGGGTCGTCGATGTCTTCACCGAAAATCCGCTGGAAGGCAATCCGCTGCGAGCAAGGAACAAAAATAGGGCGGCGCAGCATTCTGCACGTACAGATTAGTGGCGAGAGTATCGAGGTTGGTGGCTATGTGACCCCTCTGGTTGAGGCAACAATGCGTTTCTAAAAACCTTTTGCTTAGCTCAGCGATAACTTCGTCCAGATGAAAATATTGATCAGATAGACGCTGCCAGTCTCTTCTACTGCGGTTCTATTTGTATGGAAAAAAGTTTGCAAGGGCAGGTGGCAATCGTTACCGGCGTGAGCCGATCCCAAGGGATTGGCGCCTCAATTTGCCGGAAACTCGCTCGGTTGGGTTCGCATTTGTTTCTCACCGGATGGCCGGAATATGATTGGCCTTCAGATTCCGAACCGGAACGACTTTTGAGAGACTTGCGAGACGCCGGCTCCGAGGTGGAATGGATGCCTCTTGACCTCAGCCTCTCGGAATCGCCCGTTACCTTGCTAGAGGCAGTGTCGAGCCGGTTTGATAGAGCTCACATCATGATCAACAATGCCTGCTTCTGGCGGGCTGATTCCATCGCGACATTAGACGCGGCGTCGCTGGATCGTCACTACGCGGTGAACGCGCGCGCGCCCATATTATTGAGCGTTGAATTCGTCCGGCGCTTCGCCGGAAAAGGTGCCCGCCGGATCATTTCGATGACTTCTGGGCAGATGCTAGGACCGATGCCTGGTTCGATTGCTTATGCCGCGTCGAAGGCAGCGCTGGACGCCTTTACCATCACTTTTGCGGACGAGGTGGGGAGACATGGAGTTACGGTAAATGCGGTAGACCCAGGGCCGACCGATACCGGCTGGATGACTGAAGAAAAACAGCAGGAGCTGCTCCCGCGATATTCGCTTGGACGGTTGGGCAAACCGGAAGACGCAGCACGGTTGGTCGCTTTTTTGGCCAGTTCCGAGGCCGACTGGATTACCGGTCAGACCATTCGGTCCAGGGGCGGATTCTGCTAAGACGTTTTTCCGGTTACCGGTTTTCCCGTTGGCCGTTCCGCTTTCGGCGAAGCTTCCAGCTTCTGGTTCTAGAATTAGCTTGCCTGTTCTTTCTGAGCCTTATCCTTTACCGAGATGGCTTGCTTACCTTTTCGAGTCTTCAAATAGTTCAGCTTTGCCCGGCGCACGCTGCCAGTCCGCTCTACTTCGATCTTGGCTATGCGAGGTGAGTGCAGGGGAAACACTCGCTCCACTCCTTCTCCGTACGAGATTCGCCGAACCGTGAAGGCAGCGTTCAGTCCGACACCGCGACGAGCAATAACGATACCGCTAAAAAGCTGAATTCGTTCCTTATCGCCTTCGACAACTCGAGTATGCACCTTCACCGTATCGCCCACTCGAAAAGGGGTGACGTCACTCTTAAACTGCTCTCTCTCAATCTTTTCAATGATGTGCATAGAATTTACCTCCGGGAAAAGGTGGACGGATTAGATAGCTTTACCCAGAATTTTTGCAACCGAAATGATGAATCCGGAGCTGGAGAACCAGAATCAACCAACCTGCAACCTGACTTGTAACCCGCAACTGATAGCCCCGCTCAGTAGTATCCCTCATGTGACCGCGCTGCCGGCGAAGCGTATCGTCGCTGAGATGGCGCAGCACCGGGAGGACTGGGCATGTACGGGTCAATGTTCCGGATTTGCGGGACATGATTGATCCGGTGTCTCGCTGGGGAGCCCGCAGATGGGCCAGTGTCCTTCCACTGGGAAGCGGTCACTCCGGCAACCACAGCCAGCGAGATTGCCGCAACGGCGAGCCGGACAAGAACCATTTTGAGCCGGCCAGGGAAAACTTCTTCGGTCTGCAACGATGCATTTTCCGACACGTTCAGCTCTGGCAGGCTGAGGGGATGCCCTCGTCGAAAAAAGCTTCCTTGTCCGGGAGCAACTGGTGGGACTGTTTGTACCACTAGTACTGGCTCTCCGGACGGCGCGCGTGCCGCCCAGGCCAAGCAGATGATCCAACCGACGATCGTCCAGCCAAATAACAAGTTCAGCGCTAGTATAAACCAGCGATTTTGTTGTCGCCGAAAAAAGGCAACCAGAGCTGGCGCAAAATAAATCGCGATGAGCGAGCCGGCAATAAGCCACGAATTATCGAATGCCGGAAGAGAGTTAGCGCTGGTCACCGAAAGCGAAAAATAAGCAAGCATAGTTGGGCGCTTCAGGTTTGGACCGCTAAGCTACCTTGAGGAATCCAATCGGGAAAGGCGCGATTTCGTTGGGTCTGGCTGGATTTTGAGCATCACGGCGGACAAAAATATCGGTGATTTTAATTCCGTTCACGATTCGGATTGATAGGATCCGTCGGTGGCAAAAATCCTTGGGACTGGGGAGAGTCGGGTGCCGGCGCGCCTTATTTTTCTAATCGTAGCCGGGCTGATTGTCATTCTGGTCTCGCTGATCGTCGCTTGGTGGGGGGG
>JGI12053J15887_10000911_pt1 | contig 12988 bp, 11 predicted proteins | sample MedBloCAOM1_O3_FD_15887 | JGI IMG/M metagenome (IMG submission 15887)
CCGAGACGATCGCCGAGTTGGAGGCCAACGCCGCCGCCGGCGCGATCGAGCTCGAGCCGGAGCTGCTCGAGCGCGTCGACGCTCTTGGCCGGGAGTGAAGTTTAGGTCTTCGACAGGTCGATCAGCGCGATGCCCAGCTCCGGCCGCTTGCGGCGGCGAAGCTGCGCCGGGGTTTCGATGATCGTCACTTCCAGGGTCGGTCGCACGATACCCTTGAGGAAATGGCCGCCGCGGGTCGTGCCGTCGCTCAGACCCAGCACCGCGTGCATGTGGAGGCTGGGCTTGCCGTCGTCGCCGATGGCGATGTCGCCCAAGAGGCTCAGGCCCTCGCACTGGCTGTCGATCTCGATCGGCTTATAAGTCTTCTTGGCGAGATCGAACCAGCCGACCGTCGCGCGCTCGAAGGCGCCGAGCGCCGTCAGCGACGCGCCGGCGAGGCTGGACCGTGCGGCGAAGTCGGCGATGGCGGCGAAGGCCTCCTCGCCGGCGTCGAGAACGAGGACGAAGGTCCGTTCGCCGGCGTTTTCCCAGACGAGCTTGGATTGCATGACGGGCTCCTGATGGCCCGGAGTCAACTCACAGCGCGTCGGATCGTTGCGCTCACACCAGGCAACGAAAGCGCAGGCTCAGCGTGACGTTGTCGATCAGAAGATCTTCAAGCACCTTGACTGGACCGCCGCAGCTTCGCGTCATGAACGGCTTCGCCACATTCTCGGCGCGACGCGCACCTCGAAGCGGCGACCCTCCACCCTCACATACTCCCTCCACCCGCGACACTTCGAGCATCCCCCTTGTCGTGGCAGGCCGCGACCATGAGCCCGGCGAGCACGGCCGCACAGACCGCTGGGCAGAGGTTTTTCATTTGAACCGCGGGTCCTCCTCGAGCCTGCCGCCCAAAGCATAGCCTGAACACGGACCGCCTAGAAAAGGGGCATCCGCGCCAGCGAAGCGATACTCAAAAACGTTGCCCTTAGTTGATCACAACCTTCTATATTGCGTCGCGGTAAGCTCATGCTGCGCTGCGGCAGCCGAAATCTTCTACAGGACAGCCAGTAGGGGGCGTCGCATGAAGACTGGATTACAAGACAAAGTGTCGTCGCCACGATCGCCCGCCAGCAGCGATAATGAGTTTGCAGCTTCCTTGGCCGCCCAGCTTGCCGCGCAGGCCGAGAGATTTCACAAAGCGTCGCCAATATCGCCGGCCAGCGCCGATGACGACTTTGGAAAGTCCCTGGACGCAAAGCTCGCAGCGAGATCCGAAAGACTTCGCACTGGCGCCTTCTCAACGCCGCCACCGTCAAATCGATCGGATTTTTCGGCGCCGGGTATCGATCCAGGAGAAGAGCGAGACCGTTCCTCTTCTTTGCTCGCCTCGCTTCGCGTCGGTCATCTTTGGCTCGGCTTGTTGCTGATGCTGTTTGCCGCTGCCGCTGTTCTGGCCGTTCGGAGCCTGTCCTTTCCACCTTCGGAGCCATTGCCTCCAAGCCCTGTCGAACAAGCGAAGGCTGCCATCCCCCGCGCTGACGACATGCCGGAAAAAGCGCCGCCGCCGGCCTCCGTGCCGGCGATCTCTCCGCCCCCGGCTTCGCCATCGCCGGCGACATCGCTGGAACAGCCGCCAGCGCCATCGACACCGCAAATACCGCCTCCTGCGCCCGCAAAACCGGCGCCGCTGAACGCAGACGAAATTCGGGAGTTACAAGGCAAGCTCAAGGCTTTGGGATTTGATCCCGGAGCGGTCGACGGCGTCGTCGGCCCGACGACGCTGCGCGCTGTTCGGAAGTATTCGCAAGCGCGGGCCATTGCCAACGCAGAAGCGACAAGAGACTTGCTCGTTCGCCTGAGATCAGAAACTCCCCCTAAAAAATAGCGCGGTATCGCAGGCACATTTCGGTAGAGTACGACCGCGGCACCTGATCGTCCGGAAGGCTGTCGCACCGCTCATGCCTTTCCAGTCCGTGCCATGCCTTCCCGAAAAGTCCTGATCGCCGGCGCCACCGGCCTCGTCGGTTATGCCGCCATGAAGCATTTCGCACGCGAGCCGGGCTGCGAGGTGATCGCCGTCTCGCGCCGCCGTCCCGACGAGACATTCGGCGCACGCTGGTTGCCGCTCGATCTCGCCGACGCCGATGCGTGCGCCAGGCTCGCGCCCGGGTTCGCCGGCGTCACCCATCTCGTCTATGCCGCACTCTACGAGCGGCCGGGGCTGGTCGCGGGCTGGCAGGAAGACGAGCAGATCCGGACCAACGAGGCGATGCTGCGGAATTTGTTCGATCCCCTCGAAAAGGTCGCGCCAGGGCTCAACCACGTGGCCCTGCTGCAAGGCACCAAGGCCTACGGNGTGCACGTCCAGCCGCTCACGGTGCCGGCNCGCGAGAACCGCTCGGAGATGCACGAGCAGCCGAACTTCTACTGGAACCAGGAACGCTATCTGCGCGCCCNGCAGGCGGGCAAGGCCTGGCACTGGTCGATCCTGCGGCCGGTGCTGATCGTGGGCGATTCGGTGGGCAGCGCCATGAACGTGATCCCGGCGCTGGGCGTCTATGCGGCGATGATGCGGCGCCGTCATGGGAACAAGCGCGGCAAGACCAAGCTGGATTATCCCGGTGGCGTCGGGCGCGTGGCGCAGGCGGTCGATGCCGACCTTCTGGCGCGCGCGATCGCCTGGTCGGGCGAGGCGGCGACGGCCCGGAACGAGATCTTCAATGTCACCAACGGCGACGTGTTCATGTGGCCGAACGTGTGGCCGGCCATCGCCGACGCGCTGGGCTTCAGGGCGGGCGAGCACGTGCCGCTGGCGCTCGACAAGGAGATCCGCCCGCGCGAAGCGGAGTGGGCGGAGATTTGCGCGCAGCACGGGCTCAGGTCCGGCACCTTGAAGCAATTCGTCGGGCTGTCCTTCGAATATGCCGACTACACGATGGGCTATGGCCGCAACACGCCCGGGCCGGCGGCGATCGTNTCGACGATCAAGCTGATGCAGGCCGGCTTCCACGAGGTCATGGATACCGAGGCGATGTTCAGGAAGTGCTTTGCCGAAGATGCAGGCGAAGAGATTGCTGCCGCCTCGCTGACGGTCCCGGTCACTNTTCCCGGTGCACGTCGTGGACGACGATCCCGTCGCCCTCCGGCGGCATCGCGATCCAGTGCCGATGCTTCAGCGTCCGCATCGTGTCTTCGTATCCGCTGGTCCAGTGCTCGCGCATCGATGTTCCGGAGAACTCGTAATCCCTGGCGTGTCCCTCGTAGGATTTCTGCTGGTAGATCAGCTGGAGAATCGCGATCTCCGGCAGATCGGCCAGCTCGTCCTTGAGGCGCCGCTCCTCATCGGTCAGCCGGTCGGCCGGCACCTTTTGCAGCGTGTCGCGGAGCCGCGTCTTCCATGTGTGGATGCGGCGATAGACGTCCGTGTTGTAGCGGGTGCGCGAGGAATACACGATGTCCTTGTGACGGGCCATGACGTCCTGGATGTCCCGCGGCAGGGCGCCGCGCGCGCTGAACAGGTCGACCTGGAAGACCAGGGTGTTGACGCAGTCGTCCTGGTCTAGCAGGTGCTGAAGCGGCGTGTTCGACACGATGCCGCCGTCCCAGAAATGATCCGTACCGATCTTCACCATCGGCAAGGCCGGCGGCAGGGCGCCGCTGGCCATCACATGCTCCGGCTCGATCGTGTCCAACGCATTGTCGAAGTAGGCGAAGTTGCCGTCCAGGACGTTGACAGCGCCGACCGCCAGACGCGTTTCCTTCTGGTTTATCAGGGAGAAATCGACGAGCTCGAGCAGGGTCTCGCGCAGCGGTGCGCTGTCGTAGTAGCTGGTTGCCGTCCGCGCGCCCGGAAAGCTCAGCCAAGGGCTTGGGTGTGTCGGCGTGAAGAAGCCGGGCTGGCCGTGCAGGATCGTCAGCCATGAGCTGGCGGCGTTGCGCGTGCGGCGGAAGACGTCACCGTCCGGCGTATAATTCCAGATCTCGCGCTCGGTGATGCGCTCCCAGAAAGTGCGCAGCCGCTGCAGGCGGAGTGCCGGTGGATTGCCGGCAATGATCGCCCCGTTGATGGCGCCGATCGATACGCCCGACACCCAGTCCGGCTCGAGGCCGGCTTCCTGCAGGGCCTGGTAGACGCCCGCCTGGTAGGCTCCCAGCGCGCCGCCGCCCTGCAGGACGAGCGCGATCCGGCCGCAACGCTCGGGCCGCGGGATCCGGCGGGTCGCCTGACCTTGGAACGACTTGAGCGACTGATCCATCAAAGAGCCCCCTTTCGACCGACAGGATGGCTGGCGGTACGTGACGGCATGATGAAGGCCCGGCGCCGAGGCAATCACGCAAACGTAACGCAATTGCCCTTTGCTCCTGCCGAAACCCGATGCACGGGCCGGTGAGGACGATATGAAGGCAATGGACGTGATGGTACGCGACGTGATCACGGTGAGGCCCGACGATGAGGTCGCCGCAGCGATCAAGCTCCTGGCCGAGCACGACGTCGGTGCGCTACCGGTCGTCGACGATGGCGGCAAGGTCGTCGGCGTGATCAGCGAAGCCGATCTGATGCGCCGTGAGGAGATCGGCACCGAGCGGCATCGATCGTGGTGGCTCGAGGCCATGACACCGGGCGCGACCTTGGCCGGCGAATTCGCCAAGGCGCACGGACGCAAGGTGCGTGAGATCATGTCGGATACCGTCGTCTCGGCCACGGAGGAGACGCCCNTCGGGGAAATCGCCGGCTTGCTCGAAAAGCACCGCATCAAGCGCGTGCCGATCCTGCGCGACGGCAAGCTCGCGGGCATCGTGAGCCGATCCAATCTCATCCAGGCGCTGGCCACGTCGGACGTTGCGGCCGGCAGCGACGGGCCGTCCGATCGCAGCATCCGTGGCGAGCTGCTCGACCGGCTGGACGAGCAGGCATGGACGGACTTCGGCTCGCGCAACGTCATCGTTCGCGACGGCGTTGTGCACCTGTGGGGACTCGTTGGTTCGCCGCAAGAGCACAAGGCGTTGCTCGCGCTGGCCGAGCAGGTGGCGGGCGTCAAGAGCGTGTCGGACGAGACCTTTCCGGCCTATTGAAATTCATGTGCGGGCGCCGAGGGAGGATATGCGGATGAGCATCGAGAAGAACCGGCAGAGTCTTGAGGATCGTGTCCAGGAGGAACTGGCCGACAGCCTCGACGAGGAGTTCGAGCTGGAGCTCGGCGACGACCTCATGGCACGCCTGCCCGATCATCTGACCGACGTTCCCCGGCCGGAAGTCATCGACCGCCGCCTGTATTTCACCGAACTGCTGCGCTTGCAGCGCGAGCTCATCAAGCTGCAGGACTGGGTGGTGACCCACAAGCTCAAGGTCGTCGTGCTGTTCGAGGGCCGCGACGCCGCCGGCAAAGGCGGCGTGATCAAGCGTGTGACCCAGCGACTCAACCCGCGCATCTGCCGCACCGTGGCGCTGTCGGCGCCGACCGAGCGCGAGCGTACCCAGTGGTATTTCCAGCGCTACGTGGCCCACCTGCCGGGTGCCGGCGAGATCGTNCTGTTCGACCGCAGCTGGTACAACCGCGCCGGCGTCGAGCGGGTCATGGGCTTCTGCAGCNAGACCGACGTCGAGGAGTTCTTCCACACCGTGCCGGAATTCGAGCGCATGCTGGTGCGGTCGGGCATCATCCTCGTGAAGTACTGGTTCTCGATCACCGACCCCGAGCAGAACCTGCGCTTCCTGATGCGCCTCCACGATCCGATGAAGCAGTGGAAACTCTCGCCCATGGATCTCGAATCGCGGCGACGTTGGGAGGAATACACAAAGGCCAAGGAGGAGATGCTGGCGCGCACCCACATTCCGGAAGCGCGCTGGTGGGTCGTCGAAGGCAACAGCAAGCGCAAGGCGCGGCTCAACTGCATCCATCACCTGCTGCTGCAGGTGCCCTACCGCGATGTCGAGCACCAGCCCATCGTGCTGCCGGCGCGCGAGCACAAGCCCGACTATCATCGCACCCCGGTACCCGACGCGCTGTACGTGCCGGCGGTCTACTGATGGACTTCTTCCGGCGCTTCACCTTCCTGTTCTGTGCGCCGGCGTTCGATGCCGAGGCTCTCGAAGGCCACCGGCTCAACGAGATCACCATCGCCATCGAGAGGCTCGGCTTCCAGGTGATCCGGGCGCGGCGCATCGAGGATGCCGAGATGGCGGTGCAGACCGATGCCGCCATCGGCTGCATGGTCGTCGACTGGGGCAAGAAAGGCCTCGAGGGCAAGACGGCGGACCTGATCAATCTGATGCGCCGTCGCGGACTCGAGATGCCGATCGTCATGCTGGTGCGCCGCAAGCGCCTGGAGGACATCCCGGTCGAGGTGCTCGANTATATCGACGGCTACATCTTCCTCGCCGAGGAGACGCCGGAATTCATCGCCAAGAACCTGGTGAGTCGGCTCAAGCAATATGCCGANACACTCAAGACACCGTTCTTCGGCGCGCTGGTCGACTACGCCGAACAAGGCAACCAGCTGTGGACCTGCCCCGGGCACAATGGCGGCGTCTTCTACAACAGAAGCCCGATCGGCCGCATCTTCGTCGAGCATCTGGGCGAGGCGGTGTTCCGCGACGATCTCGACAACTCCGTGCTCGAGCTGGGCGATCTTCTGGTCCATGAGGGTCCGGCGCTGCGGGCGCAACAGGAGGCGGCGGCGATCTTCGGCGCCGAGAAGACCTACTTCGTCCTGAACGGCACCTCGTCATCGAACAAGATCGTACTCTCCGCGCTGGTGGCCGAAGGCGACCTCGTGCTGTTCGACCGCAACAACCACAAGGCGGCCCATCACGGCGCGCTGTTCATCGGCGGCGGCATCCCGATCTATCTCGAGACCGACCGCAACGCCCATGGGCTGATCGGCCCGATCTTCCACGAGGCGTTCGACGAGGCGGCGATCCGCGCCAAGATCCGCTGCCATCCGCTGGTCGCCGACAAGGAAGCGTGGCGGCGCCCGCGGCCGTTCCGGGTCGCCGTGATCGAGCAATGCACCTACGACGGCACGATCTACGACGCTCGCCTGATCGTCGAGAAGATCGGTCCTCTCTGCGACTACATCCTGTTCGACGAGGCGTGGGCGGGCTTCATGAAGTTCCACCCACTCTATGCCGGCCGCTTCGCCATGGGCCTGGGCGACCTCGGTCCCGAGCGACCCGGCATCATCGCCACGCAATCGACCCACAAGCAGCTCGCAAGCTTCAGCCAGGCCTCGCAGATCCACGTCAAGGACCGCCACATCGAAGGTCAGCGCCGGCGGATCGAGCATCGCCGCTTCAATGAGTTCTTCATGCTGCATGCCTCGACTTCGCCGTTCTATCCGCTGTTCGCCTCGCTCGATGTCGGCGCGCAGATGATGAAGGGGAAATCCGGCGAAGTGCTGTGGGACGACACCATCCGCCTGGGCATCGAGCTGCGCAAGAAGGTGCGGGCGATCCGGCGCGAGTTCGAGGAGCGCGAACGCGATCCCGGCCGGCGCTGGTTCTTCGAGGCCTTCGTGCCCGATCGGGTCACGGTACCAGACCCCGCCGGTGGCGCACCGCACGAGACTGCCTGGGAGGACGTGCCGACCGACGCGTTGGCCGCCGATGCCCGCTACTGGGAGCTGGCGCCGGGCGCTGGCTGGCACGGCTTCGGCCATGTGGCTCCGGGCTACGCCATCACCGACCCCAACAAGCTCATCCTGCTGACGCCGGGCTTCGACCGCGCGACCGGCACTTATGCCGAGTACGGCATTCCAGCGCCGGTGGTGGCCCAGTATCTGCGCGAGAACCGGGTCGTGCCGGAGAAGAACGACCTCAATTCGCTGCTGTTCCTGCTGACGCCGGGCGTGGAATCGAGCAAGGCCGGCACGCTGTTGAGTACCCTGGTCGCCTTCAAGCGGTTGCACGACGACAATGCCCGCCTCGAAGACGCCATCGGCGACTTCGTGCGCCGCCGCCCGGCGCGTTATTCAGGGCTGCGATTGCGCGAATTGTGCGCCGAGATGCACGACTTCTTTCGCGATAGCAACGTGAGCGCCCTGCAGCGCGCGCAGTTTGCGCCGGAACATCTGCCGACACCGGTGCTGGCGCCGCACGAGGCAGTGCGCGAGCTGGTGCGCAACAATGTCGACTACCTGCCCATCGACCAAGCCTTCGGGCGGATCGCCACGACGATGTTCGTGGTCTATCCGCCCGGCATCGCCAGCATCGTGCCGGGCGAGCGGCTCGACGAGCGGGCGCGGCCCATGCTGGACTATCTGAAAATGTTCGAGAGGAGCGCCAACCTGTTCCCCGGCTTCGAGGTCGAGGTGCAAGGCATCTATCGCGAGCTCGAGAAGGACGGCACGGTCCGCTTCTACACCTACGTGGTTCGGGAATAGCCGCCGTCGACCGGCGGCTCCGGCGGCGGTGGGTGNGCGGCGCCCGATCCNAGAACGCGCTGCATCAGGAGGCTATCGGTCCAGCGCCCGAACTTGTAGCCGACCCCCTCGAGGAGGCCGACGCGGCGGAAGCCGAANGCCTCGTGCAGGTTCTGCGACGGCAGGTTCTCGGCATCGACATAGGCGATCATCTGGCGAAAGCCCTCCGCCGTGCAGGCCTCGATCAGGGCCGGCAGCAACAGCCGACCGACGCCCGAATGCAGGTGATCCGGATGCACATAGATCGAGTGCTTGACCGCATAGCGGTAGGCCGGACGCTTGCGGAACGGCACGGCATAGGCATAGCCCACGACGGCGTCGCCGCGTTCGGCCACCAGGTGCGGCAACCGGCGTTTGAGCATGTTCTTGCGACGCCGCTTGATATCCTCGTCGTGCAGCGGCTCGGGGTCGATCGTGCCAAGGCCATGGCCGATGTGGTGCGCATAGATCGCCAGCATGGCCGGGACGTCGGTCTCGGTCGAAGCGCGCACGGCGAGGTCGCGGGAACAGGTGACCGGCGAATTCAAGGCAGTCCCTTCTGTCGAGACTCCCGATCAAACACAGCACCGTGACGCTTTCATGTCGGTCGAGAGCCCCTCCGCGCTGCGCGAAAGCGGTCGCCGACCAGCGGCAGAAGGTCAGCGGGCGGAATAGGCCGCGGGCTTCTTCAACAGCAGTGCGGCCATCAGGGCTACGATCAGGGTGGCGCCCATCAGGAAAAAGGCGTCGCCAAAGGCCATTGTGTAGGCCTGCTGGTGGATGCGGCTGCCGATGGCGACCACGGCCTTGTGCCAGGCGACCGCCGGATCTGTGACGCCGTGGCTCAGGAAATGGCGCACGAGCTGGTCGATGTGCTGTCGCGTCATCTCGTCGAACGGCGANACCGACGGGCTCAGTGTGNTGAAATGGAAGTACTGACGGGTGGTCAGGAACGTCTGCAGCACGGCGATGCCGATGGCGCCGCCCAGGTTGCGNATGACATTAATCAGCGCCGAGGCCGAACTCTTGTCCTCGTCCGCGACGCCGGCGACGGAGAGCGCCGTGAGCGGCGCCAGCACAAGCGCCTGGCCCACCGCGCGCACGATATTGGGCAGAAGCAACTGGTCGGCCGCGACGTCGAGGCTGATGGCGACGTTCATGAAGTTGCTCAAGGCGAACAGGGCGAAGCCCGCGGCGATCAGCCAGCGCGCGTCGACCATCCTCATCAGCCGCGGCATCAGCGGGATCACCAGAAGCTGCGGCAGGCCGGTCCAGGCCAGCACCATGCCGATCTGCTGGGCGTTATAATCCTGCACCTGTCCGAGGTAGACCGGCAGGATGAACACGGTGCCGTAGGCCGCAAAGCCCAGCAGGAACGTCGAGAGCGTGCCGGCGCTGAAATTGCGCCGCAGGAACAGCCTGAGGTTCAAGAGCGGATGCGCTGTCGTGAGCTCGATCCAGACGAACAGGACGAGCGAGACCACCGCGACGATGGCCAGCCGGGTGATCAGGGGCGAGCCGAACCAGTCCTCCTTGTTGCCCTCCTCCAGCACGATCTGCAGCGCGCTCAAGCCCAGCGCCATGGTGGCGATACCGGCCCAGTCGCCTTGACGCAGCAGTCCCAGCTGCATCGGCTTGCGCTCCAGCGACAGAAACAGCATGACCAGCATCACCGCGCCCGGCACCAGGTTGACATAGAAGATGGTCTGCCAGCCCCAGGTCTCGGTGAGCCAGCCGCCGATCGTCGGACCGATCGCGGGCGCCACGGTGGCGCCTAGCGCGAACATGGCCGTTCCGGCCGGCTGCTTGGCCGGCGGCAGCAGCGTGATGATCATGGTGAAGGACATCGGGATCATCACGCCGCCGCAGAAACCCTGCAGGGCGCGCAAGACGATCATCTGCTCAAGATTGCGCGCGTAGGCACAGGCAACGGAAAAGACCAGGAACAGCACCACGTTCGTGATCAGGTAGCGGCGCGTCGAGAAGACCTGGGAGAGCCAGCCGGTGAGCGGGATGGCGACGATCTCGGCCACCAGGTAGGCAGTCGAGATCCAGCCGCCGTCGTCGATGCCGGCGCCAATCGCACCCTGGATGTCGCCCAACGAGGCATTGACGATCTGCACGTTGATGATCGCCATGAAGGTGCCGATCGTCGAACCGACGACGGCGGTCCAGGTTTTCAGGGGGACGGCGGGAGTCATGGCCGCACGCCGGCCGTCAATGCCTCGCCCTGGTGTCGACGGTCGCCTCGACCGACATGCCGGGGCGCAGGCGGCCGGCGAGCGCCTTTTCGTCGAGCACGATCTTCACCGGCACGCGCTGCACGATCTTGGTGAAGTTGCCGGTGGCGTTGTCGGCCGGCAGCAGCGCGAATTCGAGTCCGCTCGCCGGCGACACGCTGTCGACATGGCCCTTGAGCGTGACGCCGGGGAAGGAATCGACCTCGATCTCGACCGGTTGGCCCGCGAGCACATGGGTAAGCTGGGTCTCCTTGTAGTTGGCCACGATGTAGACGGCATCGAGCGGCACCACCGCCATCAGCGGCGTGCCGGCCTGGACGTACTGGCCAACCCTGAGCGAGCGGGCGCCGACCACGCCCGCCACGGCGGCGGTGATCGACGTATAGGAGAGGTTGAGCTCGGCTTGGCGTACGGCCGCCAGGCTGCGATCACGCTGGGCCTGCGCCTTGGCGCGCTCCGAGGCGAGAATGTCGAGCTTGCGCTGGGCCATCAAGAGGCCAGCGCGGCTCTTCTGGAGCAGCGCGGTTTTCTGGCGCATGGCAGCCTGCGCCTTCTCGGCGCGCTGCACGGTGCCGTAGCCGCTCTTCTTCAGGTTGCCGTAGCGGACGTTGTCGGCCTCGGCGTAGGACAGCGAGGCCTTGCCGACGGCGATCTCGGCCTTTTCCTGCTCGATCGCCGACTGCTGCTGATCGATCTGGGCGTCGAGGTTGGTGAGCTCGGCGTCGTCGCTCGCGACATCGGCCGTGGCCTGGGCCAGCGCGACCTTGAAGTCACGATCGTCGACGCGCGCGACAACGTGGCCCGCCGTCACGGGCTCGTTGTCCTGGACCAGGACCTCAGTGATGTGGCCGGTGATCTTGGGCGAGACGACCGTGTAGTCGGCACGGATATAGGCGTTGGTGGTCGATTGCAGGAAGCGGCCGACTTTCCAGTAGTCGTGGCCGGCGTCGGCTGCCACGGCGAAGCCAGCCACCAGGGCAAGGCCCAGGGCGGTGCGCTTCAGAACTTTTCGCGGCGACGCATGCACCAGGCCGCCGGGACTCAACCCAACGGCGAGGTAGGACAGGAAGGACATGCTACACTCCCCCCGATAAGCCCGTAGGATGCGCTGCCCCTCGCCGTTTGGTAATTCGAGATTTGATACAATTATGTTTAGCTGACCATGCAATTTCGTCAGTCAGGGGCGCCGGCGGCGCCGTGCGAGATGAGCTGCCGCAAGGGCAAAAAGGAGCCCGGAGCCGCACGATCCGAAGATCGCACGGTCCGGGCCCTTGGACGCCCCCTCAATCCCTTGAAGCGCGTTATCTAAGTCTGGCGGCAATCTGTTTCAGGCTGGCCTCCGTTTTGCTGGCTAGATCGTTGAGCTGCGCATTGCGCTCGACCCACTGCCTGGCCTCTGGCGGCACCTCGTAACCCAGCATCGAATCGGGAAGCTTGAACTGCAGGCTGCCTGTTGCGGCAAGATACGCCACGCCTAGAAAACCCAGCTTGAACAGCCATCCGAGCAGAAAACGCATCGACACCCCGTTTGCAGGTCAATGATAGTTTCACAGCCTTGGACAATACCAGCGTCGGATCGTATCAATTGTTGTGTGTCGGGTGGGCGCGCCCGGCAAAGCTTGCCCGCACATGGTCGGCAAGGTCACGCGCGGCGGGACTGAGGCCCGGCGGGGCGTAGAGATTGATCCGAAACTCGGGCAGCGCCGGCAGGCGGGCCTCGCGGCCAACCTTGCCCTCGAAGATCTCGAAGCGCCCGGGCACCGAGGAGCGCAGCAGCGGCGCCACGGCGAGCCCGGCCTCGAGGACGGCATAGACCGGTTCCATGCGGCTCACCTCGCAGACCGCGCGCCAGTCGCGCCGCGCCTTGCCCAGCGCTTCCACCGCGACCGGCCGGAACACGCAGGTCGGCGCGCCCAGCGAGACCGGCAGCGGATCCTTCAAATGGGCATCGCCGCCCGGCACGCCGACCCAGACCAGCCGGTCGGTGCGCAAGGTCTCGCCGTGGCGGCCACACTCGGTCTCGGTGGTGAGCGCAAGATCGACGCCGCCCGATCTCAGCTGCTCGCGCACTACCTTCGAGTCCTCGCACACCAGGCTGACGCGTACCCGAGGTTGCGCCTTGGCGAAGCGGCGCAGGATGGGCGGCACGAAGCCCGCGATGATGTCGTAGGGCACGCCCAGGCGGACCTCGCCTTCGAATGACGGCGTGCGCATCGAGGACCAGACTTCGTCGTTGAGCGCGAGCAGCCGACGCGCTTGCGCCAAAAGCCGCTCGCCGGCCGGCGCCAGCACCAGCCGCCTGCCCGCCCGCTCGAACAGACGGCAGTCGAGCGCCTCCTCCAGCCGCTTGATCTGCTGGCTGG
>JGI12053J15887_10000912_pt1 | contig 12983 bp, 7 predicted proteins | sample MedBloCAOM1_O3_FD_15887 | JGI IMG/M metagenome (IMG submission 15887)
CTAACGAGGCGTACCACACGTTCCCGAGGGAATCCGCAATGATACCGTGCATCGTTTGGGACGGTGTTGGCGCGAGATAGCGATTCATTTCTCCCGTCTGCTCATTGATATCGCCGATGCTGTCTCCCTTAAGCTCCGCCCAATAAATGTGGCCGTTGCGCTCCACAATTGAATTTGGGCCTGCATTGAAATTGGCGCGAGAATCACGAATCATCCATTCCTTGTTGCGGGTCTTTGGATCCAAGTCCGTAGTATCCAGGGCAAGGATCGAGTTCGACGCGGGTTCGGTCAGCCAGACCATTCCCCTCCAGCGTGGATCGTGACTGGGCGTCACATCGTGTGTTCCTCGGGTCAAGGAAAGGCCGTTGGACTTCGATTCATCCACCGGAGGCAGTTCATATTGGATCCAGACCGCTTTCGATAGGGCCTCCTCCTCACGCACCAGCGTGTCATATTTCAGGTCCCGTGTTTCGGATTCAGGGCCGAAATTAGCAGCTAAATACTTGACGATGGTTTGCTTTTCTTCGGCTGTTATAACATTTGCTCCATTGTACCCCCCGGCATTTCCAGCCGAAACGGACGGCCAAGTGGGCGATGGCCATACAGCGGGTTCCACCCTGAACATTCGCTTCACCGCAGCCGCCCATTCATCCTCGGTTCTCTTGGGCAATTGATGGTACGCGATCCCTCCATTAACTCCATGGCATCCCCAGCAGTTTAGCTGCAGGAGATCGCGCCCCTTTCCTGGCGGATACAGCGTATCAAAGTCAACTATTTTGACTTTGCGTTCGCGCTCGGCCTTCGCTTTCAGGGCCACATCTACCGTTTTTGTTTCGGCCGCCTTTAGCTCTACGGACTGGGCAAGGGAGTCGAATCCCCTCTCCATCACCTGGATCTGATAAGTGCTAGGGGGTAAGTTATAGATGTGATACTTACCCTTATTGGTGAAAACAACATAAGTGATCAGATGGACAGTATCCTTGGCCTTCACCCGGAACGCTCTCACTTCGCCTTGATCGGCCGAAACGGTACCGGAAATCGTTCCGTTGGAAGCCGGGTTTGCTATCTCACGAGCCTCGATCCGTTGAGCTGAAAATGCCAGTCCCAAGAGCCCGAGAATGACCGAACACAACGAACTGCACAGCTTCGTACTTGAATGCGTCATATGTCCTCCTTGTTTTCCGTGTGCTTCCAGCCGACCCGCCGTCATCTGCGTCTTCGGGGGGTAGACTACGGGCTGTGTATCTTATTCAGTATCTTCGACCTATCCGTCTCTTTGGGACCTTTGTACTAAAATCCCAATTTCAATCCAAATTGGACCTGCCGTGAATTAGTTGATGTGGTTGTCAGCGCGCCCGCCGAGTTGTTTCGCGCGCCGGTACTGGTAAAGACAGTGGTAGACATCGTACCGAAGTTCGGATGGTTCAGAATGTTGAAAAATTCCGCCCTGAATTGCAAACGTGTTCGCTCGGTGAAATTGAATGTCTTGCTAAATGACGTGTCAAAATTAAATTGGCTAGGTCCGACGACGACGTTTCGTCCAAGGTTTCCGTACGTCCCCGCCGACTGCAGGGTAAATGCACACGGATCATACCAAAGCGTAGGGGTTCCAACAGGTGTTCCAGCGGCGATGTTACCGCATCCTACCGATACGCCGCTCGTCGAATTCGCGTTCATCCCGGGTGTTAGGTTCGGGCGATCCGCGGGTCCGCCAGGCTGCCCGTCATGGCTTTGGCTGAATCCATTACGAATCGTAAACGGCACGCCGGAATTATAGGAAGGCAATGCATTGATCTGCCATCCTTTCGCGAAAACACCCGCGATTCCTGTAAATTTGCTGCCAAAAGGAACGTCATAGGTGATATTCGACGTGAAAAAGTGGCGAATATCGTTGGCTGACAAACCTCGCTCACCTTGATAGTTGTATGGATCCTCGACGCCGGTAGCCTGACTTCCACTGACAGCCCCCAGCCAGCTCGACGATCCCGTGTCGATCGTCTTGGAATAGGTATAGGCCGCTTGGAACTGCAGACCCCTCGAAAATTGATGAAGCAAGTTCAATTGTAGCGCGTGGTAGTACGAATCCGCGCCCCACTCCATGTTCGTTCCGATGCTGGTGAAATTGGGATTGAATCTGTACTTGTTGCCGTTGGAGGCATACCAGGCGGGAAAGTACTTCGTTCCGGCTGGCAGTAAGGCAGCGGCGGGGTTAGGTTTAGCATTACCATGTAAAGGGTCACCTGTGTCCGTACATGGACAGATTTCCGGCACGAAAGGATTGGCTTCTTTCCGGAATAGGAAGTGCACGCCGCGGAAGCCTACATAAGCCGCACTGAAACTTGTGTGCGCGTCGAGCTGCTGCTGGATGTTGAGGCTCCACTGATATTTCGTCGGTGTCTTGGGATTCGAATCCCAACGGATTGCACTGATATTTGCCGGCGGAAGATTGTCAGTATTTACAATGGGAGTGGGAGGAGCAATGAACGTATATGACTTGCTAAAAGGGTACAGGCTGCTGAAGCCGACGCGAAGAGTGGTAATAACATCCTGCTCTTGAAATACGCCCGCGCCCGCTCGCATGGCCGTCCTTCCATTTCCGAACACATCCCACGCTATGCCCACGCGTGGCGCAAAATTCGCTTTTCGAGGCGTGAAAGGGGTAGGTGTCACCGTCAACGTTGAATCGGTGAAGAGATTAATCAGATTGCTGGCGTGGCCATACTTCTCGTAAGGAGGCGTTACAAATTCGTGCCGTAAACCTAGATTCAGCACCACTCTTCGAGAGATTCGAATGTCATCTTGAATGAACCACCCGAAAAGAATGTTCTGCCAGCTGTTGGAGCTATAGTCAACCTTTGCGCTAACGCTGGCCGGTGTACCCAGCAACATCGCCCGGAGAGAAGTAAAACTGGGGCTGATTCTGTTGTTCATGGAAACATTGAAAAGATATCTCTGGAACGACGCGCCAGCCCTGATCGAATGCCTTCCGTGCGTATAATTGACTGTGTCTCCGAATTCGTACATGGTTTGAGCCCAATGCCTGGGGGTTTCGTTAAAACTTCCGCCCTGTTCGCCTGGCACCGAAGCCCCAAAGGCCATAATCGGGCTGGCAAGAACGAAGGTTCCCGCCTTACCGGTCCACCACGTCGGTGTACTGCCTGTAACCCAGGACAATGCGTCATCGGAGAGACCAGTGAGATTTAAACCGTTCGCGTATGCATTCGAACGATTGATGCTGCCCCGCAGTTGATTGACGAGATTTGTATTGATTACGCTTGTCCAGTTCAGTGTCAAAAACTGGTAATGCGTCGTATTCTGGGCGGCAAATATAGGAATTCCGTTAAGGGCTTGGCCCGTCGAGAAGTCACCGATGTAGCGCCCGAAGATTGAATTGTTCGTCGAAATCTGGTGGTCTATACGAGCCAGGACGTAATTTTCGCCAAAAGTCGCCGGAGAAGCAGTGGTGTACCTCCCAGTACCGTCCCCCTGATCGGTCCCGTTTGGCAAGGGAATCACACCAATCCGGGGCGCCATGATAGGACTGACGCCAACGTAAGTAAGCCCTTTCCCCGTAGGAGCAGAAAAGTTGGCGCACTGTGTATCTATGGTTGTCGCGGCGGAATTCGGCAGGCAACCTCCGTGCGCGGCTACGTTGGGCACAAAGTTCAGAAGAGTATTGGACTGCAGCTGGCGTAATCCCTCGTAGGCACCGAGGAAGAAGGTCTTGTCCTTCCGGATCGGTCCGGATACAGTCCCGCCGAACTGATTCCGCCTAAATGGAGGGATGCGTCCCGGCAAATCGAAATAGTTCTTGGCATCGAGGGCGCTGTTTCGAATGTATTCGAAAACTGAACCGTGAAGTTGATTGCTCCCGGACCTCGTTACGACGTTAAAGACGCCGCCAAGGACGATGCCGTATTCAGTGCTGTAGTTGGTCGTCGTAACAGTGAACTCCCGGATTGCATCAACACCTAGATTTGTGCCAGCAGCGCTCCCTGGAGTGCCGCCCGAAGAATCATTCATATCCTGGCCGTCCATCAGGAATAAATTTTGCCGCGTCTGAGTGCCTGACAAGCTCATTCCGTTGCCATTCCCGGTCACGCCGTCCCTACGATCCAAGTTGAAGCCGGAAACGCCCGGCTGCAAAGTAGCCAACTGGGTGTAGTTACGACCATTCAGGGGCAAGTCTTCGATTTTCTTTTCGTCCACGAGGTATGCAACGGAGGCATTCGTCGTTTCAACCTGGGGCACTGCTTCGGTCACTTCGATCTGCTGATTGATAGAACCAACGGTCAACTCCAGGTTCACCACCAGATCGCGACCGACGGTCAATTCAAGCCCCTTCCGAACCTCGGTTTGAAAGCCCGTCTGTGACGCCTCCACTGAATAGTTCCCGACAGGCAATTGCGGTGCAACGTATCGGCCCGCGTCATCGCTCACCACTTCTCGCGTGAGTCCGGTATCCACATTCATGATTTTGACTTTTGCATTTCCGATCGCGGAACCGGACGCGTCCAGTACACTCCCGCTCATCGCTCCGCCGCTGACCTGTGCCCACCCATTCGCGCAAGAGAACAACGCAAGCAGCCCAACGACCCTCAATAGTTTCTGCAAGTGCATTTCCCCCTCCTCGGACAACATGCATTTTGAAGACTGACTTCGAGGCCTATGGTTCTCTTCACCCAAAGATGTAGAATGCAAGAATTCGATTTCGCCCCGAAGTGCTCGGTGCGGCATAGGGATGATGCTTAGAAAAAATCAGCAAACACTAACCGACCACCCCCGACAACAAAACTGCGGCCTCGGCACTTGCCCTAAATCAGCTGTATCTATGCGCAATACTTTTCACGCGCGTGGACCTAGTTAATCCAGATTCGGTTCGCAGGATTCGTTGTCTTGCTTCCACCCTATTTAGTCCGGATCATCGTCGCGGTCAAGTTGTTCCGATCCATTTTGACCGTCGCCCAATTCGGTCGACTCACGTTAGAGACTCAGCTGTGGCGACGTTTTGTGATGCCAAGCGACTCTGGGTGCCTAGAGGTGCCAATGCTGGCGGAAGCCAATTGGGGCGCGCAAAGCGGCGCAAACCTCCGTGGAATTTTCTAATGGGTGTGTCTACAGCGGTGAGAATGACGGTCTGATCTATAGTTATGTTCGTTTCTGCGCTGGTTTATAAAGTCGGGGTCGGTTTGTCAGCCGTGACACGGCGCACAAAATCAACAATGTCTTGCATCGAGGTTCCGGGGAGAAACACCTCCGCGATGCCCGCTTTCTTGAGGGCAGGGATATCATTCGTAGGAATCGTGCCACCGAGCAATACTGTCACATCGAGCATACCCTTTTTCTGCAAAAGGCCCATCAGTTGTGGCGCGATCGTTTTATGAGCTCCCGATAGAATTGAAAGGCCAATTACATCCACATCTTCCTGTACGGCAGCAGATGCGATCATCTCAGGAGTTTGGCGCAAGCCGGTATAAATGACCTCCATACCGGCATCACGGAGCGCACGAGCGATGATCTTTGCTCCGCGGTCGTGCCCATCAAGCCCAGGCTTTGCGATCAACACACGAATTCGCTTGGATGGCATGACTTTGTCTGGTTTACCCCATTTGATATCTGTATTTCTCGTAGTTCACTAAAGGCCATACCATTAAGTCGCGTGCATGCGCTTAAACCGACTTGTCACGTAATGGCCACTTCTTCGTAAGTGCCAAAGACTTCGCGAAAGACATCACAGATTTCACCGACCGTGGCATATGCCTTTACTGCTTCGTAGATGTGAGGCATCAGATTGTCCGTGCCTTCGGCGGCTCGTCGGAGTTGCAACAAACGACGGTCCACTTCTTCACTTGACCGGTCGGCACGCACCTTCCGCAGCCGTTCAGCTTGGCGAACGCCCACCGACTCGTCTATCTGTAAAATATCGATTGGCTTTTCCTCGGTAATATACTCGTTGACGCCCACAATGATTTTCTGTTTGCGATCTATAGCCACCTGGTAGCGGTAGGATGCGTCAGCGATTTCGCGCTGCGGATACGATCTCTCGATTGCGCGTACCATTCCGCCCATCGCGTCAATCTTCTCAATATAATCCCACGCACCCTGTTCAACCTGGTTCGTCAGCGTTTCGAGAAAGTACGAACCGCCNAGAGGATCAACCGTGTTCGTTACCCCACTTTCATGGGCAATCACCTGCTGCGTGCGGAGCGCAAGAGTAGCCGCGAATTCCGTTGGTAATGCCCAGGCCTCGTCAAGTGAGTTGGTATGCAGCGACTGCGTGCCGCCAAGCACGGCCGCCAACGCCTGAATTGCAGTGCGGACTACATTGTTGTAGGGCTGCTGAGCGGTAAGCGAGCAGCCTGCAGTCTGAGCATGAAAACGCAATGCCCAGGAACGGGCCGACTTAGCGCCGAATCGTTCCGTCATAGTCTTATGCCAGATGCGGCGTGCCGCACGGTACTTGGCGATCTCTTCAAAGAAATCGCTGTGCGCGTTAAAGAAAAACGAAAGTCGCGGAACAAATTCGTCTACATCCAGCCCGCGGCGGAGTCCGCCTTCAACATATTCGATCCCGTCACGAAGGGTGAACGCCAATTCCTGGATCGCTGTCGATCCCGCTTCTCGGATGTGATAACCGCTTATCGAAATCGTGTTGAATTTTGGCGTGTACCGAGCGCCGAATTCAAAAGTGTCAATCACAAGCCTCATCGAAGGCTCTGGCGGATAGATGTATTCCTTCTGCGCTATGAATTCCTTCAAGATGTCGTTCTGCAGTGTGCCGCCAACATCCTTCCAGTCCACTCCTTGCTTTTCAGCGACGGCGAGATACATGGCCCAAATGACAGCGGCGGGCGAGTTGATCGTCATCGACGTCGTCACGCCATCCAATGGAATCTGGTCAAAGAGAACTTCCATATCGGCAAGCGAACTGACTGACACGCCGCACTTGCCAACTTCGCCTTCCGACAGAGGGTGATCGGAGTCATAACCCATCAACGTTGGCAGATCGAACGCAACCGAAAGACCAGTCTGCCCCTGAGAAAGCAGATAGCGGAAGCGTTGGTTTGTATCTTCCGCGGAGCCGAACCCCGCAAATTGGCGCATTGTCCAAAGCCGCCCGCGGTGCATGGTCGAATGAATACCGCGAGTGTAGGGTGGTTCCCCAGGAAATCCCAATTCATTGTCCGGGTCCCAATTGGGAAGATCCGCAGGTGTGTAAAGCCTGCGTATCGGATGGCCAGAAATCGTCGTGAATTGGGAGGCGCGCTCGGGAGACTTGTTGAGAGCGGGCTGGAGCACGTTCGAGTTCCACTCGCCCTCACGGACTGACGGCTTACGCACAGTCTGATCGGCCACAGAGGCGCGACTCTCGCGTTCCTTTTCCATCACTATAGCTCCATGAATGTTAGGTACCCCCAGCGTGATGCGTTCACGAGAAGTAGCCAGTTACGAGACTGGGGATGGCACCCTTGGCCCGTTTAAGCCCGTTTCAACACATCGCGCAGGGTCACATTGTCTCAATCAGTAGAGTAGCTGGTCCGGAAAAAGTCAAAGGCAGGCAGTCCGAGTTGGACGGGTGCCAATTCGGTCGATACAACGTTTGTGATTTCGATAGTCGATGTTAACTTTGGCCAAGTCTCGTCGACTACTACCCCGCGGCGAACAACCCTTTGGCCGGTTCGTCCTTGCGATCGCAAATTTATCTGGTGACGAGACTGCAAGAAGGATATTGCAGAGATTATTCCGTTATCTCTGACCATTCGCTTGGCGCTCACATTTGCAGAGGACGGGCGAGGATGCAGGACTGGAAACTTCGCAATCGTTTAGGCACAATGGTTTTAAGCAGTAAAACCAACATGCCTAAATCCGACGAACGGCATCGACTCACAAAACGTGTGCCGAGAGTGCCCGAAGCTTTCTTGCGACAACTGAGAGAGGATATTGCTTTTCGAAGAATCGACAGTGGGATTCAGTTGTTGCGACGACACCGGGAATTCATCGAGTTATGCTGTCCGAAGCAGAAAAATGCCGCCATTTTTATCGGGCATCTGGCTCAGTGGGTGGACATCGGGTTTGCGAAACCCGCACTGGTCAGGGAGTTGCTAGGGAGGTTCCCCAGAGAGCTACGTGTGGGTCTTTCGGTCCGCGATTTTGTACATCTACAAATGGCGGAAGGGTTCGTGGCCATGTGTGAGCAGGAGGATGAGGCGGCGATCCAACACTTTCAAATCGTGCTTGCGATACAGAGCCAAATTCAAGATCAAGATCTAATAACAATCGCCAACTTCTGGATCGGGCGCTGTTACAGAAGGCTAAGCCGATACCAGGACGCTTTGGGTTATGTCATCCAAGCTAGAGAAGTGGCGACAAAATCGAAGCATTTTAGAACAGTTGCCGTGATACAGGTTTTAGAAGGCTGGATTCTGTTCCAAGAAGGGAGGACAAACGAGGCCGCCAAGATTCTCAGCGAGGCCGATGAATTGCTGGTTGAAACCGATGACTATGTTGCCCGAGGCAACCTGAATTCTACATATAGTAGAATCGCGCGACGCAATGGTGATTTTGACGAAGCGCTCCGTCGATCCGAGATTGCAATCCAAGAATTTAAGAAGCGAGATGAAGAACATCGCAATCTTGCCAGATCCCTCGTGAACAATGCTTTCGTGAAGCGACTGCTTGCGCTTGAGTCAAGCGAAAAGATCGATACTGAAGCGGCTCGATCCAGGAATATCCCCGGAGAAAGGCAGCCAACCAATGGGTTTGATATCCAGCGGGACAGAGACCGCGTCAAGGCTCTGCGCGAAGCGGCAACTCGGGATCTCATTGAAGCCGGATCAATCTCTAGTCGATATCATGATTATCGCGGCGAGGGAGACGTGCAGATCACGTATGCCTATCTCCATCTTGACGATGGCGATCTGGACCTGGCCACATCCAGGGCTGCGGCCGCGCACAAGTTAGGAAGCGACAAGAAAGACGCTGTTCTCAAAGCGCGATCTCGCATCCTTCAGTCTGCCATTGAGTCGGCAAAGGTCGAAGAGCAAATCGTCGAACGTTCAGGACCCCGGCGGTCAACTCGCTTAGCGTGCGAGTACGCCAGAGATGCGGTCGAATACGCAAAAGACACACAGAATCGACAACTGATCGCTCAAGCTCTCGTCACGCTCGGGTTGGCTCTCATAAATGAAGGCGATATGGATGGAGCCAGAGGCTGTTGTGATCAAGCGACGGAACTCCTCAAACCGGATACCCGCGATCAGGCGTGGAAAGATCTGCAAGTGCTAAAGGTTAAGCTTAACAGGGCGGGGGGTATCGAAGCGATCTTACAAGAATGGTCGCGAGGGTCGGTAGGAAACAAGACATTTCAACAGATTACCGAAGATTTTGCTGCAATCGTTATACCTAAAGTTTGGCGTCATGAGGGGTGCAAAATTTCGCGTGTTGCGGCGCGTTTGTCAATCTCACCCAAAAAAGTGCGAAGGATCTTACGAAGCCAGGGAATCCTTACCGGCACGGATTGAGCCGATACCATTTCGTTTTGTGGAAACTCAACAGTTAGGAATCGGCAGATGCAATCTTCAAGTGCTCTATGGAGGAAAGTTGAACTTCGACCTCACCGAAGAACAGCGATTACTGCAACGAACAGTGCGCGAATTTGCCGAAAATGAAGTAAAACCTCTCGCTCGGGAAAATGATGAGGTCGGCCATTTCCCGCGTGAAACCTTCCGTAAAGCCGCTGAGTTGGGCTTGACGGGAGTCGCGGTGCCTGAATCCGAAGGCGGAGCAGGCTTTGACCATATTTCGTATGCCATAGTAATCGAAGAGATTTCGCGTGTTTGTGCTTCCAGCGGCGTAATCCTGTCCGTGCAGAATTCTTTATATTGCGATCCGATTCAGCGATTCGGTAACGAAAATCAGAAGAAAAAATTCCTGCTACCATTTGCGCGTGGTGAAAAGATTGGCTGCTACGCGCTTACCGAGCCACAGGCCGGCTCAAACGCTGCGGCGCTCACGACCAAGGCGGTCAAGAAGGGCGATCGGTACATTGTTAATGGCACTAAAGCGTGGATCACGAACGGCGGGGCGGCTGACGCCGCGATCGTTTACGTGAATACGGATCCGTCCAAAGGTGAAAGAGGAATTACGGCGCTGGTGGTCGAGCGCGGCACGCAAGGATTCAAAGTGGGCAAGGAAGAGAAAAAGCTTGGAATTAACGCTACGGCTTGCACCGAACTGTCGTTCACCGACTGTGAAGTGCCTGTTGAGAACAGGATGGGAAATGAGGGCGAGGGCTACAAAGTCGCTCTTTCGACACTTGACGCTGGGCGCATCGGTATCGGAGCGCAGGCTACGGGGATCGCCCAAGGCGCGCTGGAGCAGGCAGTGGCCTATGCAAAGCAACGGCAGGCCTTCGGACACCCGATTGCAGAATTTCAAGCCATCCAGTTCATGCTCGCCGATATGGCGACGGAGATTGACGCTGCCCGCTTGCTGGTGCGTAAAGCAGCTTGGAAACAGGACACAGGTGCGAGGTTTTCAATGGACGCAGCGATTGCGAAATTATTTGCCTCGGAAACAGCAACACGCGTTACACATAAAGCTATTCAAGTGCACGGTGGCAATGGTTATAGTCGTGAATACCCGGTCGAGCGGATGTACCGTGACGCGCGCATTACGGAGATCTATGAGGGGACGAGCGAAATCCAGCGCTTGGTCATTGCGGCTTGGGTGTTGAGATCAAATTGAATTGGGTTGCCGAGACAAACACAAGAGCGAGTAAAGGTGAACGTCAGTCCCTCGGATCGTAGTTATCACTCAACTCTCTCATGTCGCTATGCTTGCGCTCTATGCGTTAACNTCTACGACAACCCTGCCCCGCGTCCCGCCCGCAAGCAATTGCTCGGATAGTTGCATGATCTTTGATAGAGGCGCAACAGACGCAATCATTTCCAGCTTATGGGGAGGTAACTCGTGTGCCAGCCGGTCCCATGCTTGAACGCGAATTGACCTCGACGTGGTTGTGGAATTTATGCCCAACAGCGAGACATTCCGAAGAATGAACGGAAACACAGTCGTTACGACATCTGCTCCGCCAACCAAACCACACGCCGCAACTGCGCCATATCCAGCAGTAGAAGCGATGACCGATGCAAGTATCTGGCCGCCAACTGTGTCGATCGCGCCCGCCCACCGTTCAGAAGCGAGCGGCGGAGTTTTTTGTTGTAGTTCCGCCCGGTCAACAATCGCACTAGCGCCCAAGTCGAGCAGATAGGGGCGCAATTCCGGACGGCCAGTGGAAGCAACCACCTTGTAACCTCGATTGGAAAGCAAAGCCACGGCAAGTGAACCGACACCACCGCCAGCGCCTGTGACGAGCACATCCCTGGCATCCGGCTTCAACCCATTGTGCTCGAGCGCCATTAAACTTAGCATGGCTGTAAAACCCGCAGTGCCAATGATCATGCTTTGTCTGAGAGTTAGTTCCGCAGGTACGTGCAGCAGCGTGCCGGCCGGAAGCCTCGCACGTTGGCTGAATCCTCCCCAGTGAGTTTCGCCCAGCCCCTGCCCAACGGCGAGCACTTTGTCACCAACCCGAAATTCAGGTGAACTTGACTCCATGACTTGACCAGCGAGGTCAACCCCGCAAACCATAGGAAATTTACGTATAACCTTGCCGCGCCCTGTCAGTGCCAGTCCATCCTTATAATTGAGCGACGAATAGAGGGTCTCAATCACCACCTGCCCATCAGGTAGCGAATCCAGTGTCAATTTCTTCATGGACACTGTGTAACGATCGCGGCTTCCCTCTGCGATCAAAGCGTTGAAAGTATCGCTGGACATAAAGCGGCAACCCTCTAGCCGAACATTTTAAGGGCCTGACGTGCCACCCTCATCCCCCCACTCGGGGACGAAATGGCCCGCCTCCGTGACTTCTTGAAATGGAGGGGAATTCCGAATGGACTGGCGCAGATCATCCATGATCGCAGGTCCGAAAACAGGGTCTTTCACTCCGACAGCCATAAATGTCTGTCCTCGCCACTGCGATTTCAGCCAAGCTCGGGCGCGACGGGAAAGTTCGGCTCATTGCCATAGCTCAGGAAAGTCGTCCTCTCGATATTCAGACTCTGACCGGATACCGCTAACGGCATGCACTGACTCGATGCGACGCAAATCGACCCGGCGAATCTTTCCCGAAACCGTCTTGGGGAGGTCCACGAATTCAATCCGCCGGACACGCTTGTATCCGGCCAACGTAATGCGAATGTGCTCAAATATGGACAGTGCGATTTCTCGCGAAGGTTCGACACCCACCCGCAGAAGAACGAATGCCTTTGGCACAGCCTGACGGATCGGGTCTGGAGCCGGGACCACTGCGCATTCCATGACGTCAGGATGTTTGATCAAAGCGCTTTCAAGCTCGAAGGGGCTGATGCGGTAGTCGGATGACTTGAAAACATCATCAGTCCTTCCGATGAAGGTCAGATAGCCGTCGGCATCTCGAGCTGCAATATCGCCTGTACGATAGACCGGCCCTGTTATTGGCTGTATGGTTTTATTATCCGTATAGTAACCAGGCATAAGCCCGACTGGGCGAGGGTCCAGGCAAATGCAAACTTCACCTTCGTCAGCCTCACGTTCATTTGCATCTATTAACAAGATTCGATAACCAGGTAGAGGCCTGCCCATCGATCCGAGTTTCAGGGGCTGGCCGGGGGGGTTGCCGATCATTGCAGTCGTCTCCGTTTGGCCGTATCCGTCGCGAATCATCAGTCCCCAAGCCATGCGTACGCGCTCGATAACCTCTGGATTGAGAGGTTCGCCGGCGGAGGCTACTTCGCGCAATTTCATTTTCCAAGCATCAAGATTTTCTTTAATCAGCATTCGCCATACGGTCGGTGGTGCGCAGAAACTAGTGACGCCACAGCGTTCGAGCGCGCTTAAGAGGTTCCGTGCACTAAATCTTGCCTGGTTTACAACAAGTA
>JGI12053J15887_10000913_pt1 | contig 12970 bp, 11 predicted proteins | sample MedBloCAOM1_O3_FD_15887 | JGI IMG/M metagenome (IMG submission 15887)
GCCACACGTCTCGAGGCGGCGCTTCGGTTGTACGGCAACGATATGGATGAGTCGGTCAACCCGTACGAGGCCGGGCTGGGCTGGACGGTGAAGCTCGAAAAGGGGGACTTCGTCGGGCGCAAAGAGCTCGCCAAGGTGCACGAGCAGGGCCCGCGCCGAACCCTGATCGGGCTCAAGACCGAACCCGGCACCATACCCCGGCACGGCGCCGCCGTCATGGCCGGTGACCGACGGGCGGGCGCCATCACCAGCGGCACCCATTCGTTCTTTTTGGGTCACCCCATCGCGCTGGCGATGGTTGAAGTCCCATCATTTCGAGTCGGAGACAAGGTTGCGGTCGAGGTCCGAGGCCGGGAGGCCCCGGCCGAGGTCGTGAAACTTCCGTTCTACCGCGGCTCGGCGCGATCGGCGGTCGCACCAGCCAAGTCCTGAATCGCGTCCGCATTGAGAAAGACAGGGGAGGAGTCGCATGGCTGACCGCCGCTACACCAAGTCTCACGAGTGGCTCACCCTCGATGGCAAGAACGTCACTGTCGGCATCACAGACTTCGCCCAATCGCAGCTCGGCGATGTTGTGTTCCTGGAGCTTCCGGCACCAGGCCGCAAGCTGACGGCGGGGGAGAGCTTTGGCGTCGTGGAGTCTGTCAAGGCCGCCAGCGACCTGTACTCACCGGTGGCCGGTCGCATCATTGCCGTGAACGACAAACTGACTGCACACCCCGAGCTTGTGAACTCCGACCCGTACGGCGACGGCTGGATCCTCAAGCTCGAGCTGTCCGGCGAGCTTCCCTCCAACCTGCTCGACGAGGCGGCCTACAAGAAGGTCGCCGAGGCCTAGCACCCAGGGTTGCCTTACCTCGTCCACTCCCCGGAGGATCGCGCCGCGATGCTGGCGGCCATCGGCGTCAACTCGATGGACGATCTCTTGGTCGACATCCCGGGCTCATTGCGAATCCCGGCCCTGGAGCTGCCTGCGGGCCTATCTGAGCTCGAAACGATGGCGCAGATCGAGGCCCTGGCGGCCCGAAATCGAATCTTCGCCGACCGCCTGACGTTTCGTGGTGGCGGCGTCTACAGGCGGTTCATTCCGGCGGCGGTGGCAGCCGTCACCTCAAAGCCCGAGTTCTATACCGCGTACACGCCGTACCAACCTGAAGCGAGCCAGGGGACCTTGCAGGCGATCTACGAGTTCCAGACCCTGATCGCTGAGTTGACCGCGCTTGATGTCGCCAACGCGTCCATGTACGACGGCGCGACAGCTGTCGCAGAGGCGGCGATGATGGCCCATATCCATACTGGGCGCAACGAAGTCGTGGTGGCAGGTTACCTCCATCCCGAATACATGGAGGTCCTCCGCGCCTTCGGCGACGGTCGGGGCCTCAAGGTTCGCAAAGGAACTGAGGCCAACTCGAAAACGGCCGCCCTCGTGTTCCAGCAGCCCGATTTCCTGGGCCTCCTTGTGGACGCGCCTGCGCTGACCGAAAGCGCACACAAGGCCGGCGCCCTGGCCATCGCCTGTGTCGATCCGATCAGCCTCGCCATCATCGCGCCGCCCGGCGAATATGGAGCTGACATCGCGGCGGGCGAAGGCCAGCAGCTAGGCCTGAGTCCGAGCTACGGCGGTCCCCACGTCGGCTTCATCGCATGCCGAAAGGACCTGGTCCGGCGCCTTCCTGGTCGTCTCATCGGCAGCGCCCACGATGCCGCCGGGCGACGGGGGTTTGTTCTGACCCTGACTGCACGTGAGCAGCACATTCGCCGCGAAAGAGCCACCTCCAACATCTGCACCAACCACTCGCTGTGCGCTCTCGCCGCCAGCGTCTACATGACCTATATGGGAGCCGACGGCATGCGCCAGGTGGCGGAGGTCAGCTTCAAGCGGGCCCATGTCCTGGCAGATCGCCTGTCCGCGCTTACCGGCTGGGAAAGGGCATTCCCGGAGCGCGAGTTCCTGAACGAGTTTCCGATGCGCGTTCCCAACGGCGCCGCTGTCCTCAGAAAGCTCGCTCGCAAGGGAATCCTGGGCGGTCTCGATGTCCACCGTTGGTTTCGCGAGCTCAAGGGAGTTCTCACCTTCACGTGCACCGAGGTCAACGACGCCCGCGCACTGGATGAGCTCCTGGACGCTCTCGCCTCATGACCGAGCTGCTCAGCTTCGAAAAGAGCCGTCCCAACGCGCACGGCCCGCGTCTGCCCGACGCCGACGTGGAGGCGCCGGAGCCCGCGGCAGTCTTGCCGCGCGAGCTTCTACGGTCTCAACCTCCTGCGCTTCCTCGCCTCAGCGAGCCGGAGATCATGCGGCACTACAGCCGCCTTGCCTCAATGAACTACTCGATCAGCGAGCAGTTCTATCCCCTCGGCAGCTGCACGATGAAATACAACCCTGTCGCGAACGAGGCAGCAGCCGCGTTACCCGGGTTCACAGACCTCCATCCCTACCAGAGCGAGGACACGGTCCAGGGCGCCCTCTCGTTGATGTGGCGCCTGGAGCAGGCCCTGTGCGCTGTGGCGGGGGTGGATCGGGTCACCCTGCAGCCGGCAGCGGGGGCGCACGGCGAGTGGACTGCGCTGCGCATGATCAAGGCCTACCACCGCTCCCGAGGCGAGGCGCGCACTGAGGTGCTGGTCCCAGATTCCGCGCACGGCACGAACCCGGCCAGCGCCGCTCTCAGCGGCTTCCAGGTGGTCGAGGTCAAGTCCGGCCCGGATGGCCGTATCAGCCTCGCTGACCTCGAGTCCAAGCTTTCGCCAAGAGTCGCAGCCTTGATGCTTACTAACCCCAACACCTTGGGGTTATTCGAGCGAGAGATACTGGATGTTGCGGAATTGGTGCATGCCACCGGGGCCAAGCTGTACTACGACGGCGCCAACCTGAACGCCTTCATGGGCATCTGCCGCCCAGGCGACATGGGCTTTGACGCAGTGCACATGAACCTGCACAAGACCTTCACGACGCCACATGGCGGTGGCGGTCCGGGGGCGGGTCCGGTCGGCGTCAAAGCTGATCTCGTCCCTTTCCTGCCGACTCCAACCGTGGAGCGGCTGAACGGGCACTTAAAGCTGGACTTCAAGCGGCCGCAGTCGATCGGTCGCGTGCGCAGCTTCTATGGCAACTTCGGCATGCTCGTGCGCGCCTACACCTACATCGTGGCCATGGGGGGAGACGGCCTCACTCAGGCTTCTCTGGACGCGGTCCTCTCAGCCAACTACCTCCGGCACGAGGTCGACGGCCTTCTCGAGATGCCACACGAAGGGCCATGCATGCACGAGTTCGTCGCCAGCGCTCGAAACCTGGCCCCGCACGGCGTCAAGGCCCTGGACGTGGCCAAAGGCCTTCTCGAGCGGGACTTCTACGCCCCCACGGTTTACTTCCCGCTCGTCGTCCCCGAAGCGATCATGGTCGAGCCCACAGAGACCGAGAGCAAGGCCACGCTGGACGCCTTTGCGGCGGCGATCAAGGAGATCGTTCAACTGGCCAAGGAGTCGCCTGAAACTCTCCATGAGGCGCCTCACGGCCTACCCGTCGGCCGCCTGGACGAGGTAGCCACGGCCCGCCGGATCAACGCCTATCTGCAGGGCCAGAGCGAGGACCCAATTCTGCGCTGGAAACCGGCTCCCTANAGACCCCTGTTAAGGGCTCTCCGAAGGCCATTTTGATCTCGAAATCCGGTAGAATTTGAATTCTGAAACTCTGCCCAGTTGATCCCTACGAGTTCTCCAGGCTGGGAGGGCTGCAACACCCGTGAGCGAGGCCCGAAATCCCCTCCCGGAGCGTAAGCGCAGGCCCCAGCCTCTAGGCGCCGACGTGGCGTATACCGCCGAGCAGATCCAGGTCCTCGAGGGCCGGGAGCATGTCCGGCGGCGTCCGAGCATGTACATCGGCTCGACGACCACGACAGGCCTCCACCACCTGGTTTACGAGGTGGTCGACAACGCGGTCGACGAGGCCCTTGCGGGCTACGCCACCAAGATCATCGTCACCCTTTATGCCGACGGCAGCGTCCAGGTCGACGACAACGGCCGCGGCATCCCCGTCGACATGCACAAGAAAGAAGGCCTGTCGGCTCTCGAGCTGGTGCTCACACGGTTGAATGCAGGCGGCAAGTTCGGCGGGGGCGGCTACAAGGTTTCGTCCGGGCTCCACGGAGTCGGCGTGTCGGCGGTGAACTTCCTGAGCGAGAAGCTCCAGGTATGGGTCCATCGGGGAGCCAAGGTCTACCACATGGAATTCGAGCGCGGCGTACCCAAGGGCCCGGTCAAGGTGGTCGGCAAGACGGACCACACAGGGACGGTGGTGCGATTCTGGCCCGACCCGCAGATCTTTCCCGACACGAAGTTCGACCGCGAGGTCATCCAGCACCGCCTGCGCGAGATGGCCTACCTCAACAAGCGGCTGGAGATCGCGCTTGCGGACGAGAACCTCGGCTTTACCAACACCTTCTACTTCGAGGGCGGCATCGTCTCGTTTGTGCGTGCTCTGAACCGAGACAAGCAGGTCATCAACCCAAACCCGTTCTACGTCGATCGGGATGTCGAGGGCACGCAGGTCGAGATCGCGCTGCAGTACAACGACACGTTTGTCGAAAACGTCCTGGCGTTCGCCAACACCATTCACACGATCGAAGGGGGCAGCCACCTGACTGGCTTCCGCGCCGCCCTCACCAACGTCCTCAACCGTTATGCGCGCAAGGCCGGCATCCTCAAGGAGCAAGACCCCAACCTGACCGGCGAGGACGTTCGCGAGGGCCTTACCGCGGTGATCAGCGTCAAGGTGCTGGATCCGCAGTTCGAGGGCCAGACGAAGGGCAAGCTTGGCAACGCCGAGGTCCAGGGCCACGTCTCCATCGCGTTGACGGAAGGCCTCACGCAGTACCTCGAGGAGAATCCCGGCGACGGGCGCCGCATCGTCGAGAAGTCGCTTACGGCAGCCCGGGCACGTGAGGCGGCGCGCAAGGCGCGCGACCTCGTCCAGCGTAAGAGCCTGCTGGAGTCGAGCACCCTGCCGGGCAAGCTCGCGGATTGCTCAGAGCGCGACCCCGCGCATTGCGAGCTCTACATCGTGGAGGGTGACTCGGCAGGTGGTACTGCCAAAGGCGGCCGCGACCGGCGCACGCAAGCCATCCTCCCGCTGCGCGGAAAGATCCTCAACGTCGAGAAGGCGCGCCTCGACAAGGTGCTGACCTCAGACGAGATCCGCAACCTCATCACGGCCATGGGAGCGGGTGTCGGCGACAACTTCAATGTCGAAAAGATGCGCTACCACCGCGTGATCACGATGACTGACGCCGACGTAGATGGCAGCCATATCCGCACGCTACTCCTCACTTTCTTCTTTCGCTACTTCCCCCAGGTCATCGAGAAGGGCTACCTGTACATGGCTCAGCCGCCACTCTTCAAGGTTTTCAAGGGCAAGCAGGTGATCTGGTGCCACTCCGAGGGCGACCGTGACAAAGCGGTGCGGCAGCTCGGGAAGAACGCGGAGTCTGCGCGCATGAAGGGTCTCGGTGAGATGAACGCTGAGGAACTTTGGCAGACCACCATGAACCCGGAAACACGCGTGCTGCTGCAGGTCAGAGTCGACGACGTCGCGGCCGTTAACGACACCTTCGAGAAGTTGATGGGGCCGGACGTTGAGCCGCGCAAGAAGTTCATTCAGGCGCACGCCAAGAGCGTCCGCAACCTCGACATCTGAGACCGTTTCCAAATGCAAATAGCAGTCGACGCCATGGGCGGCGATCACGCGCCCGCACAAGTGCTGCAAGGCGCATCGCAGGCGGCGGCGGAATATCACATCGACGTGGCCGTGGTCGGTCTCCCCTCCTCGGTCCAGCCACTGCTCGACCAGCATCCACTGCTGCGCCTGGTCCCATGCACGCAGGTGGTCGCCATGGACGACCACCCGGCACAGGCCGTCCGTTCGAAGCCCGACTCGTCGATGAACATTTGCGCACGCCTGTGCAGGGACGGCAAAGCGGATGGTTGGGTCTCTGCGGGCAACTCGGGAGCGATCATGGCGACCGCGCTGTTCGTCCAGGGCCGGATCAGGGGCGTCGACAGGCCGGCTCTGGGTTCCATTGTTCCGACGCAAAGCGGGTTCGCCTACTTTCTTGACGTTGGTGCGAATGTCGATTCCAAGCCTGAGTACATGGTTCAGTTCGCCGCGATGGGCGCGGTCTACGCTCGCCAGATGCTGGGCCGCGCAAATCCTCGAGTCGGTCTGCTCAGCAACGGCGAGGAAGAAGGCAAGGGCGACGAGCTGGTCAAGGAGACCACCCGGCGGCTCAAGGGATCGATGCGCTGGTTCGTGGGCAACATCGAGCCGAAGGACATTTACGCGGCCAAGGCTGACGTCGTCGTCGCTGACGGTTTCGTCGGCAACATCGCCATCAAGATGGCCGAGGCGACAGCCGACTTCCTGTTTCGGAACCTGCGCGAAGAGATACCCAAGACCACGCGTGGAAAGATCGGCGGCCTGCTCATCAGGAGTGGTGTCCGCAAGCTTCGCGATCGCATCGACTGGCGCGAGTTCGGCGGTGCGCCTCTGCTCGGAATCGACGGCATTGCAGTTGTCGCACACGGTCGGTCCGACGCTCGCGCCATCAAGAACGCCATCAGGGTTGCGAAGGAAGCGGTGGAAAACCAGCTCGTGAGTAAGATTCGAGCAGAGGTGGGGAAGTAATGAAAAATGGGCGGACGCGTGTCGTGGTGACCGGGATGGGCACGGTCAACCCGCTCGGCAAGAACCTCGACCAGTACTGGGACGGTCTGATCGAAGGACGCAGCACCGCACGCCTGGTAGAGGGGAGCTATCCGACCGAAAAGCTGGCGACGAAGTTTGCCTGCGAGGTGCATGGTTTCGACCCCCAGGAATACATGGACCGCAAGGCCGCGCAGCGCATGGCCCGCTTCTCGCAGATGGCGGTGGCAGCGTCGGGCATGGCCATCGCCGACGCCGGGCTGGACCTTGCCAAAGAGGACAGCTTTCGAGTCGGAGTGGACATGGGCACGGGCATAGGAGGCTTCATCGAGATGACGACCGGGGCCATCTCATATGCGACGAAGGGACGCCTCAACCCGCTTTACGCTCCGATGATCATCCCCAACATGGCCGCAGCGTCGGTAGCGATGAACTTCCATCTCCGCGGCCCCAATACCACTGTCACCACCGCCTGCGCGGCATCCACCCACACACTGGGCGATGCGGCGCGGATCATCCAGCACGGTGACGCCGACGTGATGCTGGCGGGCGGTTCCGAAGCGTCGCTGTGCGAGGTGGGGATCGCGTCCTTCAACGCAATCCGTGCTTTATCAACTCGCAACGATGCTCCCGAGCATGCGAGCCGTCCGTTCGATCGCGATCGTGACGGGTTCGTCCCGGGCGAAGGGGCAGGGACGCTGGTGCTGGAATCGCTCGAGCACGCAAGTGGACGGGGTGCTCGCATCTATGGCGAGGTATTGGGCTTCGCTCTGACCTGCGACGCCTTTCACCAGGTTGCGCCAGACGAGACGGGGGAAGCAGCTGCGCGCAGCATCACGCTGGCGTTGAGCGACGCAGGAATCGAGGCGCAAGACATCGATTACGTGAATGCCCATGGAACATCGACAGGATTGAACGACGCCGCCGAGACAAAGGCGCTGAAGATGGCCCTTGGCGACCACGCGCACAAAGTGGCGATCAGCAGCACCAAGTCGATGATTGGCCATCTGCTTGGCGCGGCCGGAGCAGTTGAGGCTATTGCAACCTTGCTCTCGATCAACCGCGGCATGGTCCACCCGACGATCAACTACGAGAACCCTGATCCCGCATGCGACCTCGACTACGTCCCCAATCAAGCGCGTCGCATGGATGTGCGCATCGCGATCTCAAACGGTTTCGGTTTTGGTGGCCACAACGCAGTCGTGGTCCTCAAGAAGTACGAGGAGTGATCGAGCGTGACTGACGAAAACACAATCGGGACGGTCGTGGGCAGGAGCCTTCAGGAGGAGATGCAGACCTCCTACATGGAGTACGCCATGTCCGTCATCATCAGCCGGGCCCTGCCCGACGTGCGTGATGGGCTGAAGCCAGTGCAGCGCCGCATCCTGTACGCGATGCACCGCGCGGGTGCCACCGCCGGCAGCAGGCATCGCAAGAGCGCCGCCTTTGTCGGTGACGTCCTCAAGCTCTATCACCCACACAGCGAGACGGCGGTGTACGACGCCCTCGTGCGCATGGCGCAGCCGTTTTCACTCCGCTACCCGCTGATCGACGGCCAAGGAAACTTCGGCAGCGTCGACGGGGATCCGGCAGCAGCCATGCGTTACACCGAGTCACGGCTGTCGGCGATCACCGGCGAGCTGATGGCGGACATCGAGAAGCAGACGGTGAACATGGTCCCCAACTACGACGGGCAGGAGGAGGAGCCGTCGGTGCTGCCCGCGCGCATACCCAACCTGCTCCTCAACGGGGCGTCAGGCATCGCCGTCGGCATGACCACGAACATCCCGCCGCACAACCTGCAAGAGATCACAGGCGGCGTGAAGCANCTCATCGAGAACCCAGAAGCAACAGGCGAGGATCTCCTGTCCTTCATCAAAGGCCCGGACTTTCCAACGGGTGGCCTGATNATGGGCACCGCGGGCATCAAGGCCGCATATGCCACGGGGCACGGGCGAATCATCGTGCGCGCGCGACACACCTTCGAGCAGGCGCCCAACGGGCGCGAGCGCATCATCATCGACGAGCTTCCGTACGCAGTCAACAAGGCGACGCTCGTGGCCAAAATCGCCGAGCTTGTGTCTGATCGGCGGCTCGAGGGGATCGCGGACCTACGCGACGAATCGGACCGCCAAGGCATGCGCATAGTCATCGAGCTCAAGCGCGAGGCCCGGGTGTTCACGGTCCTGAACAATCTGTATAAATCCACCGCGCTGCAATCGACGTTCGGCGTGATCATGCTCGCCATCGTCGACGGCCGCCCGGTGGTTCTGAGCCTCAAGCAGGCGCTGCAGCTCTTTATCGACCACCGTCGTGACGTCATCATCCGGCGGACTCGCTTCGACCTCGAGCGGGCGCAGGAGCGGGCTCACATCCTCGAAGGCCTGAAGATCTGCCTCGATCACCTGGATGAGGTGATCAAGACGATCCGCGCGGCTGCCGACACTGACACCGCTGCGAATGAGCTGCAGACCAAGTTCGGCCTCAGTGAGCGACAAGCCCGAGCGGTCCTTGCGCTCACGCTGGGACGCTTGACCAAGCTCGAGCGTGGGAAGATCGACGCCGAGTACGAGGAGGTCATCAAGACCATTGCGTACCTGGAAAGCGTGCTGGCCAGCGATCAGAAGGTGCGTCTGCTCATCAAAGATGAGATGGACGACCTCGCCAAGAAGTATGGCGACGACCGCCGCACGGAGATCACCGACCAGGAAGCGACAGAGCTGTCGGCCGAAGACCTCGTTCCCAAAGAAGACGTCGTTGTCACGCTGACCCATCGCGGCTACGTCAAGCGTCAACCCTTGCGGGTGTTCCGTGCGCAGAAGCGTGGCGGAGTGGGGCTGAAGGGAGCGAAGCCGACCGCCGGAAGCGATGCGCCGAGTGGCACGCGCGAGGAGGACTACGCGCTCCACCTTCTTATCACGCACACCCACGCATCAATGCTCTTCTTCACGCAGAACGGGCGGGTGTTCCAGCTCCGCGTCCACGAGATACCGGAGCGCGAGCGCCAGGCGAAAGGGGTGTCCGTCAACAACCTCATCGACATCGGCCCCAACGAACGCATCACCGCGGTTTTTGTGCGGCCGGAGACAGAGACCGAGGCGCACTACATGCTGATGGTCACGAAGAACGGATATATAAAGAAGACAGCTCTTACCGAGTACGCCAACGTGCGGCGAAACGGCTTGATCGCGATCAACCTCCAGGAGGGTGACGAGCTTGACTGGGTCGCACCGACGACCGGTTCGGACGAGATCATCATCGCGACCGCACTTGGCAAAGCGATCCGCTTCAGCGAGACAGAGGTGCGCGCGATGGGCCGCGATACGCAAGGTGTCATAGGCATCAAGCTCGGCAAAGGTGATTCCGTGGTCGGCATGGCGACAGCGGTGCCGGGCGGCGACCTCCTGGTCATCACCGAGCGCGGCTATGGGAAGCGAACGCCACTCAGCGAGTACCCGATGCACCACCGCGCGGGGCAGGGCGTATTCACCCTCAAGGTCACCGACCGGGTGGGCAAGCTGGCTGCGATGCGGGTGGTGAGCGACCCGGAGGAGGAGGTGCTCGTCATCAGCGCCAGCGGCATGGTCCTTCGCACGCCGGTGGGGGCCATCTCGCAGATCGGCCGCCAGACCCAGGGCGTGATCGTCATGCGCATCGCGCCGGACGACCAGGTCGTCGCCATAGCNCCNGTAGCGGGTCTAGAGGAGGGCGACACCAAGGAGTGACCGAGGAGACGATCGGCTGGGTCGGCATTGTCCTTCTGGTCGCCGCCGGCTTGGCGATCGGCGTCGAGATTGCGGTAGCGGCCGTTTGGGCTGTCGCCCTGACAAAGCGCACCAGGATCCTCTCCGAGCGCCTTGCGGTTGAGCGGGGAATGGTGGAGTCTGACCTTGAAAAGTTGCGCCTTGCGATAGAGGAGACACAGCGATTGTGGAAGCCGTACCGCACAATCCTGCGCTGGGTGCGCCATCCGCTCGCGTTCGCGCTCATGCAGTCCTACTTGCGCGGGAGAGTGGCCCGATGACCGAGACCGAGCAGGCGTCCCCGACGCCTAGTGCGGCGGAGGTTCACCAGGCGGTGGAGGATGCGGTGGCCCGCGAGCGCGCGAGGATGGCTCGCGAGCTTCACGACACGGTCGCCACCGACCTGGCCGGCGCAATCTCACTGTTCAAGGTCTATATCGAGGGTCGTCCCGGATCGGCGAAGAAAGGTCCGCTGGACGGGACGATGATCAACATTCTCGAGATCCTCGAGCGGATGCTGAAGCACGTGAGGGAAACGCTGGCCGAGCTGCGCCCTCGACCCATCGGTCGCGAAGGGCTCGTGGGCGACATTCGCCACCAGGCCGAGGAGTTCTCGCGCCTCTATTCGATTCGGGTCGAAGTCTCGACAAACGGCACCGAGGACATGCTCTCCGCGCACCAGCGCGAGGTCGTCTACCAGGTCGTCCGCGAAGCTCTCACCAACGTTCGCCGGCACTCCGGCTCATCGGTATGCCGCGTGAGGATGGCGTTCGCCGCTCGTCCTTTCCTGATCGAGATCGCAGACGAGGGGAGTGGCCTCGCATCAGCCCGGCCCGGTGGCTACGGCCTGGTCGGGATGCGAGAGCGGTCGGCAGGCATCGGGGGCCGGTTGGAGGTCGTCAGCACGGAGGGCCGAGGCACGACCGTGTTCTTGTTCGGACCCAACTAAACAGCCGGGACTGCCCTACCAGGTCACAACCCGTACCTCTGGCGTCGAGCGGGCCTATCGACGAACGTGAGTGCCATCTCATCGGTCGTGACGAGCTTGAGCTTCCGCGTGACGCCATCGACGAGAGCCCTCGTTCTGTGCTCGTCGAACCTGATGGCTCGCGCGATCTCTGGCTCTGACAGCCCGTAGCTCAGCAGCTGCACAACCTCGCTCTCGATCTCGTTTAGCCGTCCAAGCGGGCGCCGCAGCGCCGCGACCATGGGAGCGAGCGTGACCCCGAGGCTGCCGGCGTAGTGGACGTCTTCCTCCGAGTACCAATGGTCCCGCCGGCAGCCAAGGATCAGAAGGCCGATTGGGCGCGCGCCGGGCTCGCCGACGGGCGCGTACAGGATCGCNGGCCAGTCGAGCTCCCAGTCGTATCCGTTGGAAGGATTTGGGTTCTCGATCACTGAGTTCACAACCACCGGCCGCTTCTCGTACAGCGCTCGGCGCGACAGCGGCATCAGTGGTCGGCCCTGCATGAAACGGCGCGATAGCTCGGAAGCGGCGATGGGCTGGAGCCAGCCGCCGCGAAGGTAACCGAGGACCCAGCGGTCGTGGCAAAAGATTTCGAGGGCCAGTCCCAGTCGCCGCCTGGCTTCTTGGAGGTCCGGGAGCTGGCCCATGACGCGAGGTTAGGCAGCCCAGGCGATTCAGACCTCAGCGCAGCCTCAGCGTTTCCTCAACAAACGCTGAACCTGATAGGTTGCCGTTGGGGATGGCGTGAAGGCGAAGCTGCTTGTCGTGGACGACGAGCCTCGCACGGCCGAGCTGACGGCCGAGTTGCTGCGGCGCGCCGGCTATCTGGTGGACGTGGCGATGAGCGGGACTGACGCGCTGGCGCTGGTTCATGCGAGCTCGCCGGACCTGATGCTGCTCGATTACGAGATGCCGGACATGGATGCGCCCGAGGTGCTCGACCAGCTGCGGTCCGGTGGCGACCGCATCGGCTTTCCGGTGATCATCCTCACTGGTGTGCGGCACGCCGCCGGCGACCAGGTGGTCGGGATCGAGCGCGGCGCGACGGACTACATCGTCAAGGGGACGGATCGCGAGGTCCTTTTAGCGAGGGTTCGAGGAGCGCTCAGGGACAGGGTGACGGCGGACCGGGTGGTTGTCCGCGGCCACCTGCGCGTCGATGGGACTCGAGGACAGGCCTGGCTGGGCGAACGATCGCTGAAGCTCGAGCGCAGGCCCCTGATGATGCTGCAGCTCCTTGCCGCTCGACCGGGAGAAGTGGTGACTCGCGCGGAAATTCTCGAGCGGGTTTGGGGCAGCAGCTATGCAGGCTTTGAGCACAGCGTTGAGCAGGCTGTCCACGAGGTCCGTCGGGCGCTGCAGGAACCGGGCTGGATCGAGACTGTACGTGGAATCGGCTACAGGTTCGTCACCCAGGGCTGAGCTCGCGGCGACGCTGCACCGGCTGCGTTCGACGCTGGCCAGGCTGAAAGCGGAGCTGGAGCTCTCGGAGGTCGACGGCACTACCCCGCCGATCGACAGGTTGCTCGCCGACCTCGACGAGGCATTCGCGCTGCTGGGTGC
>JGI12053J15887_10000915_pt1 | contig 12967 bp, 12 predicted proteins | sample MedBloCAOM1_O3_FD_15887 | JGI IMG/M metagenome (IMG submission 15887)
GGCGGGCTCGCCCCAGATGCCGTCACCGGTGATACGCATGGCGCCGAAGCCGAGGCGGTTGACCGTCAGGTCGCCGCCCACATCGATCGTGCCGGCCATTCCGGCGTGCCCGGGTTTCCACTCTGACATGGATCATGACTCCTTTGGTCTGCGACTCGGCGACCGCCGCAACCGCGATAGGTCCAGCGTCTTTGCCCAGCCGACCGGCCCGACAACTGCAGTGTGGCTTCAGCGGTTGCAGCTGGCCCGGTTTGGCGTTCCTTCCCGATCTTGGTTTCTAGCCGTGACGCGCCCGGTGAGCTACGCCCACGGTGCCCATCATCACTCCCAGGCACGCTCGCGTCTTCACAGCAAGCATCCAATGTGCATACCCGCCAGCAGGGGTCGTCGGGCACCACGGTGGGCCGGCAACCGTTACCAGCGACACCACAATTTCGACGGGCGGATTGCCGAGCCAACACCGGATAAGGGAGATCGCCTGGCGTCGTCGAAGAGTTGACAAGTCCTCTTCTCTTGCCGCCCTGGAGGAGTCGCGATCCACATTCGCTCGCACTGCGCCCGCGCCTCCTCACTGTGCGGGGACGAGTGCGAGCTTGCCGTTGGGGTGGCCTTGGCTGAGGACGGTGTGGGCTTGTGCGGCTTCGGTGAGGGGGTAGGTCTTGGCGGGGAGCAGGGTCAGCTTGCCGCTGGCGGCCAGCGGGAGAAGTTGGCGCCAAGCGTTCGCCCGGATTTCGGTGCCGGGGTCGGCCCCTGGGCCGTTGCCGATCAACATGATGCCGGTGTCGGCACGGTGGAAGGCGGCGATCGAGACGATTCTGCTCGGCTCGGGTACCAAGGCCAGCGACACATCGATCGCCTCGTCGGTGCCCACCGCGTCGATCGCGGCGTTGACCCCGGAGGGGGCTGCTTGCTTGACCCGGTCGAGCAGGCCAGGCCCATAGGTCACCGGGACGGCGCCGACTTCCCGCAGCAGGGTTTGGTTCCGTTCGCTGGCGGTGGCTACCACTTTTGCTCCAGCGGCGAGTGACAGTTGTACGGCAAGCAGGCCTACCGCGCCGGAGCCGCCGTGAACCAGTACGGTGTCGCCCGGGCTGACCTTGGCCGCTGCCACGGCGTGCACGGCGGTCGCCCCCGCGAGCAACAGGCCCGATGCCTGCTCCCAGGACAGTTCGCGGGGCTTGGGTACAACCACCTTGGCCGGCACGGTGACGGCGGTGGCGTAGCCGCCCTGTGTCGGATAGGCGATGACCTCATCCCCGACCGACAGCGGACCGGACGGGCCGGTCGCATCGGGCCCTACCTCGGTGATCACTCCGGCTACCTCGAGTCCCAGGCGCACGGGAAGGTTGTCCGGGGAACTGCCGAAGGCCCCGCTGTAGAGCTTGTAGTCGACCGGGTTGACCCCGGCCGCGCGAACCTCAATCGTCACCTCTCCCGGACCGGGCGAGGGCACCTCAGCTTCGACCACGGACAGCACTTCGGGTCCACCGTATGCCGCGGCAACAACAGCAGTAGCCATGCCGTTGTGAACCCTCGGCCGCGACGGAAGTATTCCAGGGCCTCTCGGTCGGCGCGGCTGGCGCGGCTGGCCGAGCGTTGACTCACACCTCTGTCAGGTTCGGCTTAGTTCTTCGCGAAGTAGCTCAGCAAGCTCAGCGCCTTCCACCACGCCGGCCTCGGATAACCGAGCTGCCACGAGCTCTAGTCGAAGTCGGTTGTCTCGAAGACATGCTTCGACTTGGTCCCTGATCCCGACGGTATCGTTGATCCCTATCTGACGGCACAGGCGGTGTGCCAACAGCAGCTCGTCATGGTCAGGCGGTATGGCGGTTGCTGCCCATTTCTTGAAGACCAGTTTCTCTGCGAATGGTCCTCCGTACAGGACCCATATCCGATCGAGTTCCGATGGCGCTTCCCGGAGTCGCATCCCCCCCGCGCCGTCGTTGCCATGCAGTTCGATGACGGCGACGGCAAGGCCCCGGGCGGCGGCAACGAGGGCATGCCCTGCTTCATGTACGGCCGCCCTGTTCCGTTCCGTATCCGCAAAGCCCATGCCGGGAGCGTAGCGATCGCTGGATCACCGCTGTCATCGGATGCGTAGTGCGCGGTGCGAGTGGCCGACCACGCGAATCAGCCAGCATCGGATCCACCGCCTCACCGACAGTGTGCGGCAAAACGATCAGAACGGCGGTGGTCCGCGGTGTGGCCGGATGTCTGTGTAAAAATCGATGCGCGGTGGGGAGCGGAAGCGGCGAGGGTGGCGGGCAGTGGGGTCGACAACCGGGTGGCCATGTGCAACCGTGCGTCGGCCGCGCCGCGGGAGAGGCTGTACCCCGGCGTCGGCGGTTATCTTTGCGTGCTGGAATGCACCGACGTGCCTGTCGGCGTATGGCTGCTCAGTCGGACTGGGATCGCGTCGTAGCCGCGCAGCACGCGGGTGGGACGCCGGTGTGGCGTACCGGTGAGCGCGAGGTCGGGGAATCGTCGGAACAGTGTCTGCAGGCCGACTTCACCTTCCAGNCGGGCCAGCGCGGCGCCGATGCAGTAGTGGATACCGCTGGAGAACGCAACGTTCTGGTCTGCCTCGNGCCGTTGGACGTCGAACCGGTGTGGGTCAGGGAAGACCTCAGGATCGCGGTTTGCGCCGCCGAGCAGCAGGACGATCGACGAGCCCGCCCGCACTGGACGCCCGGCGACCACGGTGTCGCGCAGCGCGATCCGTCCCGTGCGCTGCACGGGCGAGTCGTAGCGCAGGATCTCCTCCACCGCGCCAGACCACCGCTGCGGTTGCGCACGCAGCAGCTCCAGCTGGTCAGGATGGCGCATCAGCAGGACGGCACCGTTGCCCAGCAGGTTGACTGTGGTCTCGAAACCTGCGGCGAGTAGCAGCATCGAAATGCTGCTCAGCTCGTCGAGGGACAGCTGCTCGCCCTGGTCATGTGCGGTCACCAAGGTGCTGAGGACGTCGTCTCGGCGAGCGCGGCGTACCTCGGGGAAGTGGCCGAGCATCCAACGGTGCAGTGCGCCCAGGTCTTCCTCGGAGCGGCGGAAGTCGCGGTAGCTCAATCCGACGTCCAGCGACAGCGCCGCACCGGCCCCCCACTCCAGGAACTGGCGACGCATCGCAACCGGTGCGCCGAGCATCTCGGCGATCACGGTGGCGGGTAGCAGGCTGGCGTAACGCTGCACCAGATCCACGGTCGGGCCCGAGCTGGCGATCTCGTCGAGTAATTCCTCGGCGATCTCCCCGACCCGGGGACGCATGGCGGCGACGGCCCGCGCGCTGAACGCCCGGGTGACCAGCTTGCGGTAGCGGGTGTGCTCGGGCGGGTCGGTTACCAACATCGATGGTCGCTCGATCGGTCCGAGCACCGCCCGGCCGCCGAGCTTCATGCCAAGCCGGAGGACACCTGGCATCAAATCCAAACGCATCTGGCCGAAGTCCGGGCTGCGAAGTACGGTCAGGCAGACGTCGTGGTGCGCTGACATCAGAGCGACTCCGCCCGTGACGACGTCACCCTTCGCGCGCAGCTCGTCGTAATAGGGGAATGGGTCTTCGCGGATCGCTGGGTCGATCATCAGCCGCGAACCGAGGTCACCGGCACGCATCTGGCGCTGCACCGTCCGCCTGATCAGCCCATGCCGGACCACCCACCGGATCCTGCGTCGTAGCGCCATGGCGACCTCCACTGCACACACTACCCACCTAAACAAACGTACGTATAGACGAGGGGGTGAAAACCCGAATTCGGCGGGCTAGACACAAACTCAATAACGCGCCGTGGTGCCGGCTGAGTGCGAAGATTGTCGGCATGCTCGGTGATCATGTGATCGTTGTGTCGACCACGGCCAGCGAGGGAGCGGCCCGCGCTCTTGCTGCCGGCGCGATCGAGGCCAGGCTCGGCGCGTGCGCCCAGGTCGTCGGGCCAGTCACGAGTGTGTACCGGTGGAACGACGAGGTGCGGACCGAGCAGGAGTGGCGGCTGGAGATCAAGACCACCGCCGACGGGGTCACCGCTCTGACGGCGCACATCAAGGACAACCACAGTTATGACCTACCCGAGATCATCGCGATTCCGATCGCCGGCGGCAGCGCCGAGTACCTGTCCTGGCTCATGGCGGAAACGCGCCGCTGAGTGGCCGGGCTACGCAGGGTAGCTGGGCAACGTCAGCTTTGCGTCGCTGAAGCAGTTCGGGATACGACCATATAGGTGGTTGTGCAGCCTAACCTTCCCTCCCTTCGCCGATTCTGGCAGGTTTTTGTGAGGACTACCTAGCCTAACCTCACCCGATGGGCTGACCGGACTTTTGGCATTCGGAGGGCCGATGTTGACCAGTAGGTGGCGAAGCGCGAGTCTGGTACTGGTGGCTATCAGCGTTGTTGGACTTGCGGCCTGCTCAGGTGGTGCCGGCACGTCGACGGGGTATACGTCGGCTACCTCGGCTGCCGCAGCGCCGAAGCCGCCGTCCACGGCGACTGACGTCGCGACAGGTATGCGCCAGATCGATCAGATCGCCAAGCAGATCGCCGAAACGGCAGGCACCGACAAGGCCAAAGCGGTCAGCCTGGACGGTCAGATTGAGCCGATCTGGAAGCAGATCGAGGACACCGTCAAGCACAACGACCCGGACACCTACCTCGCGATGGAGGACAGTTTCGCAGTGCTGGAGAAGGCGTCGGACGAGGGCAACGCCGCGGAGGCCGCCAAGGGTTCCGCCGGGGTCACGTCGGCGGTGCAGCCCTACTTGGCGAAGTACTCGGGATGATCCAACGCCGACTGCTCGGGTTTCTGCTGGCGCTCGCCATTCTGGTGCCGGTCGTGACATTGTTCAGCGCCGCACCCGCCAACGCTGCTCCGCAGGCTGTTGCTCAGCAGCAGGCGATCAGCCGCGAAGACGCGATCCGCCAGCTGGCCATGGTGCGTGCGTCTATCGACCAGACCCTGGAGCTGGTCAAGCAGGGAGCTATTGATCAAGCTTATGTGCAGGCCAAGACCGGGTACCTGGACCACTTCGAGTACGTCGAGGTGCCACTGCGGGTGGTCGCTCCGGACCTCACTGCGGACGCCGAGACGAAGTTCGCCGAGATTCGCAGCCTGATCAAGTCCGGCGCGCCGATTGATGCCGTGCGCACCAATATCGTCGAGTTGCGGCGGTTGATCGATGACACCGAACGGCGGCTGACCGACACCGGTTTTGATGCGGTCGCGGTGGTGGCTGGGCAATCCTTTTTGATCATCTTCCGGGAGGGCCTGGAGGCAGTGTTGCTGCTGACTGCCTTGCTCGGCTATCTGGAGGCCACGAAGGCAACTCAATACCGCAAACCCATCGCGTGGGGAGTGGTGATCGGGCTCGCGGCTACGGCGGTGACATATCTGGTCCTGCGGTTCGTTCTCGCGGTGTTGCCGGTCGGGCGGGAGGTGCTGGAGGCGGTCGTCGCCACCGCCGCTGTGGCGGTGCTGCTGTACATCTCCTTCTGGCTGATCGCGCGGCTGGAGCACCGTCGCTGGATGGAGTTCCTGCGCAGCCGGCTGTTCAACGCGGTGTCCGTTGGATCCACCACGGCGCTGGTGCTGGTGGGATTCACCGCGATGTACCGGGAGGGCTTGGAGACCGCGCTGCTCTACCAGGCGCTGGTCGAGTTCGGCCAGGGGATGGGCTGGTGGATCGTTGCGGGGCTGGCGGCTGGTCTCGCGGCCTTGGCGGTGGTGTCCTACCTGATCTTCCGGCTGGGCCGGCGGCTGCCGGTGAAGACATTCCTGGTCGGTGCGGTGGTGTTGTTGATGGCGACCTCAGTCGCCTTTCTCGGTAACGCGGTGCGAAGTCTGCAGACCGCCGACCTGATCGGCCTCACCCCACTGCCCGGAGTGCCGCGTGCGCCGATCTTCCTGTCGCAGGCATTGGGTTACTGGCCCAGCATGCAGACCCTGGCCAGCCAAGCGGTATTGGTCGCCATCTATGCGCTAGGGGCCGTGTGGTTGTTGATGGTGCGGCCCCGCCGGGCGCGGGAGGCGCGATGGGTGTCCGGGTAGGCGCCGACGTCGGCGGCACCTTCACCAAGGCGGTCGCGATCGACTCCGTTACGGGTGAACTCGCTGGCCGCGCGGTGGTGCCCACCACCCACGAACACCGCGACGGAGTGTCCGCGGGCGTGGTGGACGTGGTCGCGAAGCTGGTCGCCGAGGTCGGTGCAGAGGCCATTGAACTGGTTACCCACTCCACCACGCAGGCGGTGAACGCGCTGCTGGAAGGCGATACCGTGCCGGTCGGTGTACTGGGTATGGCCCGGCCACCCTACCTGCGCAAAGCTCGCAGCCGGACCACGATCAGCAGGGCAGTTGCGCACGAGTTCCTCGATCTGTCCGGCGGCTTCGATGCCGGCGTGGCCCGCCAGGCACTGGCCCGGCTGGCCAGCGCCGGCGCCCAAGCGGTGTGCGTNGCGGAGGCCTTCGCGCCCGACGACTCGGCATGCGAAGACGCGGTCGCGGTGCTGGCCGCTGAGCTGGGGCTGCCGGTGACGACGTCGTCGGGGCTGACCGGCCTGTACGGCCTCGAACTGCGCACGGTCACCGCTGCGCTGAACGCCTCGATCCTGCCGATTGCGCTGCGCACCGCGGAGGTGGTGGAGGCCGGCGTAGCGGCCGCGGGGCTGACCTGCCCCGTGATGGTGATGCGCGGTGACGGCGGTGCCACCGATCTGGCTGGGTTCCGCGCCGCACCAGCTCGCACGCTGTACTCGGGGCCTGCGGCCTCGGTGGCTGGGGCGCTGCGCACGCTACGCATCGGCGACGGGGTGATCGTCGAGGTCGGCGGCACCTCCACCAACGTCGCGGCGATCACGGCCGGTCGTCCGGCGCTGTCCTACGTGCGGGTGGCCGGCCAGGCCACCGCGGTCAGGGCATTGGACGTGCAAGTGGCGGGGGTCGCCGGCGGATCGATGCTACGAGTGCGACGGCGCCGCATCTACGGTGTCGGGCCGCGCAGCGCACACATCGCAGGGCTGACCTATTCATGCTTCCTGGCGCCGGAGCGGTTGGCCGGCGCCCGCCCGGAGACCCTCGCGCCGCGGCCCGGGGATCCGGCCGACTACCTGGCGTTGCGGTTGGCCGACGGCACGATGGCCGCGCTGACCAATACCTGCGCCGCCAACGCGCTCGGCCTGGTTACCGACGGCGACTATGCCGCCGGTCATCGACGCTCCGCGACCGTGGCGCTGGACATCGCCGGGGCTGCGATCCGCCTTTCCGGCAACGAACTCGCCCGCCGGATGATGCAGGCCTCCACCGAGGCGCTGGCCGACCTCGTCACCGCGGTCGCCGCGCAACACCGCCTCACTCAGCCCACCCTGATCGCTGTCGGTGGCGGCGCCAGCGTGCTCGGTCGGGCGCTGGCCGGCACGCTGGGGCTGGACTGCCAGATACCCCCGGGCGCCGAGGTGATCTCCTCAATGGGAGACGCGCTGTCGTTGGTCCGTGCCGAGCGGGAACGCACCGTGTCCCGGCCCACGCCGGCCGACGTCGACGCCCTGATCGCTGAGGTGGAAGCGGAAGCGCTCGCTGCGGGTGCGTCGCCGACCTCGCTGCAGGTCCAGGTCAGCCAGATCGGGGATCGTGGTGCGATCCGCGCGGTGGCCGTGGGCGCTCTCGTGCTCGGCTCCGGTGTGGTGCCTGGTCGGCCACCGCTGAGCCGTGAGGCGATCATCGACGTGGCCCGCGCTGCGGGCGGCTCGGAACAGGTCGACCCGGTCGGGCGGTTCTGGTTGAGCTCACACGATGGCCGAGTGCTGCTCTTCGACCGGTTCGGCGACCCCACCCTTGACGTGCGCGGTGAAGCGATCCTGCTTGACGGCTCACCGGATGAGCCGCTGGAAGCGACCATCCGATCGCTAGTCTCCCGGCACGTCCGGAATGTGGGACCGATCACAGTGCAGCCCACCACCTGGGTGGTCCAAGACGGTCGGATCCGGGAGCTGGCCGACCCGGATGCCATCGCAGAGACTGTCGGCGGCAGCGCCGCCGCTGCTGTGATCGTCGGGCGCGCCTGACCATGGCCCTCTACACGCCTCAATCTCAGCGGCGCCGGCAGCTGGTCATCCTTGCGGTTGCGGCATTCGTCCTTGGCGGTGTGCTAGGCGGGTTCACCGGCCGATTCACCGCACCGACGCCCGCGGACCGGGTCGCGGCGGTGCGCGAGCAAGCCCGGCAGACGTCCTCGCAGCTTCGCGTGCTGTCGTTGCACGTGGAGGCCGGGGCAGCGTCATTGGGAACGGGCGGCGACGCGGGCGCCGGTCTCGCCCTGCAACGCGCCGACGCCGACCTCACAGCGACGCTGGACCAGGCACCGTGGATCACCGCGCAACGTCGCACCGCGCTGACGACGCACCTACACGATCTGGAACGCATGGCGAGTTCCGGAGCGGCAACGAAGCCGTTTGCCGCCGATGTCGACAGCCTCGCCACCGAGATCGACACCACGTTCGGCCTCAGTCCCGCATCCTGAATCCGCCGTCAGGACCATTTACCCAGCGAAGCGCATCGACTGCCGACTGTTGTGATTCGCGCTAAAAGCTGCGCGAACCTTTTAGTCACATCATTGGCTAGCGGGGAAATCATCGGTTGACGTTAGATGAAACGCTTCTTAACGGCTTCAAAAATAGCGCACCGCTCATCCCATGAAAGCGACCGTTCGGCGCTGGAAGAGGCCGTTTACTACCGTTTCGGTGCCTGCGATGAGGAAATAAACAGGTAGCTGTCCTCACCATTCGGCACCTTTTAGGGTGATCGGGAATCGAGTCCTCTATGTCGCGAGGTAAGCACCGACCACACACCCGACGACGCCTACCTGGTTTTGTCGCCGCAGCCTGTATATCGGTGGCCGCCGGTAGTCTACTCGTGGGCACGGCAGCCGCCTCTCCCGGAGAGAATTGGGATGCGGTCGCGCAGTGCGAGTCCGGGGGAAACTGGGCGATCAACACGGGCAACGGCTTCTTCGGCGGACTACAGTTCACACTTCCGACTTGGCGCGCTAACGGCGGCCTGGGTAATCCCGCTCACGCCTCTCGGGCGCAGCAGATCACCGTCGCCGAGCGGGTCCTGAGGTCGCAGGGCATCGGTGCGTGGCCAGTATGTGGAAAACGGATCTGGTTCTGATAGGGAAATCCCCTCTAATCCCGCTTTGACGCGGACCCAGCGCGCTGTACCACCGCAGCGGGAATGCGCCGCCCGGCCCAACTTGTTCTGCACAGTGCTGGGACTGGTATGGCTTAGCAAGATCAGGATAAGGGTGGTGTCGTGGACGCGAGGTCGGCGCTGACCTCCACGAGCGCTACGAGGGCTGCTCAGCGGCTGCCTCCCGAGGTGTGGGTCCTGGTCACAGTCAGTTTCGTGATCGCTCTCGGCTTCGGAATCGTCGCACCCGCGTTGCCGACCTTCGCTCGCAGCTTCGATGTCAGCGTCACCGCGGCCTCGATCGTGATCAGTGCCTTCGCCTTCATGCGGCTGGCGTTTGCGCCGATCAGCGGCAAGCTGGTGTCGGCGCTCGGAGAGCGGCCGGTTTACATCTGGGGCATCATCGTGGTCGGTTTGTCGACTGGCGCGTGCGCATTCGCCACAGATTATTGGCAGCTGCTGATATTGCGGTCGATGGGCGGTGTCGGGTCGACCATGTTCACCGTCTCGGCCGTCGCGCTGTTGATCCGGCTCACCCCGCCGCCGCTACGCGGGCGGTCCACCAGCTTGTGGTCGAGCAGTTTCCTGCTTGGCGGTGTCACTGGACCCCTGGTCGGCGGGGGATTGATCAGCGTCTCGCTGCGCGCGCCTTTTGTGGTCTATGCGATCACGCTGTTCGTCGCGGCCGGGGTGGCTTGGCTGTTCCTGCGCCGCTCACCGGTGGTCGGCGTGGTATCGGCCGAAGTAATCCCGGCACTCACGGTACGTAGGGCATTCGGTCATCCGGCGTACCGCGCCGCGCTAGCTTCGAACTTCGCCAATGGCTGGGCGGTCACTGGCGTGCGGGTCTCGCTGGTGCCGCTGTTCGTCGTCGAAGTGCTCCATCGCGCGGAGTCGCTGGCTGGGCTCGCGCTCTCGGTGTTCGCCGCGGGCACTGTGGCCGTATTGACGTTTTCCGGCAGGCTCGCGGATTCGCTCGGGCGCCGGCCACCGATGCTGATCGGACTGGTCATCACCGGTAGCGCGACGATCTGGCTAGGTTTCACCAGCGGGATCCCGCAATTCCTTGCCGCCGCGCTGATCGCGGGGGCCGGCACCGGGCTGATCACGCCAGCGCAGGGAGCCACAGTTGCCGACGTGATCGGCTCGCACACCAAGGGCGGCCCAGCGCTAGCCGTTGCGCAGATGACCGCTGATATCGGCGCGATCCTCGGTCCAATCGCGACCGGACTACTCGCCGACAAGCTGTCCTACCCTGCCGCCTTCGTCCTGACCGGCAGCGTCTCGCTGCTCGCTGCGGTTGTCTGGCTGCGCTCTCCTGAACCGCGCACCGCGGCGGACTCAGCGCGCGCCGACCCCGATCAAGGCGCCGACCAGATAGGTGGCGACTGCGGCGATCGCGCCGAAGCTCACCTGGCGCAGCCCGCCCAGCCACCACGAGCGGGTGGTGAACCGGGATGAGAGGGCCCCGGCCACGAACAGCCCGCCCGCGCCGGCGGCAAGACCCGTGAGCAGCGACGCGAAGCCCAGCAGGTAGGGGATCAGCGGGACCAGCGCGCCGATCGCGAAGCACAGGAAAGACGAACTGGCGGCCACCCACGGGGACGGTTGCTCGTCGGGATTGACACCGAGTTCCTGATTGATGTGCACCCGGATCGCCAGCGTCGGATTGGCGTGCACCTCGGCTGCCACCTGCTTCGCGGTCTCGCGGGTCAACCCCATCTGGACGTAGGAGCTCACCAGCTCGGCTTGCTCCGCCGCCGGATGCCGGCGCAACTCCTCGCGTTCCACCTTGACCTCGGCGCGCACCTGGTCGTTCTGGGTCTCGACCGACGCATATTCTCCGAGTGCCATCGAGAACGCGCCCGCCACCAGCCCCGCCATCCCGGTCAACACGATCAGATGAACGCCCGCACCACTGCCGCCCACACCTGCGATCAGGGCCATGTTGGTCACCAGACCATCCATCGCGCCGAATACGGCCGGTCGGAGCCATCCTCCGGATACGTCCTGGTGGACGTGCCCGATCTCGTCTCCCGGCTCGACATTCATGATTGATCACCGCATTTCAGCGCCACTTAGCGACCACGGTACGGAGCGCAGCGAAGCACGGCTGTACTCAGGTTCGCCTCGCCATGGGCAGCCTCGCCTCGTCTCCGAGCGACTGGCTAGTCTGATTGGGTGGCTCGCCTATCCCGCTCCGCCGTCGATGGGCTGGGCACTGTGGTGCGACTGGGCCTGGCCGCGGTGTTTCTGGTCTCGGGAGCGCTCAAGGTCGTAGACCCGGCCCAGACCCGGATAGCGGTGCGCGCCTACGAACTGTTGCCGCCGGACCTGGTCGGGCCGGTCGCCACCGCATTGCCGCTGCTGGAACTGGTACTGGGAACCCTGCTATTNGTGGGTGCATTCACCCGGTGGGTAGCCCTCGCCGCGGCGGTGCTACTGGTAGTACTGATGATTGCGGTGGCACAGGCCTGGGCTCGCGGATTGTCCATTGATTGCGGATGCTTCGGCGGTGGGGGAGCAGTGGCCAAGGGGGACACGCGCTACCCGCAGGAGCTGGCGCGCGACCTCGGCACGTGGCTGTTGGCGTTATGGCTAGTGGTGCGGCCGCGGACAGCGCTGAGCGTTGACGGGTGGCTGCGGGCGGATCCCGGCGCACAGTGGCGCGTCGCCGGGAATTCAGTCAATTGAGCAAGAAGGGACGTGTCGTGGACGGCGGCGAGAGGGCCGAGGACAAGCGCAAGCGGCAGGCTGCGCAGGCGGTGACGGCGGCCCGCGGGAGCGGTGGCGGCAACCGCGGGATGATCGCGGGGATCGCCATCGTGGTGGTGCTAGCCGTTGTCGTCGGGGTCGGGCTATGGCTGCAGAACCGCAACAAGCCGGATGCCTTACCGGTGGCGATTCCGGTCGCCGCTGCCGGCGTGCAGTATCCGGTTTCCGCGCAAGGCGACGCCATCGTAACCGGCAGCCCACAGGCGCCGACGACCATCGATGTCTACGAGGACTTCATGTGTCCGATCTGTGGACAGTTCGAGAAGCTCTACCATCCGCGGCTTGCGCAAGCCGCTGCGGACGGCAAGGCCAAGGTGGTCTACCACCCGGTAGCCATCCTCGATCAGCTGTCGGTTCCGCCTGGATACTCCACGCTCGCCGCCGGTGCGACGTACTGCGCCACCGAGGCCGATATCTTCCCTCGCTTCCACGACAGCCTGTTCGCAGCGCAGCCAGCGGAGGGCGGTCAGGGGTGGACCACCGCGCAACTCCAGCAGCTCGGTCGCTCGCTGGGAGCCGGCGACACCTTCGCGACTTGTGTGAAGGCTGGTGCGCAGCAGCGGGTCGCCACCGCAACCGCCAACGCAAGTCGCTACATCAGTGGCCTGCGACCCGATCACCGATTCGGCACTCCGAGTGTCGTCGTCAACGGTGCCATCATCAACATCAGTGACGAAGGATGGTTGGACCAGGCACTGAGCGCCAACCGACGCTGACCCGGGTCCTGTCATGGATCATTGCTGGCCCTCGTGTACCGTGGCCAACGCGCCGCGGTGGGGCCGTGGTGATCGCTTCGGGGCTGTAGCGCAGCTGGTAGCGCACCGCACTGGCAGTGCGGGGGTCACGGGTTCGAATCCCGTCAGCTCCACTCCAGGCGGCTTGCTAGAACAGTGGACGAAGTCCATGCCAGCCAGTAGGTCGTTGATCGTGTGACATGCAGCAGGGTCGTCCTCCCGTGAGGGCGGCCCTGCTGCCGTGTTGAGGCTCGTTGCTGTACGCCAGCCTCGGCTGGGCTTTACCCGACT
>JGI12053J15887_10000916_pt1 | contig 12962 bp, 11 predicted proteins | sample MedBloCAOM1_O3_FD_15887 | JGI IMG/M metagenome (IMG submission 15887)
CATCCCGCTTCCCTAAGGAAAGTCATGAAGCATCATCGTTGTATCAGGATTGTTGGCGCAATGGTTCTCGTCGGCACTGTGTTCCCAACACTCTTTATCGCTCAAATCGCGCAGACGGCGCAAACGGAACAGGCTGCCGGTCCTTACGCACGCATTGCGATTCTTCGTGCGCTTGACGGCCAAACGGTCGACTTGGAGGCTGGGTACATCCGCCATCTCGAGTGGCACCGGCAGGCCAAGGACACGTTTCGCTGGTATAGCTATACAGTCTGGGCATCCACTGAACGGCAGCGGTGGCTCATTTATGCGACTTTCGGACACACGGCCGCCAGCCTGAGCAACCCGGTGTCACCGGCCGAAGACGAGCGGGACAACCTTCTCAACGTCCTGCCACACGCCCAGTTCCTGGGGAACGGGGTATACGAGTTCCTGCCGGGGCTCTCGCGCGGGAATGGTGTGCCGACTCCGACTCTCCGAGCCGAGTACACAACGGTGGAGCTCAATCAGGGGGCGGGCAAGGCTTTCGAGGTGGCGCTAGCGAGGGAACAGTCAAAACTGCAGGGAGAGACGCTCTGGTATCGAATGGTCGTGGGCGGCAATACGCCGTGCTACGTCCGCCTGCGTCCGCGCACAACCTTGGCGGCCATTCTCGATGAGCGCGCTGATCAGGCGCTCCCTGACAAAGTGAACGGCTTGATCTCCAAGATGACCGTCGAGAGCCTCAATCTGAGGTCAAACATGTTGGTTAATGTCACGCCCGAGCCCACGCACTAACCGGAGGACTTCAACGCTTCACGGTCCATACCCATGCGTCTCGCTACGAACTATCCATCTGTCCATGACGAGGACCCTGCTGACTTCTGAGCCGATACATCAGACTCCTCCGAGTGGCACCGGCAGGCAATGACCAAGAAGCCAGAGACGGCTAATAGAGGCCTCGCGCAGTCGGGATATAGTTTGGCCAAACTACACCCAAGCAATCCTGGACCGAGTGCGGGAGAAATTTTCCCGCCTCTTTTTTTGGTTTTCAAATCGACACGTGGTCCCCACGCGGGCGGTCGTCCAAATCTATGATGCTACGATAGGAGAATTCCTTGAAGGAAAACCGCCAATAAACACATGCGCAATGGGGGCCGGACAAGATGCCATTGATTTCCGTGACGCGTTTGCGGGTTCGGTCCTTTATCTTTCTTGCGCAGTTCTTCTGGCGCACATTCAAGTCCATCCGCCAGGCGGAGCGCAGCTCTGGTTTTCTCGGCGGTAGGCTATTAGTCAACGCGAAGAACGTTTTTTGGACCATGACGGCTTGGGAAGATCAGGCGGCGATGAATGCCTATCGTACCGGCGGCGCGCATCGCAGAGCCATGCCCAAGCTGCTCAACTGGTGCAACGAGGCGGCTGTCGTGCATTGGACCCAGGAATCTTCAGAAATCCCCTTTTGGCAAGAGGCACATCAACGCATGGCAGAAGAAGGGAAACCGTCCAAGGTAAATCATCCCACGCCCGATCAGGCGTCGAATCGCATTCCAGCGCCAGAACCGAGCCGCATTGAACGAATACTTAAACCAGCGCGCAAGGTCTAAGAGCAACGTCGAAAACCTAGCGTCCCTTCTCTTCGAATCTGACGGCAGCTCCATCCTCTCACTTTGACAGCTCCCGAATGACACACTCGGATTCAAGGGTTTGACCCACGGGAGCGGGAGTTAAAGGTTTGTCATAAGGAACAAGGACATCGCATAATTGATAGCAATTGAAACTTTCCTGCAAGCACAATCTTATTTTCCCGTGCGGTGTATTAGCGGTCACTGTTTTTGCGGCAAAGAGGCCAATTTCGCCGGATAGGCATACTCAATGAATCAGGCAACCCGTCGCAGTCCACGATTCCCATTCATTGCAGTTGCCGAAATCGCTCACGCGGAATCTGAAGGACAGCTTAGTTGTCGGGTTACCACACTTAGTCTGTATGGCTGCTACGTAGAGATGCCGAATACTCTTCCTATCGGTCGCGAAGTGGCGATTAAAATCTTCGCCGAGTCAGAATGTTTCGCGGCTACTGCTAAGGTTATCTATCAGCTGTCAAGCTCGGGGATGGGCCTTGCGTTTGAAGAAGTATCGCTAAAAAGCGGAGCGCTTTTGCGCCAGTGGCTACTCAAATCCAATGGAGGCCCGCAGCGCCTTTAATTGTTTAGACTACTTACGTACGGCAAAATTGGTTATTTTTCACAGTTCAGCAAAAACTAAAGCTGTCACGCATGTTTGGTGAAAGTCCGGAAGGACTGGCAGGACCCACGTTTTAAGGATCTACTTCGCCGGATGGGGCATGGCATTGCGGACCGAAAGCCTAACTAAAATTCACGAAACGCTGCAAATTATTTTGTCTGCACGAAGCCCTGCCAAGCTAACTCTCCCTTTAATAGTGTGGTGATGCCCTCGGCTGACAACGGCCTCGAAAAGTAAAATCCCTGTCCGAATGCGCAGTTAAACTTTTTCAATTGTTCAAATTGCTCTATCGTTTCAACGCCTTCGGCCACCACATCCAGCCGAAGATTTTTGGCCATGGGCAAAATGGTCCGTGCTATTTCCATGCCATCTCCACCGTCATCCATGCTGCTAATGAAGGAACGGTCGATTTTCAGCGTGTCGAGCGGAAAACGATGCAGATAACTTAGGGAAGAATACCCGGTTCCGAAATCATCTATAGCGAGACGCACTCCCAGCGCTTTGATTTGCTGCAACATCTCCACCGCTGCCGAGGGATCCTTCATCACCGTGCTTTCGGTGATTTCCAGCTTTAGAGCTTCCGGCGGAAGATTTATTTCACGCAATAAGTTTGATATGTCGGCGACAAGGTTGGGCTGCAAGAACTGTTTTGCGGAGAGATTCACGCTAATGATCAGATTCTTATTGGCCTTGGAAGACGCGCGCCATTCGCTGATTTGGCGGCACGCTTCGCTCAAATTCCACCAGCCCAATTCGCGAATAAGGCCCGTCTCTTCGACCACGCCGATGAATTCAATGGGTCCGAGGAGGCCGCGCGTAGGGTGCTGCCAGCGCAGCAAAGCTTCAAATCCCGCAATTTCTCCGGAAGCGAGATTCACAATAGGTTGATAAAAATTGCGGAATTCGCCGCGTTCCAGTGCATGACGCAGGTCGGTCTCAAGTTGCAAACGAGCCATGACACTGGCACGCATTTTCGCGTCGAATACCTCATACCGCCCCTTCCCGAGAGACTTCGCGTGGTACATGGCGGTGTCCGCGTCGCGCAACATCTCGTCCGGTCCCTCGTATACCGGATTGCTTTGCGCTATTCCGATGCTTACAGAGGTGTAGACCTCTTTACCCGCGAGAAGAAAGGGAGGCTTGAGTGCCTTCATCAGACGGTCCGCTGCGACCTTTGCATCGTTGGGATCCTTGAGATCGTCCAGCAGCACCGTGAATTCGTCGCCTCCGAGGCGCGCTACCGTGTAGGTGTCCCTTAAACGCGCCAGCGTATCGGTGGCACGCAGACACTTCTCCAGCCGGTCTGCCACGCCTACCAGCAACTGATCGCCGACCATGTGACCCATGCTGTCGTTAATCATTTTGAAGCCGTCGAGGTCCATGAATACGACCGCGAAAGAATGGTCTTTGCGCCGCTTGGAGTATTTGATAAGCCGGTTCAACCGGTCAATAAACAACAGGCGGTTTGGCAACCCAGTCAGGGGATCGGACACCTTTGCCTGGGTAATGTCGGTTTGCGAACCAGCCATCCGCAACGGTCTTCCGGACTGATCGCGAATGGCGAGGCCTCGGCTGAGCATCCAGCGGAAAGTTCCGTCGTGATGCAGCATGCGGTGCTCGCTCTCAAAGTGCGGCGTGGCGCCGCTTTGATGCGCTGTGATTTCGTTTTTAACCCGGGCGCGGTCGGCATCGTGGATACGGTCGAACCACTCTTCCGCTTTGTTGCTGATTTCGTTTTCCTGAAAACCCAGCATCGATTTCCAGCGAAGCGAAAAGTGCACTTCGTTATCGGGAATATTCCAATCCCACAAACCATCATTGGAGCCCAGGGCTGCCAGGGCGTAGCGCTCTTCACTTTCCTTCAGCGCTTCCTGGGCGCACTTGTGCGCCAACTGCGTGCAGATGCGCGCAACGGCCACCGGGAAGTCGATGGGTTTAGTGAGGTAGTCGTTGGCGCCCAAATCCAGAGCGGTGATGATGTCTTCGCTCTGGTTCTTGGCGGTGACCATAATTACTGGAAGTTCCGCGGCGGAGTACACTTTTCGCAAGATGCGTAGCGCGTCGAGGCCGGTGATTTCCGGCATCTCAATATCGAGCAACACTAAATCGACGCTATCCTGTTTGACGCGCTCCACCAATTCGTGAGCGCCATTGGCTACGAGCACGTCATAGCCCTTGCGCGCCAACCTGCGCGCGAGCATGTCGCGGTTCATCTCATTGTCGTCCACAATCAGCAAGCGGTTCGTTTGGGGTTTCATGACAGTTTCTTCGCCAACAGGAAATTTTCGATCTTTTCGCTCAAGCGGGAGAACTCAATTGGCTTGGTGTCGTAATCATCGCAGCCTGCTTCAAAAGCCTTCTCACGATCCGTCACCATGGCGTGTGCGGTCAGTGCAATGATGGGAATGTGCTTCGTGGACTCGTTGCTTTTCAGCAGCCGGGTAACCTCCCAGCCGTTCATCATCGGCAGACTAATGTCCATCAATATGAGGTCGGGCGATTTGGAACAGGCCAGCAAGTGGCCCTGCTCGCCATCGTGTGCGGCGATCACCGTGTAGCCCTTGCGTTGCAGGCGCCTGGATAGCATGTCGCGATTCATTTCATTGTCTTCGACCAACAAGATCGTGGGCATGATGTACATCTCCTATCGATTTCAATTCTGTTTGACGCTTAGGTTTCTTGGCCCCCGGTGCGGAGGTCATTGAATGTGGACGGTCGATACTCATTGAGCGAGCCATACGGTACTTTTCGACCAGCACGGCAAGACGGTCGCGGTCGACGGGTTTAACGAGATAACTGGCGGCTCCCAGATCAAGTCCCACGGGTTCATTGTCGACGATAGTCACAATAATGACGGGGATGTCCGACAAAGCCGGATCGCTCTTTAGTTTCTTCAGCACCGACCAGCCGTCGAATTCCGGCATAACCACATCTAAAGTGATCACCAGGGGCTTCTCTTGCTTTGCAAGTCGCAACCCCTCTTCGCCATTGGAAGCGACCACTACACGAAATCCTGATTTGCTCAGGAAGCGAGACATCAAATCCCGTACCGAAGCGTCATCGTCTATAACCAGAATCGTGTCTTGATAAATTTTGGAGCCTGCCGGCGACGCTTCGCCGTCGTTGACCGCCGTGGAACGCGCGACCTTCGAATTATCCAAAACTACCTGAGTGGGCAATTGCACGGTGAAAATGGAGCCCTTCCCGGGCTCGCTTTCCACGGAGATTTGTCCTCTCATCAGCTGTACGAAGCGATGGGTAATGGCCAGCCCAAGACCCGTNCCGCCATACTTTCTGGCGATAGAAGCGTCCGCTTGCGAAAATTCAAAGAACAAATTCTGTTGCTGCTTCTCGCTGATTCCGATTCCCGTGTCGCTGACGCGGAAACGGATGTACCCATTACGATCGTTCTGATCGACATCCACAGTGATGGTGCCGCGATCGGTGAATTTGCAGGCGTTGCTCAATAAATTAAACAGGATCTGCCTGACTTTGGTAATATCCGCGCGCATGAAGCCAACGTTTTCCGATACGCGGAGCTTAATCTCATTGCTGTTTTTCGCAGCAGCCGGCTGCACGGTGGTGACGATTTCGTCGATGAGCGGCAATACCTCGAAATCCTCGAGATGCAGGCCCATCTTCCCGGCCTCAATTTTTGAGAGATCCAGAACGTCATTGATGAGAGACAGTAAGTGTTTGCCGGCGGATTGAATCTTGCGCAGATCTTCAACGTTTTCCGAGCGCCCCGATTCGCGCGCTTCTTCGTCCAGCATTTCGCTATATCCGATGATGGCGTTAAGCGGTGTGCGCAATTCGTGGCTCATATTTGCGAGGAACGTGCTCTTCGCGCGACTGGCTTCCTCGGCGGTGTGTTTAGCAGTCAACAATTCTTCCTGGGTTTGCCTGCGGTGCAGGATTTCTTTCTCCAGCTCCAGGGTTCTGGTTTTTAATTCATCGTTCGCGGAGCGCAGCGCCCCATCCCGGTGCTGGATTTCAGACAGCATGGTGTTGAATCCATCGATCAGCCTGCCAATTTCGTCGCCATAAGACTTCGTGGCGCGCACCTCATAGTTCTTTTTGAGAGAGACCTCGCGCATGGAGTCTTCCAGGTGCAGGATTGGCCTGGAAATTAGGCGCTGCAATTTCGAGGAAACGAACAGCGCGAAGGTGCCGGAGACCAACACGAAAATACAAAGAATTCCCCCGTAGCGTTTGGCCCGTACACTCCACTGGCGCATGTCGGATTGCAGGAAAAGCGTTCCGAGGTGTTCGCCGTTCAAGGTTACGTCGTGGAACACCTGCAGATATCCGCCGTCGAATCGATATCCCAGCTCCTGCGATACGGGAGGAAGTACTTTCGGGAAGGCGCCGTTGTTGCGCGAGTAATGCGCGAACTCCTTGCCATCCACGGTGTACAGCACCGCGGCCACGATGTCTTCTTTTGCGGTGAGCGCGGAGAGCGTGGCGGTTGCGGCCGGCACGTCTTTGAATTCCATGGCGCCCGCGCTGTTGTAACCAATAATTTCAGTCTGCGTACGAAGATCTTGAATGAGCAAGTGCCGAAAGGACACCAAGTCGTAAATGAGGAAACTCAATGCGGAAAGTACCAGCGCGGCGCTGCTGGTGAGCATGGTGATGAGCGTCAATTTCCGCTTGATGGAAAGATTGTGAAAATTCATCCGGGCTTCCTTGCCGAAGGCCCGGCCGGCGCGATGATTCTTGCCAGTGTTAATAGCCTGGAGCTTATGTTCAAATTCCCGTGTTGAGCCGCTTCCACATTCACTTCAAATCGCACGCGGTTGTCTTCCAACATCAAGCGGATCATGCCTCCACGTTCGGCAAAGCCAGGCGCTTCACCGACGGTCAGGATAGGAAGCGCTTTGACGGCGTCAATTACTTCCTCGAAATGCAGTTTCTCAGAGGAGCTCACAAACAGAATCCTGCATTCCTTAAACTCTTTGGAATCCTTCAGATCTTTACTCCATTTAAAACGCCGGACCACAAATCCTCGCGCCCCGATCTTCTTGCCTTCCACGACGCGATTGATGATCTCTCCGAACGGATCCGTTCCCAACACTCCGATGACAATGGGAGAGTCCGGCTCCGCAAACGCCGTGGAGGGCCACTCCACGAATTTCGCGAAGTTGTAAATGAAACCTGCCTTGACGAGGTATTCCGACGAATCGGAAGCATCGCCGGCTTGCGCGCCAGCCGATGCCGTCCAATTCAGCGTCATGCTGAAGACGGCGATCAGAATTGCCAGTCGTCTCAACATGACCTTTGCGGGCCTCGAATGTTCAAAGTGCTTCACAGTTCACTTTCCAATTACTTGAAATTGACAGTGATGCTGCCGTAGATGGCCCGCTTTACGATCGTGGGGGCGGTATTGATGAAATCAGGGATAAATTCCAGGTGCTGATTGTCGAGCAAGTTCTGTCCGGTGATGGAGAACTGCACGAGCGGCACTGGGCGCCATCCAACGTGCGCATCCAGCGCGTAGTACGACGGTATGTTCAGGGCCGGGAGATGATCGACAAATCTCAGAGTGTTATCGAGGTCAAAGTGCCGTGGCAAATCCAGCGAAGATCGCAGGTACCACTGATGACGGGGGCTTGATCCGTTGGGAAGATCGGCCGTGGGGTCCAAGCTGTTAGCGTTTTTCGTGATGTCCATTTGCAGATAGCTGTAAGAACCGACAAGTCTCCATTTCGGCGTGACTTTCCAATCGGCAATGAGCTCGGCGCCGTACGTACCGCCGCCCATTTTGTTGCCAGCCATAAATGGGACAACTAGATCTGTCGGGACCGGACTGCCTTCGACAAAGGGAACGCCGGGCTCTGCCGTTCGCAGGTTCGAATAGCGGTTGTAGAAGGTGGCGATGTCCGTTGAGAGAGTGTTGGTTACCTGAACGCGGTAGCCCAATTCATAGGCCAGCAAATCTTCCGATTGGAAGTTGCGGCTCCCGTAAACCGTTACCAATGCGGGGAACGGAGTGGGATTTTGGGGTACTCCAGGCGGTACGACCGCCGAAGTGAGTCGCAACCCTTCTTCGGTCAGCGCTGGCGTCCGAACCGCGCGAGAGACGGCGGTCCAGATCGATTGGTTGGGCGTCATGGTCCAAAGCAGTCTGACGTTGGGCTCGAATTCGAAACCGGTGAAGGCGTTATGCTCGAATTTTGAACCAACCGTTAAACGTAAACTGTGAACCAGCCTAATCTCATCCTGCAGGAAGGCACTGAATTGATTAAGAGTTCGCTGGTTGGGCTGGAGCGAAACGGAAAAACTGGGGTCGTTGCGATCGATGATGGCCCGGTACCCCAGGCCCCAAACCATTTGCTGTGAATCACCCAGGCGGAAGCCATCCTGAAAGTCGATGTCGAAAAGATTTTGATGATCCACGAATAGCGAATTGTCCGACAACGTGGTGTTGTCGAAGTACATNTGCAAGGATATGGAAGAATCTTCCGTAGCGTGATTCCAGCGGCCCAGAATGTTTCCGCCGCTGTACGCNCCGGTGTTCGGAAAAGTGCTCGAATAGGGCGCAGCGAAAGAAGGGATCGTTAANGTTTCGTTGTATCCGCTGTGGTANAGGTCACCTTGTAAGGTGAAAGAGTTCGAGCCGGCTGGCGTGTAGTCCGCTCGGAACCCGCCACGCTGGGCTTCCCAGCCATCATGCGCCGTACCACCCGTAGCGTATTCAGACGGAGCCCAGTTGAAATACTTTCCGTAGAGGCGGTAGGACAAAGCGTTGCCAATTTTGTCGCCATAGCGACCAGCCACTGAGCCGCGTTCTTCGTTGCCGCCGCCTGCGGTCACGACGCCCGACTGCGTGGCTTTGGCTTTCTTGGTGATGATGTTAATTACGCCGTTGACGGCATTCGCCCCCCACAAAGTTGCTCCGGGTCCACGAATCACCTCGATACGGTCGATATCCTCGAGCATGACGTCTTGAACGTTCCAGTAAACTCCCGAAAAAAGCGGCGTATATACGCTGCGGCCGTCGATGAGAACCAGCAGTTTGTTGTCAAAGCGTCCGTTGAAGCCGCGCGAACCGATGGCCCACTTGTTTTCGTCAATGCGCGCCACTTCCAGACCAGGGACCAGTCGCAGCGCCTCGGGAATACTGGTGGCGCCCGAGCGACGCAAATCCTCCTGGGTAATGACGAAAATTGCCGCGGCGGCGTCGGCGACCTTCTGCGTCCGTTTGGAGACGGANGTCACCTGTACCTTCATGAGGTCTTCCATGCTGAGNGCGGTAACGTCTGGCACGCTCTGTNGGCTCTGAGCANCGCCGTTCGCGGCCAGAAAGACGGTCATGAAACTCGCAAGCATGGTTCGCCCGACGAACCGTGCGGCGGCAAAACTGGGTGGGCGATTCGAAAACATGGTTATAGTCCCTTCTCTGAAGTCTCGAACAGCAATCGTGCTGGATCCCCAAACTGGATATTCATTTGCTTTTTCCTGGTCCCTAAAATCGTTCACTGATTTCAACCCTTGGGCACGCTGCTTACCCGAATGCCTCTGAAACACTTACAGCTTTACTGCAGGGGCTTCTTTCCACTTACCGTGAATACTGTCGAATATGTCAGCGTGTCCGGCCGGCGTAGATATTCGAGAAATCTTTTTGCGTGTTCCTTCGCTGCCGTCTCACTGCCCAATACCTTTTTCAGTTGCGGTGCCGCTATCTCCAACTTAAGTTCCCACTGCTTCAGAATTTCCGGACCAACTACTCCTGCTATGAGGTGGTAGCTTTCAACCTGCACATCGATGTGTTGTAACCCTGCTTTTTGAGCGAACGAAAAAAGTTTGCGGCCAACGAAAGGATCAAACCCGGTGGCAGCCAGCGCGGTAACAACTTTCTCGCTGTTTTGCTGCATCACCGCATCTTCGGGGTAGTGCCACAGGAGCTGGCCGTCCAGGTCTTGCAAAAGTAGCGTCCCGCCAGGCCGGCAAACCCGAACCATCTCGCTTATGGCCTGTTCTTTGTTCTTCAGGTATTCGAGCAACATCCGCGAATACACCAGGTCGAAGCGGTTCGAGGAGAATTCCATGGCGTGCGAGTCCCCACGCACAAAATTCATTGATTCGACCCCGCGATGCCGCTGTCTTGCTTCCCGTATGCGGTCCTCGCTGATGTCCAGGCCAGTCGCTTGTATGGAGTTATCGAGTGCGACTACTTCACGCAAGATCACTCCTGGCCCGCAACCGACGGAAAGAACTTCCGCACCGGCGCCAACGCGATGCGCCAGGTACTTTTGCACCCAGGCATGGGCGTCCACTTTCACCTCAAGGCGCATGGCCTCGCGCGGATCTTCCATGATGTATTCGACTGTGGACACGCCTTTACTCATTACCGTTCCTGACCAATCAGATCTGCCTGCGGCTCGGGCTGCCTTTCGAGTCTCGCTAATATTCGTGAATAGAAACTGTCAACGTGTTTGTAGAAACCCGGGTGCCCGTCCTTCAGCCAAATTCCCTGACAATAGTGGCGGACAAACTGGCCTCCCAGTTTGACCAGAGCGTGCGTAGCCATTTCGTCGGCGATCACCGGAATCTCATCCAGTTCGAAGTCTTTGTAAGCGGTAGCAGAGGCGGTCAGAAGTGCCGCCGCGACGTCGGTGACTTCCGATTCCGGAAGTGTGGGCTGGAGTAGCAGGTCACAGCGATTTTCGAGGTAGCTGAAATTAATGCCCAACGGGCCGCGGTACGCGATGGCCGCGCCGATTGGTTCTTCTTTGTGCGCGCGATAGGCTAGCCAAACGTGCCGCGAACGCCGCAATCCGACGCTACGATACAAGTCCGCTAACGTTTCGAACTCGGTGTCATGCTCCAATTCCTCAGCGATGACATAAATTCTGCCGCGCGCCTGGGAAGCAATTTCGAGCAGTGCACTTTTGTGCGACGGGTTGTAGGGCACGACGCGAATTCTTTTTGCCGACGGCAGCACCAACGTCCGCGGTAGCCCGAAGTAAGCATGCCGCTGGACGGATGAGAGGGACTCCCCGATGGTCTTTACCATCGATCCGAATACGCGCGCCGGGAAGCGATTCTCAGGCCGAAACCAGTTCTGCGCCGATACGTCGCAATCTTTTCGAATTCTGGCTGCTGCCGCCGCAAGCAATACCGCGCGTGATGCGTAGGGGTTGTTGTCAGAGACTAAGTGCTGGGACATCCAGCCGTTTTGCGAGGCTCTCCAGACAGCTAAAGAGGCCAGTCCTTTTTTGTGATCGCCGGCCGTGAGGACATATAAAAGTGAGTCGCCGACTTTTAACATCCGCCGCCAGTTCTCACGCACTTGCGCAAGATGCGGGAAAAGCCGCGCAGCTTTATCGGGATATAGAAAACCGGTGCGCTCATAAAGCGCGAATATTTCCGGGACCGATAGCGCGTTCACTTCCACGCCATAGCGGTCGTAAACGTCCGCCAGCTGCGGAAGGCTGTCGACCATTTGCTGATCTAACTGGTCAAGCGGCATTTCTTCTCCGTGGCCGATCCCGGCCACCTGGTAAACTGCGAGCAAACGTCTCTGGGTAACTCAGCCGGAGGCCGAGCGGGAGACGTAGCTAGTACTATCAGTACGGTTTTAGTGGGCGGTGAAGTGTTTCAGAATGGGACCTTAGTACTGATTTGCCCCCCCAACACGGCTGCACTATTAACGCCTTGTATACATTTGGGGTCCTCTATCCCACTGGAAAATATGGATTTGTTGGAGGCGTCAGTTTCGATGCTATTTGAAACTTGGTAAATTTAGGATTTTTCTGTTCGACCATGAGTGAGTTCTGAAATGAGGGTAACGATAGCTGCTGTGTCGGATCCCCCGCATTTTCCGATGGATCCAAGTAGACTGGCGTGGCGAAAAGCACGGTCTGCAGCCAGAGTTACAAGAATGAGGCGAAAAACATGATTGCAGAGTGGCGTGGAAAATGGGCATTGATTACCGGGGCTAGCGCGGGGATCGGCGTGGCGCTGGCGAAGGAATTGGCTTCGGGTGGCGCGAATCTGGTTCTGACCGCGCGGCGGCAAGAGCGACTTGAAGAATTGGGGAGGGAACTCACCACTAAGTACAACATTAAAACTGCTATATTTGCAGCGAACCTGGCGGATCCAAGCGCGCCGGAAAAGATTTATGCTTTTACGCGCGCGCAAAGAATTTCCATTGAACTGCTGGTGAACAACGCAGGCTTTGGCGCCTACGGCGACCTGCCTTCGATTGAAATTCGCCGCTTGCTGGACATGGTGCAGGTCAATTGCGCGGCGGTGGTGCATCTGACGCGGCTGTATCTGCCGGAGATGGTAGAGCGGCGCAGCGGCGACATTTTGATTCTGGCTTCCACCGCCGCGTTCCAGGCCGTCCCTTACATTACAACCTATGCGGCGACGAAAGCGTTCGACTTACTCTTCGCAGAAGGACTGGCGGAAGAAATGAAGCCTCATGGGATTCGCGTCTGCGCGCTATGCCCAGGGTCAACGGAGTCGGAATTTCATGTGGTGGCAGGCCAGGAAAAATTCATGCGTAAAGCTGAAACGGCGGAGAAGGTAGCGCGCACCGGGCTGAAGGCGTTGGCAGCCGGCAAGAGTTACGTGATTTCTGGCGTGGGAAATTATCTTGGCGCGCACGGCGAACGTTTGGTGCCGCGCAGAATGGTCACCCGTATTGCCGGAAACATGTTCAAGCCACGCGAGCGCTGACGACACGCGCCTCAAGTCCAGCCGGTGCAAACTGAATTTTTCCCTCTGAAAAC
>JGI12053J15887_10000917_pt1 | contig 12958 bp, 6 predicted proteins | sample MedBloCAOM1_O3_FD_15887 | JGI IMG/M metagenome (IMG submission 15887)
CCGCCGCATGCGGGCATTCTCCGGGTGCTGCGCAAATCCGGAGGGCTGAGCCAACAAGGACTCGCTGAGGTGCTCAATATGCACCCCAGCGGCTTGGTAGCGATCATCGACGGCTTGGAAGAGCGTGGATTTGTGAAGCGGCGGGATAGTATCGATGATCGGCGCACATATGAACTGCACCTGACCGATAAGGGGCAGGCGGCGCTCCGTGACCTCGGCCGCGTGGGACAGGAACACAACGAATCACTCTGCGCAGCGCTGTCTCAGCGTGAACGTGAGCAGTTGGCCGAATTTCTTCAGCGCATTGCCGATGAGCAAGGCCTCACTCCTGGCGTTCATCCCGGTTTCAGCCGACTGGGCCGCCGCCAGAAAAGGCCACGTTAACAAATGAGGGAATATCTCCGAAACGACACACCCAAAGGCGCTTCATCGCCCTATGACCTGCGTGTTGCAAGGATCAATGCGGCAACGNCCATTTGGGCTTCACTGGCGCCAGAGCCTGTGGGAATACACTCATAATCCTGCTACTGGCGGTCGCATCAAGTCCCTTNTGGTTTTCCCATCCTCACCACTTCCCTTCAGCTTAGAACTTAATGCTACATCCAGGACTGCCCCGACTTGCCCCGCCTTCAGAGGTTTTCATCTATGCGATTATCGGAGCGCACACACAACTTGTGACCCATAGCCGGTGTGATTCAGTGTTCGGCGGATGGTTTGGTTGAACTTGAATCACCGAAATGCGGCAAGCCTCGTAGTACCAAGGGAATTACCATCTTCTTGTCTGTAAAACTAAACGTCACATTAATTCTTGTTTATTCCCATCGTCTTTGCTTGACCTGTGAGGAATCAGGATATTTAATGGCGCAAATTTAAATAAGTGCTTGGCGGGTAACTAAAAGCAAAGCACTGATTCCTACCAAGAAGTGTCGACTGTCAATTGTGGGGGGACCCTGTGGCTCTAGTAAAAATAGTTACCGGCAGCGTCGTGCCGTTAGTTGTGATCGTTTTCATACTCTTTGCAGCCATTCCGGTGTACTGCCAGGTAACCGGAGCGACTCTATCCGGTACCATCACAGATCCGTCTGGCAGCGCAATCCCGGGCGCCCAGATCTCCGTCACCAATACTGCCACTGGCATCAATCAGGAATTTCAAGCGGACTCCGCTGGATATTATGCGGCTCCGAATCTGGCACCTGGCACCTACGAGGTTAAAGTCACGGCCCAGGGCTTTAGCAGGACGATTTCGACCATGACGCTCGCTGTGGGCGCTCAGCAGCAACTCAATATCTCGATGAAGGTCGGCGAAGCATCACAAACTGTGGAAGTCACCGGGGCTCTGCAGCAGATCGACCTCGCGTCATCGACTCTTACCGGACAAGTTGAATCTCAGACAATACTCGAGTTGCCTTTGAACGGCCGCGACTGGACCTCATTAGCTACTCTTAACCCCGGCGTAAACTTGATCGAAACCCAAGTCGACTACGCCCAATCCGCGCGCGGCAATCGCGGCTTTGGAGCGGAACTAACCATCTCTGGCCAACGGACAACCAACAACAACTACAGGCTAGACGGTACCAGCGTCAACGATTACGCCAACAGCGGTCCGGGGAACGTAATTGGCGCAGCCTTGGGCGTGGATGCTATTCAAGAGTTCTCAGTCCTCACCGGGGGCTTTTCTGCCGAATACGGTAAAGCCACCGGCGGAGTTGTAAATGCCATCACCAAGTCGGGTACAAATTCTTTTCATGGTGACGTGTATGAATTCATTCGGAACAGTGCACTCGACTCGCGAGACTACTTCTCGAGGAGCGCCGATACTCCATTAGCGCAGTTCAGGCGCAATCAATTCGGTGCCGCGGCTGGGGGCCCGATAATCAAGGATAAGACGTTCATTTTTGGAGATTACGAAGGGTTCCGTCAAGCGAAGGGGATTACAACGACGGTAACGGTGCCCTCTGACGCTGCGCGCGAAGGAAATCTGGTTAGCGGCCCAGTAACCGTCGATCCCGCAGCGGCGGCTGAGTTGGCCATGTTTCCCCATGCTACGCCGGGGACTTCCAAGGGCGATAAGGGCAAGTTCATCAACTCCGGTTTGCAAATCGTGCCGGAAAATTTCTATACCTTGCGTGTGGATCACAAGCTTTCGGCAAAAGATACGCTATTCGGTACGTATCTGTTCGACGACACGGACTTCACACAGCCAGACAGCTTTAATAACGTGTTGCTCAAGTCCCACACCAGACGGCAGACCGTGGTGCTCGGAGAGAGTCACACATTCGGCCCCAGCGTCGTCAATGCCGCACGATTTGGNTACAGCCGCAGTCATGCACTCAACCTCATACCGTTCGGAGCGATCAATCCNGCCGCCGCNCAAGNGTCGCTAGGCAGCACTACCGGACAGAACGCGCCTGTTGTCGCCATAAGTGGATTTACGAGAAATCAAGGGGGTGTTGGAGCGGCCTCCAATTACACCCACGCCTTTAATAATTATCAGTTCTCTGACGACGCCTTCTGGACTCACGGGGTGCATACTCTGAAATTCGGCACCGATATCGAGCGCATGCAATATAACTATATTGCGCGGGTCGAACCGGGCGGACGATGGAATTTCACAAGCCTCAGCAATTTTCTCACGAATAACGCCAAACACTTCGAGGCCGGCATACCTTCCACGATTACACCGCGCGAACTCCGGCAGACCCTCGTCGCAGGTTATGTGCAGGACGACTGGCGGTTGCGTCCCAACCTGACATTGAACCTCGGTCTGCGCTATGAAATGACCACGGTACTTCACGATGCGCAGGGCAAGATAACTAGCTTGGTGAATATTTCCGATCCAGCGCCGCAATGCGGAGTGCAATTTACGGCGGCTTTCGGGCCGGCCGACGCGCCGCTCCCTGGTACTGTTTGCAACGGCGTCGGTCCTTACTACCACAATCCGACGCTGCATAACTTTGAGCCTCGAATTGGATTCGCGTGGGATCCATTCCACGATGGCAAGACCTCCGTCCGTGGGGCCTTCGGTATCTATGACATTTTGCCTTTACCTGGATATTTCCTGGTGCTTCAGGCCCAGGCCTCACCTTTTATGATCTTCGATACTGTTGATAAACCTTCATCTGGTCCGAATCCTTTGAAGGGGCAGTTTTCTGCGGGTGGACAGGATCTATTAACTAATCCTCAGCCAGGGTCCCAGGTAGGAAAACTAAGCAGTTCGACGGTGGAATCCAACCCTCACCGAAACTACGTCCTGCAATGGAATCTAAACGTGCAGCGACAGATCACCCGGGACATGTCGGTCTCGCTGGGCTACATAGGTTCACACGGTGTACACATGTTGATTCGCGGGGACGACGGCAATATGGCCCTTCCTACTCTTACCCCCGCAGGATACCTGTTTCCGTGTGGGCCTCCGATAAAAGACGGTACTTGCACAGCAGGAAACAATGCGGCCGGTGAATCCGCGAAGATTAACCAGGCTTTAGGACCTATTCGCTATCTCTATTGGGGCAGTGATTCCTTCTATGACGGTATGAACTTAAATATTGAGAAGAGGATGGCGCACGGGTTGCAATTCCAAGTCGCCTATACGTGGTCAAAGTCGATTGATGACGATTCTGCCACCATCGCCGGAGATACCTTTGGAAACAGCCTTAACTCGTTGTACTGGTTCGCTCCAAAATCACTTCGTGGCCTCTCTGACTTCAACGTCGGCCAAAACGCGTCTATCAATTTACTCTGGGCGCTGCCCTCTCCCAAGTCATGGAACGCATTTGCAACNGCGGCGGTCGGCGGATGGCAGGTGGGCGGCATCTTCAAAATCAATACGGGGATACCGACCACCGCGATCATCAACGGAGACCCGGCGGGCTTGGGNAATACCGGAGCAGACCAGTTCGGAATTCCGAACCGCATTCCTGGCTGCGATCCGGTCAACCACAACTACATTGGCGGTGCCAGCCCCTCCTACATCAATGTGAGTTGCTATACGTTGCCTACGATCTCGGCTTCATCGCCATTCGCTGCGCAATGTGCTGGTTTCCCGGATGCCGCAGATGCGGCTCCCGCTGGCCAAGTGTATTGCGCGAATCTGCTGGGAAATGCGGGCCGCAATACCATAATTGGGCCGAAACTTGTAAATTTGGATTTCTCGGTGACCAAGAATTTCCCGATCCATCGCATTTCGGAAACATTTAACGTTCAATTCCGGACCGAGATTTTCAATATTCTGAATCATTCCAACTTTGTCCCTCCGGAGCCCCTGGCTGGCGCATCCATTTTTGACCAAAGCGGAGCGCCTCTAAACAATGGTTTTTTGGATAACTTGTCGACACAACCTCGAGATGTTCAGTTTGCGTTAAAAATAATTTGGTAGAGCCTTAGTGTCTCGGGATCAATTTGGACGGGCCGCCCAATCCTGCTTTGGGTGTTACGTGCGAACACGAAGAATGCAATTCCTGTCGCAACCCGCCGTTCATTTGATCGCTAAAACTCGAAGCCCAAATTGAGGGGAATGCATGAAAAAGTTTTTCGCTATTGTCATAATGTTTCTAACGGCCTTCGTTTCGCGTGTCTATGGCCAGAACGTGCCGAGCCAGCAACTGCCGATGATGCACATGGCAGGCATTCTGGGGCTAGTTGAAACGATCCCATTGCCAGGCGATGGCTACATGGACCACCTCACAGTGGATGTCAAAGGCCAACGTCTGTTCATTTCGGGTGAGGCTGCAAAAAGCCTCATTATTGTGGACCTCGCCGCAGGCAAGGTGATTCATGAAACCAAAGGGCTTTCAGCCATGCCCAAGAAGGCCTTCTATCTCCCTGACAGCAACGAGATATGGGTGACGCTGACAGATAGCAGTGTCGTAGTCATAAGCGGAACTACTTACGAAGTAACTAAGACGGTGAAACTTTCCGGGTACGGTGATCCAAACAGAGGTGCGGATAACGCCGCTTACGACCCCGGTAAGCACTTAATTTATGCCGGCGTTGAAGTGTTTGAAAATTTTGGCGGCAGCGGCGAACACGGATCTAACGATGCTTCCATCGACATAGTCGACACCACGACAGTAAAGTTAGTCGGCAGCATTAAACTGCCTGGTGGTGACCCTGCAGGAATTACCATCGACCCGGCGGGGCAAATATTGTACGTAACAATGGGTGACATTGTCGAAGGCCATAGTCATGTCGCTGTTGTAGATCTCGAAAAACGCGCCGTAGTCGCCCAGTGGCCAATCATTGGCGGTCCGGTCCCCCACACTGCGGGATTGGATGTCGCCCATCACCGCTTGTTCGTTGGTAGCCGAACCGTAGCGCACACTGGCAATGTTGGTGGCGGGCACCAGCACGAACCAGGAAAACTAGTCGTTATGGACACCGAGACGGGTAAAGTGGTTCAAGTGTTGGACAGTGTAGGAGGCGCAGACGACCTTCAATACGACGCCGCTACTCGGCGCATTTACTTCGTGGGGACGACTGGCACTGTTGCTGTTTTTAAGGAGATCGATCCCGATCACTTCGAACTTCTGGGGAAAGTTCCCACTGGCGCGATAGCTAAGACTGGACTTTGGGTGCCTGAGTTGAAGCGATTTTACTCCGCGGTTCCGCGGCATTACATTCTTACTGCTCGCCACGGTACGCAGGACCTTCTGGCTGACTTACTTAAGGAGCTAAACATCGCGCAAGGTGTAACTGCGCGCGACAAAAAAGCCGGATGGCAAACCTCTATGCTCTCCGACCTTGTGATCGAAGAGGCCCATCTGATGGTGTTTGACTATCTACCGTAATTGTTGCCTGGTATGTTCACTCGCGACCTTGTCTGAGCGATTCAGGTACGCTAACAGCCAGACTCGATGGAGAAATTAATGAAAGTAAGTTGCCCTCGAAGAGGGAACGCTAGGTTTGTTCCCATTCTGCTGGTTACTGTGGTCGAGGGTGAACATGTTACGCGTCGAGCAAGCTTCTGAACTCTCTGACGTGACGATTTTAAGCTAAGGGGCAAAGACCATGAGCGAAAGTATCCAAGCTGGGCTAGCCCAGCCACCAATTGAAATCGCCAGGCTTGAGGCGTTCATCTCACGCACACTGGTTTCCGTTGGAATTCCCACCGACGATGCTACTCAGGTGGCCAAGCTGATGGCTGAGTCCGATGCATACGGTGGGGATGCGCACGGCATCTTCCGGTTGCAGCAGTACGTGTCGCAAATTGAAAACGGCGCTATCAATGCGCGGCCTAAGATTCGAGTAATAAACGAACGAGCAAGTACCGCACTTCTCGACGGTGATAAGGCGCTGGGCCACTTGGTCATGAAACATGCTGCCGAGCTCGCTATCGAAAAAGCGCGCCAGACTGGCGTTGGCTGGGTAGGGACTCAGCACAGTAACCATGCCGGCCCGGCGCACCTGTACGCGCGGATGGCCATGCAGCAGGACATGATCGGATTATATTTCTGCGTGGGAAATGCCAATCTTCTGCCCCCTTGGGGAGGCACGGAGGTTCTTCTAAGCACGAATCCGATTGCGATCGCTGTCCCTGGTTTGCGACATCCTTCGATCGTTCTTGATATGGCCACTACCAACACAGCTTTGGGCAAGATCAGGCTAAAAGCGCAACGCAATGAACCGATCCCCGAAGGCTGGATGATCGATCGACAAGGTCAACCATTGACCGATCCGAAGCGCGCAAGTGAAGGGTTCCTCGTTCCTGTCGGAGGTCCAAAAGGATATGGACTTGCGCTCATGTTCGGTTTGCTCGCTGGCACACTGAACGGCGCGGCGTTTGGCCGGGACGTCGTGAACTACACAAAGGATGCCAAAACTCCTAGCAACACCGGACAAGCGATTGTGGCACTGGATATCAGGGCGTTTTCTGATGTGCAGGTTTTCAAGCAGAAAGTTGACGATGTCTGGGAAATGATGAAGTCTTCCCCAACTCTACCGGGCTTTGATGAGGTGCGTTTGCCTGGAGAACGCTCAGGGAAGCTTTACGAGGAGAGGATCGCCCACGGCGTGCCGTTGGGTGCCGAACTACGCAAGGTTTTGGATGAACTTGCTGACCGCTTAAAGATTCAGCGATTGAACTAGAACTTGGCGGTCAACTGCGATATCGCCCGCAACCGTGTATCGGAAGCTTGACTATAAAAGATTAGGAGATCACTGCTATGAAGCATGATGTAAGCGGTGTCCGCACCGTCGATATCCACGCACATTTTTTCCCGCAATCTTATCTTGATGTGCTCGCGGCAGAGGGTCCGCGCTTCAACGTCGAATATCGCGCGGCTGAAGAAGGGTTTTATATCAAGACGGAAGTGCGTTTCCAGGGACCCTTGCCCTACCGTATCGTGGACCTGGAGAAACGTATCGCGGACATGGACGCACAGGGGACGGCCGTGCAGGCCATGTCGCTCACCGGCCCAATGGCGCATTGGGGCGATGAAGAAGTCTCTCACAAGCTGGCGCGCGCCTGGAATGACGGTGCCAGTGCAGCCCACGTGCAATATCCGACCCGGTTATTCGGACTCCTGACGTTGCCAATGCTCTTCCCGGATCGCGCGATCGATGAACTGAATCGCGCCAGCAAGTTGCCCGGAATGCGGGGCGTTTACATGGGTACCAACATCAACCAGCGCGATCTTGACGATCCTGTGTTCGAACCGATTTTTGCCCGCATCGAGGCCCTGGAACTTCCTGTCTTCCTCCATCCGCTGCAGGTCGTTGGCGGACCTCGGACTGCACCGTTCAATCTTTCTAATATCCTGAGCTTTCCTTTCGACACCGGCATCGCGGCCTGCCACCTTATTTTTGGTGGCGTTCTGGATCGCCACCCTAAACTTCAGGTCACTTTGCCGCATGGCGGCGGCGTTCTGCTAATGCTCATCGGCCGGATTGACCATGGCGCGAGGGTGCGGCCGGAAATCCAAAAATTGGGCTTGCCGCAACTCCCGAGCAAATATTTGCAGCGTTTCACTTTCGACACGATCGTCCATTCGAAGTCGGTGATGGAGTTCGTGATCAGTGAAGTAGGTGCCGAGCGGATCATGATTGGGAGCGACTACTGTCTCGATATGGGATACGACCAACCGGTGCATGTTCTCGATGAGGTGAACATGACCAGCGCTCAGCGAAAACTGATCTTAGGAGAGAACGCTGCACGACTCCTCAAGCTCTGAATCGGCACTGGAAACTGGGAGGTCGTCCAACCGTCGCCTGACGGCTTGGCGAAACACCCCAGTTGCGCCAAGCTCTCCCTCGCAATGAGGTAAGGGTACTGTTCCGCAGTTCAAATCGGTCCTGTTCTTTAAGAAACGCCCACAAGTGAGCCGGATACCTGGAATTTAGATGGAAACCTTGCATATTTTTGTTGACTGTTAACAGTTGACAATATAGTCTCCGCCCCAATAGGTAGCGTCCTCCGTGGAGGTAATCGATGGTTTTTGCAAATTTCAAGGCAATTACGTGGGGTTTGTTTGTTGTGTTCGCGATGTTGGAACTGTCGGGACTCGCATGTCCGATCTATGCGCAAGTCGCCGGAGCCAACCTCTCGGGCACTGTGTCGGACCCATCTGGCTCCGGGGTGCCCAACGCGAACGTTTCGATCAAGAATACCGCGACCGGGGTCGCGCGTGACATCACTACTGACTCGGACGGGTTTTACAGTGCCCCCAACCTGCTGCCAGGAATTTATGACATCACAGTTTCGGCTGCGGGATTTTCTACTGCGGTGCAAACAGGGCTGACGTTAACCGTGGGAGCTGTACAAGCCCTTAATATTCCGTTGAAGATTGGCCACGCCACGGAAAAAGTAGAAGTCGTCGCGATAGCGCCCGATGTGCAACTCGCTTCATCCGCATTGAGCGCCGAGGTCGATTCCACAACGGAGCGCGAGCTTCCTTTGAACGGCCGCGACTGGACGCAACTGGCCACACTCCAGCCGGGAGTTACTGGCGTTCGCGTCGAGGCGGGCGCCAGCAATCGGGGCAATAGAGGTTACGGAACTCTGTTGTCTATTTCTGGCCATCAACCGTTCGAAAATAATTACCGGCTTAATGGGGTCAGCATCAACGACTATTCGAATGGGTCGCCGGGTAGCTCGCTCGGCGTCAATCTGGGTGTTGACGCCGTTCAGGAGTTTTCTGTCCTGACCAGCAACTATACCGCGGAGTATGGCCGGGCCTCCGGCGGGGTGATCAACGGCATCACCAAGTCAGGGACCAACGGGTTCCACGGGGATGCCTACTATTTCATTCGCGATAAGATCTTAGACGCAAAAAACTACTTCGACGACCCCACTCAATCTATACCGCCATTTCACCGCGACCAATTCGGAGTCGCCGGCGGCGGCCCGATCATAAAGAATAAGACCTTCATCTTTGGCGACTACGAAGGAATTCGGCAGAGGAAGAGCGACACTTTTAGCAATATCGTGCCTTCCGCGGAGGCTCGAGCGGGCCACCTCTGCCACTTGGATCCTGTCTGTGCGGCCCAACCCGGTTCAAATTTCACGGTTGACCCGAAGGTCGTGCCCTATCTGGGCTTCTATCCGCTGCCCAACGCCGGTATTATCGGGAACGGAGACACGGGAAACTTCGTCACCTCTGGAGTCGAGCGCCTATCAGAGAATTATTTTACGATCAGGGGCGACCACCATTTCTCTGATAAGGATAGCTTTGCGGCAAGCTATTTCTATGACAAGGCCCCTCTTACTATGCCCGATTCACTGGTGGACACGCTTACCGAAAATTTCACGTTCAGGCAAATGGTGAGCTTGGAAGAGACGCACCTCTTCAGTCCGGGTCTTGCGAATACGGCGCGGGTTGGTTTTAGCCGTGTGGCTGCGACCGTCACAGCGCCTTTCGCTGCACTGAATCCGCTGGCCAAGGATCCGAGTCTCGGCGCATTGCCCGGTCGGTTTTCACCCGAAATCGTGATAAGTGGCGGCGGTATCGTCACTATGGACGGGGCTCTAGGCACCGTGTCATCAGACATTCTTACCTGGAATTCCTACCAGTTCTATGATGATGCCTTCTTTACTCGCGGCACCCACACCTTGAAAGTCGGGTTTGCCGTGGAGCGAATGCAGAACGATGAGTTCTCCGGCGGGGTCCCGCCAAATGGAAGCTTCAAGTTCGACTCGCTGGCCACCTTTCTTCAGAACCAACCGCACAGCCTGCTAATTGATGATCCGGCGACCACACGACCGATTAATGTGCGCCAGACTCTGTTCGGAGCCTATGTTCAAGACGATTGGCATGCGCGGTCGAACCTTACGCTGAATTTTGGCGTGCGCTACGAGCCGGTGACGCTGCCGACCGACGCCCATAACACGTTCGCTGTCTTGACCAGCCTCACCAACCCGACAGAGACGCCGGTCAAGACCTTGTGGGCCTCGAACCAAACACTCCACAACTTCGAACCGCGCATCGGTTTCGCATGGGATCCCTTCCACAATGGCAAGACCGCCGTCCGCGGTGGCGTTGGAATCTTTGATGTCCTGCCTCTTTCGTGGGAGTACACCCACGGAAGCACCGGTGTCCTACCGTATCAGCTACAAAAAGGTGTCACCTCCTTACCTCCGGGCTCGTTCCCGACGGGAGCAGTGAGTCTCGCCCAAACGGTCGATCTGACGACCGTAGGAGTTCGCTTTGTGGAACAGCACCCACATCGCAATTACGCCTTAAACTGGAACCTCAATATCCAACGCGAAATCGCGTCAAATTTAACCGCGGCGATAGCCTACGTGGGCTCGCACGCAGTCCACTCACCTTTCAGCACCGATGACAGCAATATGGTCCTTCCGGCCTTGACCTCCGCCGGCTATCTCTGGCCTAACCCAATCGGCAGTGGAACGCGGCTCAACCCCAATGTGGGCCGGATTCGCGCCCTCTGGTGGGATAACAGCTCCGTTTATCATGGCCTTCAGGCCGGGCTCGCAAAAAGGATGAGCCACGGGTTTCAGGTTCAAGGCAGTTATACGTGGAGCAAGTGCCTTGACTCCGGTTCGGGCGGACTGATCGGAGACCCGTACGCCAATTCGCTCTCCAGCCTGATGTTCTTCAACCGGGGAGGCAGGCATGGCCTGTGTGACTTCAACATAGCCCAAAACTTTGTGGCGAACTACCTTTGGCAGCCGGCCGCTCCAAAGTTTGGAGGATCCATTACAGAGCACGTTCTCGGAGGCTGGGAATTCGGTGGAGTCGTAGTCGTCAGCACGGGCTCACCGTTTACGGCCCTTATCGCGGGGGATCCACTCGGTCAAAATAGCACGGACCCGTTTGCTTTCGCATCGCGCGTGGCAGGATCCGGATGCGGGAATCCCGTCACTGGCGATGTCAATGGCTACATCAAGGTGAGCTGCTTCAGCGTTCCCACAGTGCCCGCTTCGTTCGCGGGGTCGTGCCAAACTGCTGTCGATGGCAACGGCGTCCCGATCCCTGGTACCTGTATGAACCTATTCGGTAATGCAGGGCGGAACACCGTGATCGGTCCCGGGCTGGCCAACGTCGATTTCTCAGCGTTCAAGAACAATCACATACCTAGAATCTCGGAAACCTTCAACGTGCAGTTCCGGGCCGAGTTCTTTAACATCTTCAACCACCCCAACTTCCAGTCACCCGTCAAGCATAATGCGATCTTCAATCAAGACGGATCTCCGGCCTCCGGGGCGGGCGTGATAAATTCCACGACAACTTCATCACGGCAGATTCAATTTGGTTTGAAGATCATCTGGTAGCTATGACGTTTCTCATGCTGCCTGGTATCATTCAGCACTTTGCTTGCGGTGCAAGCGATCCAATTTATGGAACGCAAATTTAACCCCTAAATCGAGGAGCTAGAATGAAGAAATTATCACTGTCTTTGATAGTTGTTTCCTTCGCATTGCTTGCGGCGGTTGTTCTGGCAAGGCCGGCGGGATCGGGTTATCACCTCCTCAAGAAAGTTCCCTTGGGCGCGGCGCCAGGTGGCAAGGAATATTTCGACTACGTCACGGTGGATTCCGACGCACGGCGGGTCTATCTGGCGCATGGCGCAGAGGTCAAGGTGATCGATGCCGATAACTACTCTGTAGTGGGCGCCGTTACCGGATTGAAACGCTGCCATGGAGTGGTTGTGCTTCCGGAGCTTGGTAAAGGATTTATCACCGATGGCGAAGGCGCTAACGTGACGGTGTTCGATCTCAAGACCCTGAAGATCACTGGAACCATTAAAAGCGCCGAGGACACGGACTCGCTTGTGTACGATCCCGCGTCAAAGCTGATCTTTACTTTTAACGGAGACAGCAAAAACTCCACAGTTATAGATCCGGCTAAGGAAACGGTAGTGAAAGTCCTTGATATGGGCGGCGCGGTGGAACAGCCGGTGGTAGATGGTAAAGGCACCCTTTACGACAACAATGAAGAGAAAAATGACATCGCCGTCGTCGACACTGCCGCTCTGACGATCAAATCCCGTTGGCCCGTGGCGCCCGCCGGAACACCGGTGGCTATCGCCATGGACCGTGCGCACCGGCGGATATTTTCCAGCGGCCGCAAACCGCAGTTCGTGGTGATGATGGATGCGGACAGTGGGAAGGTCCTACAGTCGTTACCCATCAGCTCTGGCGCGGACGGGAACGTTTTCGATCCTGACTCGGGCCTGTTATTTGTTGCAACCCGCGCGGGCAAGCTGCATATATTTCATGAGGATTCGCCCGACAAACTCACGGAAGTCGAGACGCTCAAGACCGAATTTGGCGCTAAAACGATAAATATCGATACAAAAACGCACAAGCTTTTTTTGAGCACCGCAGATTTTGGTCCGGCTCCCGCTGCTGCAACGAAAGAAAATCCCGAGGCTGAACGAAAGCCGATTCCTGGAACATTTCATGTGCTAGTTTATGGGCGCTAGAAAAATCATCCTCACGTGCGGGACGACTTATGCCGCTTCTACCTTCTCCGAATGATGTGACAAAAATTCCCTTTCG
>JGI12053J15887_10000918_pt1 | contig 12955 bp, 8 predicted proteins | sample MedBloCAOM1_O3_FD_15887 | JGI IMG/M metagenome (IMG submission 15887)
CAATCGTGGATTCGGTGCCGCTCGGCGTCGATACGGCGGCTGATCTCGAAACCGCGCGTCAGATACTGGCAAAAGCCTGAACGGCTGATACAAGGCGCCATGATCAAGACAACGACCAAACCGAAGAAAATCGCATTCCAGGGCGAGCCGGGCGCGAATTCCCATATCGCCATCGTCGCGGCCTATCCCGACGCCGAGCCGCTACCCTGCCCGACCTTCGAGGACGCACTGGCCACGATCGCCTCGGGCGAAGCCGACCTCGGCATGATCCCGATCGAGAACTCGGTCGCCGGACGCGTCGCCGACATCCATCATCTCTTGCCGCAATCCGGCCTGTTCATCGTCGGCGAATGGTTCGAGCCGATCCATCATCAATTGATGGCGCCGCGCGGCGCCAAGCTGGCCGATATCAAGACCGTCGAGAGCCACGTCCATGCGCTCGGGCAATGCCGCCGCATCATCCGCAAGCTCGGCATCAAGCCGGTCGTCTCCGGCGATACCGCGGGAAGCGCGCGCATCGTCGCCGAACGCGGCGACACATCATGTGCGGCGATCGCCTCGAAGCTGGCGGCGGAAATCTACGGCCTCGAGATCCTCGCCGAGGATGTCGAGGACGAGACCCACAACACCACGCGCTTTGTGGTGCTGGCGCGCGAGGCGAACTGGGCCAAACAGGGATCGGGGCCGCTGGTCACCACTTTTGTTTTCCGGGTGCGCAACCTGCCCGCCGCGCTCTACAAGGCGATGGGGGGCTTTGCCACCAACGGCGTCAACATGACCAAGCTGGAAAGCTACATGATCGACGGCAACTTCTTCGCCACCCAATTCTACGCCGACGTCGATGGCCATCCCGAGGACAGGAACCTGGCGTTTGCGCTGGAGGAATTAAAATTCTTCTCGCGCGAATTTCGGATTGTCGGGGTCTATCCCGGCCATCCGTTCCGGGCGACGTTCAGCGAGAAGCCGGATTGATCGAAGGTGGTCATTCCAGGGCGACGCACAGCTTCGAACCTCAGATGTGCAATTGCACATCGGGGAATCTCGAGATTCCGGGTTCAGCCCGGAGCCTGTCATCGGGCGGCGCAAAAGCGCCGACCCGTCGGGGCTGCCCCGGAATGACGGCGGGTACATTACGCCGCCGCCCTGTTACCCAGCCCAAACGCATTCGCCAGCAGGCTGTAGGACTTCTTGCGCGCGTCGTGATCGTACACGGCGGTGATGATCATCAGTTCGTCGGCCTGGCTCGCGGTGATCATCGGCTGCAGTTTTTGCATCACCGTTGCCGGACCGCCGACGAACAGCCGCGAGCGATTGCGCGCGATCGAGGCGCGTTCGCTGTCGGTGTAGGGATAGGCCATCGCTTCCTCGACGCTGGGCAGCGGCGAATACTGCCCGCGGTCGCGGCGCAACCGGTTGAGATCCATCGACGACGCCAGCCGCTCGGCCTCCGCGTCGGTGTCGGCTGACACCACCGCGACGGCGAGAATGCCATGCGGTGTTGCGCGCCAGCCCGACGGCTTGAAGTGCGCGCGGTAATGCGTCAGCGCATCGAGCGCATCATAGGACGCAAAATGGTGCGCGAACGCAAAACCCATGCCGACCTGCGCTGCGAGTTCCGAACTGTAGTCGCTGGAGCCAAGCAGCCAGATCGGCGGCAATGGGGAATCATCGGGCATCGCCACCACATTGTTGTAGGGATGGCCGGGCGGAAAATCGCGGGTCTCCCACAACGTCAGTTCATGCAGGCGCTCCAGAAAATCGTCGCCCTCGCGGCGATCGAGCCGGCTGCGCAGCGCATGCGCGGTGGCCCCGTCGGTGCCCGGCGCGCGGCCCAAGCCCAGATCGATCCGGCCGGGAAACAGCGCCTCCAGCATCTTGAAGCGCTCCGCCACCACCAGCGGGGCATGGTTCGGCAGCATCACGCCGCCGGAACCGACCCGGATGCGGCTGGTCACCGCGGCGATCTGGCCGATCATGAGATCGGGCGCCGGGCTCGCCACCGAAGCGAGGTTGTGGTGCTCGGCCAGCCAGTACCGGACATAGCCCAGCGCATCCGCGTGGCGCGCCAGATCGATGCTGTTGCGCAGCGCGGCGGCGGGCTTGGTGCCGGTCGTGACGACGGAGAGGTCGAGGATCGAGAGAGGAACCATGGGATTAATTTAGTGCGCCAGATCGGGCCGACAAAGGGCCCCGGCGCGCAGATCAGGCGCGCGTCGGTAAGCGAGGACGGCAATTACCGTCCAAAGTGTGGGTGGGATATGAAAATATGTCATATAGCATATTATGTTCTGCCCCACGACCAAACAGCGGTTTATGTAAAAAATATGGACAAATTCGGCCTAAATTTCCCTTGGATCTGCCCATCTCACGCAGAACGAGACAGGTTTTGGATCTCCGGTACAAAAATTGGGCAACTTCCCACTCATAATGGGCTGTTTGGTCAACTTCGTTCGGCGTATTTTAGCGCATCGCGGCTAAGCCCGATGTCCGTCCAGAATTTGTGGAGCCTGTGGTGCCATGACTGAGGTTACGCCCCCCCTATCAGATGAGCACCGCACGCCAAGATCGCCGGCGATCTCCTTCGAGTTCTTCCCGCCAAAGACCGAGGAGATGGAGCGAAATCTGTGGGAAACCATTAAGCGTCTCGCGCCGCTCGTGCCCACTTTCGTCTCGGTAACCTACGGCGCCGGCGGATCCACGCGGGAGCGTACCCATTCCACCATCGCCCGCATCCTGGCCGAGACCCGCCTGACCCCGGCCGCGCATCTGACCTGCGTCGGCGCGGCGCGTGGCGAGATCGACGATATCGTCGACCGCTATCACGAGGTCGGCGTCCGCCATATCGTCGCACTTCGCGGCGATCCGCCAGGCGGCATCGGCACCGCCTACGCCACGCATCCGGATGGCTATCGCCATTCGGCGGATCTCGTGGCCGGCATCAAGCGGCAGCATGGCGATATCGAGGTTTCCGTCTCCGCCTATCCCGAAAAACACCCCGAGAGCCGCGATTTCGATGCCGACATCGATGTCCTGAAGGCCAAGGTCGATGCCGGTGCCACCCGCGCCATCACCCAGGTGTTTTTCGACAACGACCTCTATTTTCGCTATCTCGACCGGGTTCGCGCCCGCGGCATCAAAATTCCAATCGTGCCCGGCATCATGCCGATGCATAACTTCAAGCAGGCCCGCAATTTTGTCACGCGCGCCGGCACCAGCGTGCCGGACTGGCTCGCGGAAAAGTTCGAGGGCCTCGACGACGACGCCGAGACCCGCAAACTGGTGGCCGCGACCGTCGCGGCCGGCCAGGTGCAGAAACTGGTAAAACACGGCGTCGATACTTTTCACTTCTACACCATGAACCGCGCGGATCTCGTGTTCGCCATCAGCCATTTGCTGGGCATTCGCCCGCATGGTGCACAGAAAGCCGCCTGATCCGATGACCGTGCCCGCATCCGAAAAACGAACCGCCCTGCTCGCGGCTGCCCGCGAGCGCATCCTGGTGCTCGACGGCGCTATGGGCACCATGATCCAGGGGCTCGAATATGACGAAGCCGCGTTTCGCGGCGAGCGTTTTGCGGATTTCCATCGCGACCTCAGGGGCAACAACGACCTCTTGATCCTGACCCAGCCGAAGGCGATCGAGGACATCCACGCCGATTATCTGCGCGCCGGCGCCGACATCGTCGCCACCAACACGTTCTCTTCGACCTCGATCGCGCAAGCCGATTACGATCTTTCGAGCTTTGCCTATGAGCTCAATCTCGAAGGCGCGAAGCTCGCGCACGCCGCCGCCGCGCGGGTCACCGCCGAGGACGGCAAGCCCCGTTTTGTCGCCGGCGCGATCGGCCCGACCAACCGCACCGCCTCGATCTCGCCGGACGTGTCGAGCCCCGGTTTTCGCGCCGTCACTTTCGACGATCTGCGCACGGCCTATGGCGAGCAGATCAACGGCCTCCTGGATGGCGGCGCCGATTTGCTGCTGGTCGAGACCATTTTCGATACGCTCAACGCCAAGGCGGCGCTCTACGCCATCGCTGAAATCACCGAAGCGCGCGGCATCGACGTGCCCGTGATGATTTCCGGCACCATCACCGACAAATCCGGACGCCTGCTGTCGGGGCAATTGCCGGAGGCGTTCTGGAATTCGGTACAGCACGCCAGGCCGATCACCGTCGGATTCAACTGCGCGCTCGGCGCCGAGGATTTGCGCGCCCACATCGCCGACATCGGCCGCGTCGCCGATACGCTGGTGTGCGCCTATCCGAATGCAGGCTTGCCCAACGAGTTCGGCGCCTACGACGAAAGCCCGGAATTCATGGCCGGCCTGATCGGCGAATTCGCAAACGCCGGCCTCGTCAATATCGTCGGCGGCTGCTGCGGCACTACGCCCGATCACATCGCGGCCATCGCCGCCGCGGTCGCGCCGCACAGACCGCGCGCCATTCCCCAGATCGAGCCGCGCCTGAGGCTTTCCGGGCTGGAGCCGTTCGATCTGACGCCGGCGATTCCTTTTGTGAACGTGGGCGAGCGCACCAACGTCACGGGATCGGCGAAATTCCGCAAGCTGGTCACCGCGGGCGATTACACCGCCGCTCTTCAAGTGGCGCGCGATCAGGTCGAGAACGGCGCCCAGATCATCGACGTCAACATGGACGAGGGCTTGCTGGATTCAGAAGCCGCGATGGTGACGTTCCTCAATCTGGTCGCCGCCGAGCCCGACATCGCCCGCGTCCCCGTGATGTTGGATTCCTCGAAATTCGCCGTGATCGAGGCCGGCCTGAAATGCGTTCAGGGCAAGCCGGTGGTGAATTCGATCTCGATGAAGGAAGGCGAGCAAAAGTTCATTCACGAGGCGACGATCGCGCGGCGGCACGGCGCCGCCGTGGTGGTGATGGCGTTCGACGAGATAGGCCAAGCCGACACCTTCGCGCGCAAGACCGAAATCTGCAAGCGCGCCTACGACATCCTGGTCGGGCAACTGAACTTCCCGCCGGAAGACATCATCTTCGACCCGAATATCTTTGCGATCGCGACCGGGCTCGAAGAGCACAACAATTACGGCGTCGATTTCATCGAGGCGACGCGCTGGATCCGCCAGAACCTGCCGCATGCGCATATTTCCGGCGGCGTATCGAATCTCTCCTTCTCGTTCCGCGGCAACGAGCCGGTGCGCGAAGCCATGCATTCGGTGTTTCTGTATCACGCCATCAAGGCCGGCATGGATATGGGCATCGTCAATGCCGGGCAGATGATCGTCTATGACGACATCGATCCCGAACTGCGCCAGGTTTGCGAGGACGTCATCCTCAACCGCGATCCCGGCGCGTCGGAGCGATTGCTGCAGCTGGCGGAAAAATTCCGCGGCAAGGAGAAGCAGACCAGGGAGCACGATCTCGCCTGGCGCGAATGGCCGGTCGATAGACGTTTGTCCCACGCGCTGGTGCATGGCATCACCGAATATATCGAGGCCGACACCGAGGACGCCCGCAAACTCGTCGAGCGCCCGCTCAACGTCATCGAAGGCCCGCTGATGGCCGGCATGAATATCGTCGGCGACCTCTTCGGCGACGGCAAGATGTTTTTGCCGCAAGTGGTAAAATCCGCCCGCGTGATGAAGCAGGCGGTGGCCTATCTGATGCCGTTCATGGAAGAGGAGAAGGCGCGCAACTTAGCCGCCGGCATCGTAGGCGATGGCCGCAGCTCCGCCGGCAAGATCGTGCTCGCGACCGTGAAGGGCGACGTCCACGACATCGGCAAGAACATCGTCGGCATCGTCTTGCAATGTAACAACTTTGAAGTCATCGACCTCGGGGTCATGGTGCCCGCCATCAAGATTATCGAGACGGCAAAGGCAGAGAACGCCGACATCATCGGCCTCTCCGGCCTGATCACGCCGTCGCTCGACGAGATGAGCTTTCTGGCCGGCGAGCTGGAGCGCCAGGGCCTGACCGTGCCGCTCTTGATCGGCGGCGCCACCACCAGTCGCGTGCATACCGCTGTCAAGATCGACCCGAACTACCGGCGCGGGCCGGTGGTGCATGTCAATGACGCCAGCCGCGCCGTCGGCGTGGCCTCTTCGCTGCTGTCGCCGGAGCGGCGCGAGGCCTATGCCGCCGAAGTGCGCGCCGATTATGCAAAGATTTCCGCGGCGCATTTCCGCGCGCAGGCCGACAAGAAGCGGCTGAAGCTCGCCGATGCCCGCGCCAACGCGGTTGTTATCGACTTTGCCAGAACCCCGCCGAAGAGGCCGGCGTTTTTGGGCATCAAGAGTTTTTCCGATTACAATCTCGCCGAACTGGCCGAATACATCGACTGGACGCCGTTCTTTCAGACCTGGGAGCTGACCGGGCGCTTTCCCGCCATTCTCGACGACGCAAAAGTGGGCGAAGTCGCGCGCTCGCTCTACGACGATGCCCGCAAGATGCTCGATCTCATTGTCAGGGAAAACTGGTTCAAGGCGCAGGCCACCATCGGCTTCTGGCCTGCCAATGCCGACGGCGACGACATTTCGGTGTTTGCCGACGATAACCGCAAAGAGAAGATCGCGACGTTCCACACCTTGCGCCAGCAACTGGAAAAACGCGAAGGCCGCTTCAATTCGGCACTGTCGGATTTCATCGCGCCGGTTTCGTCGGGCGTGCCGGACTATATCGGCGCCTTCGTGGTCACCGCCGGGATCGGCGAGGACATCGTCGCCGACCGCTTTAAAAATGCCAATGACGACTACTCGTCGATCCTGTGCAAGGCCTTGGCGGATCGCCTCGCGGAAGCCTTCGCCGAACGCTTGCACGCCCGCGTGCGCCGGGAATTCTGGGGTTATGCACCGGACGAGACGCTGGCGCCCGATCAACTGATATTAGAGCAATATGCCGGCATCCGCCCGGCGCCCGGCTATCCCGCGCAACCCGATCACACCGAGAAGGCGACGCTGTTCGATTTGCTGGATGCGGAAAACACGGCCGGCGTAAAACTGACCGAGAGTTTTGCGATGTGGCCGGGCTCATCGGTATCGGGGCTCTATTTCAGCCATCCGGAAAGTTTCTACTTTGGCGTCGGCAAGATCGAGCGCGATCAGGTCGAAGACTACGCCGCCCGAAAAGGCTGGAGCGTGGCGGAGGCCGAGCGCTGGCTGGCGGCGGTGCTGAACTACATTCCGACGCAAGACCAATCGGCGCAGGACCGCCGCGTCAAGGAGGCGATGCCGACATTGGCGCCGTCTTCGGCGGCGCCCGCCAACGATGTCGCGCCCGAAGAGATCGCTTCGCATCCGCCGGGCTGCAACTGCGCGGTGCATCTGGCCTATCGCAAGAAGGCTGCGCGGGCGAGGTAGTCAGCGCTATTCTTCTTCCCCGCTCCCGCAAGGGGAGAGGGGGAAGAAAGCGGTGCAGCCTCGCCAATTCACCCGCTCGGCGGGCTCAGCGGCTGCACGATCTCCACAAACGGCGGCAGCACTTCGCAGCGCGCGGCATGGGCGACAAGCGCCGGATAGCGTGCGACGGCGAGCAGGCCGGGATGCGCCTCGCCGGTGAACCGCAGCACGCAGGCGACCGCGATGTCGGCGTGGCCAATGCGATCCCCGAACCAGTACGGCGAGGGAATAGCAGCGCGCTCGGATTCCAGCGCATCGAGCACGCCACCGATCTGGGCTTCGCACCGCTCGACCCAGAGTTTTGACGCATCCTTGCGCAGCACGCGCTCGTAGACCAGGCTGACCGCCTTGTCGCCGAGGCCGGTCGCCAGTGCGCATATTTTTAGCGCATGGCGGCGCTCCGGACCATTTTCCGCGATCATCGCCTTCGACGGCCCGACCACTTCATCGAGATAATCAAGGATCGCGGTGCTTTCGATCAGCACTTCGCCGTCCTCGAACACCAGCGTCGGCACCCGGCGCAGCGGATTGAACGGCGCGATCTTGTCACCTTCGCCAAATGTCGACCACGGCCGGTGCTCGAAAGCGAGGCCATACAACCGCAGCGCAATCGCCACGCGCCGGGTGAACGGGGAATCATACTGGCCGATCAGGATCATGGGGTTTTGACTGCCTTGATAGGGTTGAATGGATATGATCGCGGCTTGTCAGAGCTTTGGCGAACGCAGACCAAAATCCTGCCGCCATTCCGCGGCGCGAGCAAGGCAAAGCCGGAACGTCGGGTGCATTGAAGGAACTCAGGATGGATCAGATCACGCCGATCACGCGCGAACGCATTGCGGCCACCGAGGCCGCGATCCGCCGCTTTGTCCGGCGAACGCCGCTGGTCGAAACGGATTTGTCCGACTTCGGCCTGCGGCCGGGGCCCCTGACGTTCAAACTGGAAATGCTGCAGCACTCTGGCTCGTTCAAGGCGCGCGGCGCGTTTGCCAATCTGCTGTTGCGCGAGGTACCCGCGGCCGGCGTGGTGGCGGCCTCCGGCGGCAATCACGGCGCGGCGGTTGCCTATGCCGCGCAACAACTGAAGGTGCCCGCTACGATTTTTGTGCCGGATATCACTTCGCCGGCGAAAGCCGAACTGATCCGGAATTACGGCGCGCGCCTGGTTTTCGCCGGCACGCGCTATGCCGACGCGCTGGCGGCAAGCGAAGCCCATATTGCGCGGACTGGCGCGATGCCGGTTCACGCCTTCGACCAGACCGAGACCTTGCTGGGCCAGGGGACGGTCGGGCTGGAACTGGAACAGGACGCGCCGGATATCGATACGCTGCTGGTCGCGGTCGGCGGCGGCGGGCTTATCGGCGGCATTGCCGCCTGGTATGGCGGCCGAATAAAAATCGTTGCCGTGGAGCCGGAGGAAGCGCCGACCTTGCACGCCGCATTCGCGGCCGGCAGGCCAGTGGATGCCCCCGCGGGCGGCATCGCCGCCGATAGCCTGGCGCCGCGCCGGGTCGGCGAACTGATGTTTTCCATCGCACGCGCCAATGTCGCTGATGTCGTGCTGGTCAGCGACGGCGCCATCCGTCAGGCGCAATCAGCCCTCTGGTCCGGACTGCGCGTCGTGGCCGAACCCGGCGGCGCGGCGGCTTTCGCCGCGCTGCTCTCGGGGCTTTACCGGCCGGCCGCGGGCGAACGAGTCGCGGTGTTGATCTGCGGCGCCAATACCACGGCGGTGAATTTTGAGGGGTAACGGCTCGTAGGCATCACCAATTGTCATACTCCGCGAAAGCGGAATATCCAGTACGCCGCAGCGACGCGNTTCTATCACAGGTGTTCTGGAATACTGGATCATCAGCGGATAATGACGGTCGTGGGCGCCGGGACAACTTCGCTCACTCAATCATCGCAACATGCCCCGCCGCGCTGCGCGGCGCTGTCCCGTCGAGGCGGCGATAGAGATCGCGAAACCAGTCGAGTTCGGGAGCCTCCACCCTGCGCAGCGTCCATGCCCCGGCCGGATCGGGCGGAATCGCCGGGCGTTCGGTGATTTCCAGATGGGTGACAACAGCCGCGATCTTGCCGCGGGGGACGTCGGAATAGCCGACGGGCAGGAGCATGAATCACATCAACCTGGTTGGAATGTAAACCAAGTCTACACCACGACCGACGTTCGTAAAATTCTTGCAACGGACAATGATGCATCCCTGGATTGACGCCCGCGGCAAGATATCTTGCTCGCCCCAGTCCGGCATCGGCAAGGAAAATGCGTCACAATCCATCTCACCGCAAGAAAGTATGAATTGCTTCGTCGCTTCGCTCTCCTCGCAATGACGACAAGTCCACATGCGACTTCGTGCTCGCGGCGCGAAGCGCCCGAGCTGTTGATGACTCTCTCGCCCCAAACGAGGGCGTGGGGAATGCCGGATGCCCGCTGCACCCGCGGCCTCGTGTGCATTTGGTAGTGGTAGAACGCACACGAGCAACAACGAGTACACCGGAATCACCCGGCATTCCCGCACGCAATGGTTTTACGACTTACTTCGCGCTCTCCCCGGTGACCGGGCTCTTTTGCCACCGTCGCCTGCGGATATGCTTTGTCTAAGCCCGGTAGGGCCGACGCAACTCCGCAAACTTGACGCCAGCGTCGGGGCGTCAGGACCACACGACTTCGCCGTACGCAACAATATCGCTCGTCCGTGCGTCGCCGACCGCTCACGGGAAACCCGCCCTGCGATCCGCGGTTGCGCACACGACACTGCCGCGTCCACCGCATCCCGCCGCACGTCCGTGACGATCGCGATACGCCCCTTTGTCGGGCGGGATGACGGAATCAATAAAGGTGTTTCTACCAAAGCGTGAAGCGAAATATTTTTGCAAACGGGGCTGGACACGATATTCGCGGAAGCGCCCGTCGGGCAAATCAGTTGGCTCCGCAAGTGGGCCGTCAATCCAACTTCTTTTTGGGCGCTAGATCAGACTCCGCTGATACACTCCGTCGTCATTCCGGGGCGCGAGCTGGCGACAAAATTGACGCCTTTTGCGTCGATTTTGCGCTGAGCGAGCGAGCCCGGAATCCATAACCCCGGTATTCGAGATGGCGTACTACGTCTATCTCCTCGCGAGCAGGAAGCACGGCACGCTCTATCTCGGCGTGACGAAGGACATCGTGCGGCGCGGCTACGAACATCGAACAAAGGCCATCGATGGTTTTACGACGCGATACGGCATCGACAAACTCGTGTGGTTCGAGGTTTATGATGATGCTGCAACTGCCATCGCTCGCGAAAACGAACTCAAGAAATGGCGGCGAGACTGGAAGATTCGTTTGATTGAAGAACAGAATCCGGGTTGGTTGATCTTTATCCTAGCATTTCAAACTGACGCCGGAGTATGGATTCCGGGCCTGCGCCAAGCGGCGCATCCCGGAATGACGAAACCGGGTGGCTCCCTACCCCTCATCGCTCGCCAGCAACCCCTTCACCGCGCGCGCCCATCCCGCCAGTTTTCGCTCGCGCGTGGCCTGGCTCATCGCCGGCTTGAAGCGATGTTCGAGCCGCCAGTTGTCGGCGAATTTTTCGGGCTCGGGATAAACGCCGGCGGCAAGCCCCGCGACATAGGCGGCGCCCAGCGCTGTGGTTTCCTGGATCATCGGGCGATCGACGGGCGCGTCCAGGAGATCCGCGAGCCGCTGCATGGTCCAGTCGGAGGCGGTCATGCCGCCGTCGACCCGCAGCACGATATTGGCGGCGTTGGCGTCCGGCCAGTCGGCGCGCATCGCCGCCCACAAATCAAACGTCTGGTAGCAGACGCTTTCAAGGGCGGCATGCGCAAGCTCGGCAGGGCCGGTGTTGCGGGTCAGCCCGAACAGCGCGCCGCGCACGCGCGGATTCCAGTAGGGCGCCCCGAGGCCGACAAAGGCCGGCACCAGATAGATGCTCTGCGTGGAGTCCGAGTTGTCGGCGAGCGGGCCGGTCTCGCTGGCGTGCTTGATGATCCCGAGCCCGTCGCGCAGCCACTGCACCGCGGAGCCCGCGACGAAGATCGAGCCTTCGAGCGCGTAGGTGCGCCGGCCCTTCAACTGATAGGCGATCGTGGTCAGCAGCTTGTTTTTTGAAGCCACCGGCGTGGTGCCGGTGTTGAGGAGGGCAAAGCAGCCGGTGCCGTAGGTCGACTTGATCATGCCGGGCGTAAAGCACGCCTGCCCGATGGTGGCGGCCTGCTGGTCGCCGGCGATGCCGGAGATGGCGATGCTGCCGCCAAACAGGTCCGGCACGCTGTCGCCGAAATTTGCAGAAGAATCCTTCACCTCCGGCAACATCGAGGCCGGCACGCGCAGAATTTTCAGAAGTTCGTCGTCCCAAAGACCCGTGTGGATGTTGAACAGCAGCGTGCGCGAGGCGTTGGTGGCGTCGGTGGCATGCACACGGCCAACGGTGAGCCGCCACAGCAAATAAGAATCGACGGTGCCGAACATCAGTTCGCCTCGGTCAGCGCGCTCGCGCGCGCCGGGGACGTGGTCGAGAATCCAGGCGACTTTTGTTCCCGAAAAATAAGGATCGATGATCAGGCCGGTCTTCGCGGTGATCGCGGGCTCGTGGCCTTCGGCCTTCAGGTGAGCGCAGATATCGGCGGTACGGCGGTCCTGCCAGACGATGGCGCGGTGCACCGCTTGGCCGGTGGCGCGGTCCCACACCACGGTGGTCTCACGCTGGTTGGTGATGCCGATCGCGGCGATGTCCTTGGGCCCGACGCCCGCCTTCTTCAGCGCCTCGCGGCAGGTGGCAATGGTGGAGGTCCAGATATCCTCAGGCTCGTGCTCGACCCAGCCCGACGCCGGAAAATGCTGCGGAAATTCCTGCTGCGCGGTCGCGGCGATGGAGATGTCGGATCGGAACACGATCGCGCGCGAGGATGTGGTGCCCTGATCGATGGCCAGCACATAGGACATGGCGTTGCTTCCCGGGTGTTGTTGTGGTGTTGGGCAAGGCAAGCGGATTGGGAATGGTTCGTCAATATGCGAGGCAGTGGCTGGGACGCAGACGTCATGCCCGGGCTTGACCCGGGCATCCATCTATCTTCTATCTTCGCGAGACGCATTTTTCAGATGGATTGCTGGGTCGAGCCCGGCAATGACGGCATACGTTCACGCCGACGCCGTGGTCACCCGCCGTCGACCACAATGGTCTGGCCGGTCATGAAGCTCGAGGCATCGGAGCCGAGATAGGCGACGGCGCCGGCGATTTCGTCGGGTTCGCCGATCCGCCGCAGCGGCGTGGTGGCGCAGCGACGCTTTAGGCGCTCCTCGTCCTCCCACAGCGCCTTGGCAAAGTCGGTCTTGACATCATGTTTTGTGGTGCCCGCGATCCGCGCCTCGACTTCCTCACGGCGCGAGATGTTGCAGGCGATGACATAGGCGTCGCCGCCCGCCTTGTTGATGCCGTCGGCGACTTCCTGGCAGGCATCCGCCTTGCGGCTGGAGATCACGACTTTCGCGCCAAGCTTCGCCAGCAATTCGGCCGAGGAACGGCCGATGCCACGGCTCGAGCCGGTGATGACGGCGACCTTGCCGGTGAGATCGAACGGGGG
>JGI12053J15887_10000919_pt1 | contig 12953 bp, 9 predicted proteins | sample MedBloCAOM1_O3_FD_15887 | JGI IMG/M metagenome (IMG submission 15887)
GGGGCCTGCAACTTTCCAAGCGTCAAGACGATCCATACCGAGGAGGAGCTGAACGCCGCGCTCGCGCCCGTATTCGCCGGCTCCAATCTGATGTTCTGCGACATCAAGGTGAACACCCAGCGCTATCCGATGTCGATCCGGCTGCGCGACGGCGCGCATATCAAGAACCGCTTCCGCGAGAACCTGCTCGGCCAGAAGGCCTTCGATTAGCGCAACGCCAAACGGCGAGAGACAAAGCCATGGATGCCGTCACGCCATCTCTCAAGACCTACCAAATGTTCGTCGGCGGGCAGTGGGTCGATGCCGCTTCCAACGACGTTTTTGAAAGCCACAATCCGTACACCGGCAAGCCGTGGGCGCTGATCCCGCGCGCGGGCGCCGCTGATGCGGATCGGGCCGTGCGGGCCGCGCACAAGGCCTTCACAGGGGGCGACTGGCCGAAGATGACGGCGTCGCAGCGCGGCGCCTTGCTGCGCCGGCTGGGCGATCTGATCGTCGAGAAAGCGAGGCACCTCGCCGAGATCGAGGTGCGCGACAACGGCAAGCTCATATCCGAAATGGGCGCGCAAACCGCCTATATGGCGCAGTGGTATTATTATTTTGGCGGGCTGGCCGACAAGATCGAGGGCGCGGTCCTGCCGAGCGACAAGGCGGACATTTTCAACTATACGACACACGAGCCGCTGGGCGTGGTCGTGGCGATCGTGCCGTGGAACTCGCCGCTGCTGCTGACCGCGTGGAAGCTCGCGCCCGCGCTGGCGGCCGGCAACACCGTCGTCCTCAAGCCGTCCGAGTTCACCTCCGCCTCGTTGCTCGAATTCATGCAGTTGATCGAGCAGGCGGGGTTCCCGCCCGGCGTGGTGAACGTGGTCACCGGCTACGGCGCCGAGATTGGCAGCGCGCTGGTCGAGCATCCGCTGGTCGCCAAGATCACCTTTACCGGCTCTGACACCACCGGTCAGCGGATTTACGAGCAGGCGGCGCGCGGCATGAAGCGCGTCAGCATGGAGCTTGGCGGCAAATCGCCGAACATCGTGTTCGACGACGCCGACCTCGACAACGCGATGAAGGGGGTCATCTCCGGGATTTTCGCGGCGACCGGCCAGACCTGCATCGCCGGTTCGCGCTTGCTGGTGCAGCGCTCCATCCATGATCGCTTTGTCGAGAGGCTGGTCGCCTTCGCCAAGACCGCCAAGATCGGCGATCCGATGAAGGCGGAGACGCAAGTCGGTCCGGTGACGACGCCGCCACAGTTCAAGAAGATTCTCGACTATATCGACATCGCGAAATCGGAAGGCGCCTGCGCAGCGCTGGGCGGTCGCCGGGCCGAGCAGTTTGGCAGCTATTTCGTCGAGCCGACGATCTTCACCGGCGTCAAGAACAGCATGCGCATCGCCCAGGAAGAAGTATTCGGTCCGGTCCTGGCGGTCATCCCCTTCGAGGACGAGGAAGAGGCCATCGCCATCGGGAACGACGTTGTTTACGGCCTGGCCGCCGGCGTTTGGACGCAAAACATGCGCCGGGCGCTCACGATGGCGCGCCGGCTGCAGGCCGGTACCGTCTGGATCAACACCTACCGCGCCGTGAGCTTCATGTCGCCGTTCGGCGGCTACAAACGCAGCGGCATCGGCCGCGAGAGCGGGCGGGAGATGATCAACGAGTATTTGCAGACCAAGAGCGTCTGGATTTCCACCGCGACCGAAGTGCCCAACCCCTTTGTGCTGCGCTAGAGCTGACGGGAGCGAGCGGTCATGAGCGCCCCATCACCAAATCATGGACAGGAGCTGGTCCGCTTCGTCCATGGCTTGCGATTGCAGGATACGCCGGCGGATGTGGTCGACGGCGCCAAGGCCTGCCTGCTCGACGCATTGGGGTGCGGAATATTCGGCTCCGGCCAGCCCTGGTCGCGCATCCTCGCCGATGAAATGCTGGCGGAAGGCTCGACCGGCAACAGTACCGTCATCGGGCGTGCGCAGCCGGTGTCGGCGCCGGCGGCGGCGCTCTGCAACGGCACCGCGATCCACGGCTTCGAGCTGGACGATCTGATCGCGGAATCGATCACCCATCCGGCCGCCTGCGTCATACCGGCCGCTATTGCCGCGGCTGAGGCGGTGGATGCGTCCGGCGATCGGCTGATCGAAGCGATCGTCGCTGGTTACGAGGTGATGCATCGCGTCGGCTTGGCGGTCGGCGTCGCGCCGGCCAAGCGCGGCTTCCACACGACCAGCCTGGTCGCGCCGGTCGCCTGCGCCGTCGCGGCGGGCAAAGCGATGAGCCTGACGCCCGACCAGATGTTGTCGGCGGTGGGTTTGGCCTGCTCGGCCGCATCGGGGATCAAGAGCTTCGCCGCGGGTCTCGGCGGCGGCATGGTGAAGCGGCTGCATCTCGGTCGTTCGGCAGAGGCCGGTGTACGCATGGCGCAGCTCGCAAGCCGCGGCTTTTCAGGACCGCCGTTCGCGCTCGACAGCCGGTTCGGGCTGCTGGAGGTGTTCGGCGGGGAAGGCGCACAGTCCGACAAGATGACCCGCGCGCTCGGCGAAGCGTGGGCGATCCGGGACGTATGGTTCAAGGTCTACCCGATCTGTGGCTGGATCCAGTCGGTCGTTCAGCTCGTGCTGGAGCTGCGCGGCGCGCGGCCGCTGACGGCGGATGCAGTCGCTTCCGTCGAGGTCGGCGTCAGCCGCTATGCGGCGCAGAACAACGGCGAGCCCGCGCCGGTCGACACGATGGGCGCGCAATACAGCATCCCATATTGCGTCGTTGCCGCGCTGATCGGTGATCCGCGCGACCCAGCCCGGTTCCAGGCGGATGCGATCAGCGACCCGGCGGCGCGCCAGCTCGCACGCCAGGTCAACGTCGTCATCGATCCAGCAGTCGAAGCGGTTTACCCGGCAAAATTCGGCGCCCGCGTGAAGCTGGCGCTCGCCGACGGATCGACCGCCGAGCGAACCGTGCTCGAGTGCCACGGCACGCCGGCCGATCCGTGCACCGAGCAGGAACGCCTCGCCAAATTCCGCCTGCTCTCGGCCAGCAGGTTGCCGGCTGATGCGGTGTCCCATCTCGCCAACCAAGTCGACAAAGCGGCGACGGCGCCGGTGCGAGCGCTGACCCATTTTTTGCGCAACGACGGTGTGGCGTTGCAGCCGAAGAGGCAAATGGCATGAAGTTCCTGTGTGGCTCATTCCGGCTGGCGCTGCTTGCGATCGGCGCGAGCTTGCCGATGACGGGCGCGGTGGCGGGCCCGTATCCCGACCGAGCCATACAGCTGGTCGTTCCGTTTCCGCCCGGCGGGCCGGCCGACATCGTGGCGCGGCCGCTGGCTGAGAAATTATCGGCCGCCTTGGGTCAGCCCATCGTCGTCGTCAACAAGCCCGGCGCCAGCGGAACGGTCGGCGCGGCCTTCGTGTCGAAAGCCGAACCCGACGGCTACACGCTGCTGATGGGCACCAGCAACGAATTGACGATGAGCCCGGGGCTCTACCGCAAGCTGCCATACGATCCGTCGAAAGACTTCGCGCCGATCACCACCGTCATCCTGTTTCCGAATGTGCTGGTCGTGAACAAGGATCTGCCGGTCAAGACGGCGCAGGAGCTCGTCGCGCTGACCTTGTCGAAGCCCGGCAAGATCAACTACGGCACCAGCGGCACCGGCAGCACCAACCACCTCACTACCGAGCTTTACCGCGCCTCGACCAAGGTCGAGCTGAACTACGTACCTTACCGGGGCGGCGCGCCGGCCATGACCGATCTGATGAGCGGTCAGATCCAGGCCATGTTCGCGACCATGCCGTCATCCTCCGGTTTGATCAGAGGCGGCTCGATCCGCGCCTTGATGGTGACGGACAAAAAGCGCTGGGCCGCGATCCCGGATGTTCCGAGCGCAACCGAAGCCGATCTGGCCGACGTCGACGTCCTCAGCTTCAACGGCGTGCTGGCCCCGGCCGGTACGCCGCCCACAATCATCGCCAGATTGCACGCGGAAATCGTGAAAATCATGCACGCGACGGCGATAAAGGAGCTGATGGCAAGACAGGCCGGCGAGGTCTCAACGTCGACACCGGAGCAGTTTGCAGAAATCCTGAAGACCGATTTCGGCAAGTGGCTGTCGGTCATCAAAGCCAACGACATCCGCGTCGAATGATCCGGTGAAGGCGTCTCGGAAGCAGTGCGTCCATGACATCCGTCCTTAAAACCATCTGCGAGCGAGAGATCGATCTCGGCACCGGAAGCAAGAGCCGGCTTTACTCGCTTCCAGCACTGGAGCAGGCCGGCTTCGGTAGGATTTCCAGACTGCCGGTCTCGCTGCGCGTGATTCTGGAAACGCTCGCACGGCATTGCGACGAGCAGCAGGTTTCGGAACGGCAGGTTCGAGACCTGGCAAACTGGCAGCCGCGCGGCGTGCGCAACAGCGAGATCCCGTTCAAGGTCGGCCGCATCGTCCTCAATTGCGCCGCCGGCATTCCGCTGCTCGGAGATCTCACGGCCATACGCGGCGCGGTGCGGCGGCTCGGCTACCCGGCGGGCAGTGTCGGCCCCACGGTTCCGGTCGACATGGTGCTCGACCATACGCTGACCGTCGATTTCCACGGCACACCCGACGCACTCGCGCGCAACATGGAGCTGGAGATCAGCCGCAACGCCGAGCGTTTCGCTTTCGTCAAATGGGCGATGCAGGCCTATCAGGGTATCCGGCTGTTCCCGCCCGGCAGCGGAATCCTGCATCAGGTCAATCTGGAATATCTTGCGCCCGGCCTGCTGTTTAAGGATGGCGTCTGCTTTCCGGACACGCTGGTCGGGACAGACTCCCACACCGGCATGATCGCTGGCCTCGGCGTGGTCGGCTGGGGGGTCGGCGGCATCGAGGCCGAAAGCGCGATGCTGGGTCAACCCGTGTATTTCTTGACGCCCGACGTTGTCGGCATGAACTTGACCGGGGCCCTGAAGCCGGGCGTGACGGCGACCGACCTGGTCTTGCACATCACCCATCGACTGCGGCAGTCCAAGGTGGTCGGCAAGTTCGTCGAGTTTCACGGGTCCGGCGTCCGTAATCTGACGCTGCCTGACCGCGCCACGATCTCCAACATGTCGCCCGAATACGGGGCGACGATCGGCTTCTTCCCAGTCGACGAACAGACGTGCCGCTACCTGCGCCAGACCGCGCGCCCGGAGACGCAGGTGAGAGCGCTCGAGACTTATTTCCGCGCCCAGCAATGCTTCGGCGCGCCGATGCCTGGCGAAGTCGACTACAGTTCCGTCATCGATCTCGATCTCGCTTCGGTCGAGCCGAGCCTTGCCGGCCCCAAGCGGCCACAGGACCTCGTCCCGCTGTCGCAACTCGGGCGGCGGTTCAATGCGGCCTTGGCGAAGCCGGTCGCCAGCGGCGGCTACGATGCAAAGCCCGCCTTGGGCCAGCCGCGGCACGGCGACGTCGTCATCGCGGCAATCACATCCTGCACCAACACATCCAATCCCGGCGTCATGGTGACGGCCGGGCTCNTCGCGAGGAAGGCGGTCGAGCACGGTCTTGCAGTCAAGCCCTGGGTCAAGACGTCACTCACCCCCGGCTCGCGCGTGGTCAGCAAATATCTGGAGGCGGCGGGCCTGCAGCGTTACTTGGATAGGCTCGGCTTTCATGTCGCGGGCTATAGTTGCGGCACGTGCGTCGGCGCGTCCGGGCCGATCGATGCGGCGCTCGAACAGAAGATCACCGACGACGATATCGTGGCCTGCGCCGTTTTGTCGGGCAACCGCAATTTCGAGGCGCGCATCCACCCGGCCGTGCGAGCCGCGTTCCTCGCCAGTCCGCCACTGGTCGTCGCCTTTGCGCTCGCCGGCACGGTCGATATCGATCTGACGAACGAACCGCTCGGCTCGGCCAAGAACGGCGACAAAGTCTACCTGAAAGACCTGTGGCCCGAGCCGGCGGAAGTCGAAAAGACGTTGTCCCTGGCCTGCAACCCTGCGTTCTATGGCGAGATCTATGGCGGCGACATCGCGGCGCGCAATCCGCTGTGGCACACGATCCCGCAGGCGAGCGGCGAAATCTATCCGTGGGATGCCGGGTCGAACTACATCAAGGAGCCGCCGTTCCTCGACGCCGAGCTGAGGCACACGGTGCTGACAAATATCTCCGGCGCACGGGCACTGGCGATCCTGGGCAACTCCGTCACCACCGATCACATCAGCCCGATCGGCGGCATCAAGGGCTCGTCGCCGGCCGGACTCTACCTGCGCAATCATGGGGTCGCGCAGCTCGATTTCAACAATTACGGCGCGCGCCGGATGAACCACGAAGTGATGATCCGCGGCGCGTTCTCGAACCTGCAACTGAAGAATTTCATGGTGCCGGGTGTCGAAGGCGGCGTCACGATGCATCAGCCCGATGGCGCGCAGTTGAGCATCTTCGATGCCGCCATGCGCTACCGGTCCGAGAAAGTGCCGCTCATCGTCATCGCCGGCGAGGAATACGGCACCGGCAGCGCGCGCGATTGGGCTGCCAAGGCGCCGCGCCTGCTTGGCGTCCGCGCCGTCGTCGCCGGCAGCTTCGAGCGCATCCACCGCAGCAATCTGATCGGGATGGGTGTGTTGCCCTGCCAATTCGCTGCCGGCACAAATGCGGCATCTTACGACCTGGATGGCTCGGAGACGTTTGATCTGGTGGGGCTGAACGATGCGGCGACGCCGGGCGCGACGATCACGTTCATCGTGCATCGGGCCAATGGTCAGGCAGATACGATCCCGCTGACGCTGCGGCTCGATACCAAGGCGGAAATCGATTACGTCCGGCAGGGCGGCATCATGCCGTACGTCCTCAACGAATTGACCAAAGGAATGCCGGCGCACGCAGCGTAGCGCGCGCGGGCATTCTAATTTAGTGGCCAGCGCTACTTTCTTGGCCGTGCCGCCCTATTTCACCTTGCCCATCTCCTTGAGCACTTCGTTCGCGGCCTTGAACGCATCGAGACCGGCGGGGATGCCGCAATAGACCGTGGCATGCAACAGCACTTCCTTGATATCGTCGACGGTCAGCCCGTTGTTGATCGCGCCGCGCACATGCAGCTTCACCTCCGCGGCCTTGCCTAGCGCCGTCAGCATCGCGAGATTGAGCATGCTGCGCGTCTTCTTGTCGAGGGTCGGCCGCCCCCAGGCGTAGCCCCAACACCACTCCGTCGTGATGTGCTGGAACGCCATCATGAAGTCATTGGCGCTCTTCATCGATCCATCGACATAGTCGGCACCGAGCACTTCTCGGCGCAGGGCCAGGCCGCGGTCGTACACTTGGCCCATCGTCTCGTTGTGATCGTGTTTGTGGGTCATCTTCTCACTCCCTTGTCGTTGGTGGATCGTCAGGATTTCATTTTCTCGATGTACAAGCCGATGGCCGTGTGGTCGGCCTTGTCGCCGAGGCTCTCGGNGGCTCCATCCCAGAGATCCGCNCATACGTCCGCGAGCGGAATCGGAACGCCCATCGCATGACCGAGGCGCTCGGCGGTGCGCACATCCTTCGCCATCAGCTTGAGCGGAAAGCCGGCATTGAACGTCTTGGAGATAATGAACTGCTTGAGCTTGACTTCGGTGGTGTTGTTGCGCCCGGTAGACGCATTCAGGATATCGGCCATCAGACTCAGATCGAGGCCGAACTTCTCGCCGATCTGCGTTGCTTCCACGGCCGCGATCAGGCCCGCCGCCGAGACATAATTGTTCAGCGCCTTCATCGCATGACCGGAGCCGAGCTTGCCGGTGCGGAAGATCGACTTGCCCATCGCCGAAAGGAGGGCGTCGACGCGGTCGATCGTGGCGCCGTCGCCGCCGACCATGATCGCCAGCGTGCCGTCGGTCGCGCGCTTGACACCCCCGGAGATCGGCGCATCGATGAACTCAAAACCAGCCGCAATGAGCGAGTTGCCCAGCTCCTGAGTGCCGATCGGATCGGACGAGCTCATGTCGACGATGATAGCGCCGGGTTTGAAGCCTTTCTTGAGCGGCTCGAGCACGGCACGCACGATCTTCCCGTCGGGCAGGAGCGTGATGACCACGTCGGCCGTCTTGGCGGCGTCCGATGCGGTCGCGGCGACACGACCGCCGGCCGCCTGGAATTTGGCGCGCGCCGCCTCGGACAGATCGAAGCCCGTCACCTGGAAACCGGCCTTAAGCAGACATGCGGCCATCGGCAAGCCCATGTTGCCAAGGCCGATGACGGTGACTGCCGCAGGCGGCGTAGTGGCGTTCGTGCTCATCGCTTATCGCTCCTGTGAGGCCGATCCGAGGACGGGTATTCGCGCGGCCACGCGTATGGTGGGACGAGCGCCCCGTCGAAAGAAGACGCTGTAGGGTTTGGAAAGCGCGGAATAATGCGGACTCGAACCTGGCAAATCCAATACCAAGTTATTGGTCCACTATGTTTGCTCGTTATGGTCCGAATAAAGCGATCCGCACGGTTCTCACAGAATTCTGCTCAGCGAACTCCTTCCGAAACCCGCCTCATTTAGAGAGGTCTGCTAGTAGCGAAGGCGGCGCGCGCGGCGCGGGATGTGACGCTCCTCATCAACAATGCCGGCTCCGCGGCCTTCCAGGGCGCGATCTCGGCACCGAGCATGAACGATGCGCGACGCGAGATGGAGGTCAATTGCTTTGGCCCCCTGGCGCTGACCCGCGCCTGGAAGCCTGTTCTCGCCGAGGCGGGCGGCGGCGCCATCGTCAACAGCTGTCGATGGCCGCACTGGTCAGCCTGCCGGTGACGGGGACCTACTCGGCGTCCAAGGCAGCGTTCCTCTCAGGTACGCGAAGCATTCGCGCCGAGCATGGGGCAAGACCCGGTGGTCGCGATAAGGATGAGCGCGAAATTCCGGGGGTCTATCGATAACTGGTGCAGGACACAGCTGATAAATCTTCTCGATCAGAGGCTATTCGGTGGTTTATTGGAAAGGGCACGCAGGCAAGTGCGAAAGCGATGAGCTAGGCTACTCGACGTCGCGTGCTTGCAAGAATTCGCGGGCTCGATCTCGGAGACCAGCTTCCGCCTCACTTGATCTTGAGACCAAGACTTGTCCATTGGGGCAGCGTCACTCAGACCTCTCTCTCTTTTGGGGACGCACAGCCCCGGTTGTCTTTGGCCAGCCAAGCCCGCCGCCGCAGGAACCATGCCCCGCGACGGCCGTTTCCCCGACATGGCCGAATTCAGGTTCGATCCGCCGATCATGCTCCGAAGCAACGTCGCCGTGACCACGTTTGGCGAGGCGGCGGCGTTGGTACGTTCATTCCATGGCGCGCGGCGACCGCTGGTGCAGCAGAGCGTTCTGCGGCGGCTCGAAAGCGCCCGCACCCTAGAAGAACGGCGCGCCGCTGCAGATGCCTTCCGCGGCTGGGCGCGGACCGAGGGCCTCTTGCTGAGGCCGTAAACCATCAGACCAACCGCCTTTCTCGCAAGCTCATGGTGATCGCTGCTCTCGGGCTCTACGACCGGCTTTGAGGATTGCTCAACGCCTTTTGCCGAGCGCCCGGATAGCCGCGGTGGCGGCAGCCCACTCGATGAACGATTTTGGACAAGAACTGGCCGCTGCCTGGTAAAGGCGCAGGGCTTCTTCCTTCTCCCCCTGCAGCAGGACGAATTCCGCGGCGTATAAATTGCCTTGGCAGACTTGCTCGTTCTTCTTCTTCGGATCCTCGTGATCGGTGGCGGCGAGTGTTTCAGCCGGCGTCATCTCGCCGAGGAATAGCCGCACCGCCGGCGCGGGCCACATCTGCATGTCGAGTTGCTTTGCGGCTTGCGCCAGATGGCTCGCCATGTTGTTGCGTCGCTCGGCGATGGCAAGCCAGAGCGCGAAATGGGCGTTTTTCGGATCAAGTTCGCTGGCCGTCTTAAAATCGGCGTGCGCCTTGGCGAGTGAGTCACCGAAGAGATAGACGATTCCCCGTATTCTGTAGACCCAGGAATATTCGGGGTTGAGACGGATCGCCTTGCCCAGATCGGCGATAGCGCGATCGCCGTCACCGTTTGCAAGGTACGCGCTGCCCCGACCGACATAAGCGGTTGCGTCCTCCGGATTGAGGCGGATTGCTTCGCCGTAGTCGGCGATGGCGCGATCCAGGTCGCCCCGGTCCAGTGCGCGAGGCCCGGAGGTAGTAGGCGTTCGCGTATTTGGGACTGAGCCGGATTGCCTCGTTGAAGTCAGAGATCGCGAGGTCGAGATCACCGTTAGCTCGGTATGCGTTTCCCCGGTTGGTATACGCGGTCGCATATGCGGTCGCATGTTGGGGATCTACGCGGATTGCTTCGCCGTAATCCGCGATGGCACGATTGAGGTCGCCTTTGGCCGCATACGCAATGCTCCGGTTGTAGTAGGCGTTGAAGTGACTGGGTTTGAGCTGAATCGTTTCGCCGTAGTCGGCGATGGCGCGATCGAGGTCGCCCTTGTCGCGGTACGCGAGGGCGCGGCTGTAATAGAAGTCAGGATCCTTCGGATCGAGCCTAATTGCCTCATTGTAATCGGCGATGGCGCGGTCGCGGTCGCCCTTGGCCAAGTGTGCGAGGCCCCGGCTGTAGCGAGCTAACGCATCCTTGGGGCTCAGCCTGATTGCCTCGCCGAAGTCTGAGATCGCGCGGTCGAGATCACCCTTGGCCCGGTACGCGATGCCCCGGTCGGCATACGCGATGCCGTATGCCGGATCGATGCGGATGGCTTCGCCGTAATCGGCTATCGCGTTGTCGAGATCACCTTTGGCGCTATATGCTTGGCCGCGGTTTGCATAGGCGCGGGCATAGTTTGGATTGAGCCGAATGGCATTATTGTAGTCGGCAATAGCGCGGACCTGGTCACCTTTGTCCCGGTACGCGGTGCCCCTGTTGTAGTAGGCCTGGGCGTGCTTGCCATCGATCCGGATCGCCTCGGTAAAGTCCGCGATTGCAAGATTGAGATCGGCCTTAGCTTGGTGCGCCACGCCCCGGTTATTGAAGGGGCCGGCGTACCTGGGATCGAGCCGAATCGCCTCATTGAAATCAGCTAAGGCGCGGTCCTGATCGTTCTTGTCCCAGTATGCGGAGCCCCGGTTGTTGTAGGCCTGGGCGAGCGTGGCATCGAACTGGATCGCCTCGTTGAAGTCCGCAATGGCGCGATCGAGATCGCCCTTGGCCTGGAACGCAACGCCCCGGTTATTGTAGGGGCTGGCGTACTTGGGATCGAGCCGGATCGCCTCGGTGAAGTCGGCGATGGCGCGATCGAAATCTCCCTTAGCACGGTACGCGACGCCGCGGGTGTTGTAGGCAATAGCGTGATTTTTGTTCGTTTCACCTCGGCCCTGTATGATCCGAGTACACCCAGCAATGCTGCGCGCCGTGTCGTCCGCCTTGCAATCGTTCCAGTCGCGATCAACTGCCGCCAGCATGGGACTTGCGCCCATGAACCACGCGAAGAATGAAATCAGCAGAGCCAACAATCTCATAATCGCTCTCCCGATTGTCAGCGGACGGCGAAGATTGTCACTGCCTAATTCGAAGGCCCAGTGCCAAGCCGGAACACGAGACGCGGCGAAAAATTATCCGCGCATGGATGTCGCTTCCGAAGGACAAGCGACAGACCGAAGTGCAGGCTAAACCCTTCGCTAAGACCGCTCTGCAACAAAGACCGGAATCCGCCGGATGGTGCGCTCTTGGTATTCCGCGTAAGGCGGATACGCCGCAATGGCAAGCTTCCAGAGCCGAGACCGCTCGGCCTCGTCCTCGACCTCGCGCACCCGCATCGGTTGCACCACGGTCTCATCACGGATTTCGACATCCGGATTGACGCGCAAATTGTGCACCCAAACCGGATCCGACGGTGCCCCGCCCTGCGACCCGACGAGGACGTAGCTATTGCCGTCCTTAACGCGCATCAGTGGGGTCTTACGGATTGCACCGGTCTTATTGCCGATGTGGGTCACGATGATCACCGGCAGCCCTGTATCACGCAGGGTGGTGCCTTCGGTACCACCACTACTTTCGTAAAGCTCGACCTGCTCGCGCACCCAGTCTCTGGGGCTGGGAACATACTTTGCCATGGGACCCTACCTCCATAGAGGGGAGGGTAATCTACGTTCCGAAAGGATTCCAGCAGGCTGGGCTTGCAGGCCCGCCTGACGACTTCGGAAAACTCATCGCCAACAAAACCCAAAAATGGGGCAAGGTGATCCGGGCTGCCAATATTGGGCCGGACTAAGTCGAAGGCGTCCTCGTTTCATGACGTTTCGTTCGGCGAATGCTGGTGATGCGGCGACTTCCGCAAGGGTCATTCACGTCGGTTGAGCGGCATGCCGAAGGCGTCTCAGCCGATGGGCGGCGTTGCGCCGTGGGGACGCTTACAAATTTGCGCGAGTCCTCCTCGCAGGCGGCGCTCCCCGCGTCGCACTCTGCTGGAGCAAGTTGTGGACTATAGCCCCCGCTCTCATGATCAGTCTTGCGGACCTTTCAAAGGGATAGAAATGCGACACCGGTCCGGTCTCTGTGCGGCATGTCCGGCTCGCAAAAATTTGCGCGATATTTCCGCGGCTTAGCGAATGATTGCGGGTCTCTGTCGCGCATTTTTTTTCGTGATTTTCGCTCATGTCGGAGGGATTTTGTGCGCGGGTCTCCGGTCGCGAGTTTTCGATATCCGTGTTTTGAAGGCAGAGACTCGGTTCGACGTGGCACGAGGCCGGTTCGGCGTTCGCGTCATGCTTCTATGAGCCAACACGCGGTCGACGAGGCGTTCGCTATGCTTTTAATGTCCTTCGTTTGAACGAGAAGGCCGATTGGACTCAATCAGAATGGGGGTGGATCCCCAAAGAAGCAGTTCGCAAGCCTCACCTACTCAGTGAGCCGTAACGCTTAACGGAATTTAGCCCGAGCATGAGATCCGCACAAAGGATCGTCAGCTGACCGCGACCCGCCGCACCATTCGTTGATCGCTCAGACGAGCGCGGTTGCGGCGGGGGGCTTGATC
>JGI12053J15887_10000920_pt1 | contig 12952 bp, 21 predicted proteins | sample MedBloCAOM1_O3_FD_15887 | JGI IMG/M metagenome (IMG submission 15887)
ATAACTAATCGGACCGTCGGGGTTCGAGTCACAACGGGACATTCAATCATTATAGGATAATAATCGCGCAGCGGCTTAATCAGCAAAATCATCGAGCTGGTGTGGACCATGCTTGCATCACCCAGCTTAAAAAGGCGTCTGCCCAAACTGCGGAAGGATAGCCGGTATAGCGCTCGGGCGAACGACCACTTTGCGCCAATAGCAGCCACTCGCGACGTGATGCAAATCTGAGCGGCACACTGGTTAATGCGCCAAACATAAACGCTGATGCCCGTGAATGGCAGCCGCATCGTCCTCCGCGGCCCGAACAAGCGAGGAGATGCCGCCCTGGGAAACCTGCAAGCCGTAGAGGAAGTTTTCGAAGAATCCACCCGCGCGAACAAATGCGATTGGCGACATGAGGTCGCGAAAAATTTGCTCCAGAAGCGACAAGGCCGTTGATGATCCTAAGCCCGCTAGTTCTGTTCGCACCCATCGAAGAAAGCGCGACCACACGCGGCGGCCCTGCCTTGGTGAGCGTCCCTCGGCAATAGGACGGATGGGCATAGGTTTGATTGCTGTCGGCGCCGTGCTTATCGCTATCAAGGCTTGATATCGGACGAGTTCGATAACTTGTCCAACCTCGACCTGACTGGGTAAAGGCCAAACATGCAATGCAGCAAACAGGTCGCCNTCGACGTCCATACGGCCACCACGTCGTCCTGCCGTCCCCACGACACACCAATGAACGTATGCCACCAGACAGCTTTTCACAGTCGACAAATTAGATAAGCAGCCAGGCCAATGCTCATCCTAATCGAGAAACCGCCCTAACAACGGACGCTTATGTGAGCCGCTGGAACAACGTGAACGCAGGCCCGGTGGCGCGTTCACAGCCTATTCACTTCGAGCCAAGTAGTAGAGGCCAGGGTCGGGCGCTCTTACCGGAGCTGGAATATGTCCAACGTTCGGAAATTCGATGAGATGGCTGTCGTGGTCGACTGGATCGACGCCTTTAAAAACCGACACCTCGATGCACTGCTCGATCTTTATGAGGACACGGCCACCATCGAATGCTGTGAGGGCGGGGTTTTTCAAGGGCGACCTGCGATGGAGCAGTATTGGGAGCCGAAACTGTCCCGATCAAGGTCGGGCTCATTCGAAATCGACGCACTGTTTCCGGAGCGGGACGGCGTGTCTCTGGATTATCGCGGGTATGATGAAAAGCCCGTGCGGACCTTTTTTTTGTTTAGTGAAACGGGAAAGATTCGAATGACGGCCTGCGAGCCCATTGAGGCGGCGGCCGCATAGCCGCACCTTGCCATTGAGGTTCAGGTGCACTGGTCTCTAGAATCCGCTGTTTTTGAAAATGCATGGATCCATTACACAATGCACATTTCCCGAGAAGGAAGTTGATTGCCACTAATTCCTGACATGTACCATTAAATGCGTATGGATCCCTCAACGGCCGAAAGTATGCGCCTGCTCTAGAAAGCATGCTTGCTCAGCCTTTGACGCACCAAAAAGAAGCGCACCGATTGCTCATTTGTCCCGACCGTTAACTTTAAGATTCGGGAACCTTCGTCCTCTTGCGGCATTCTTTACGGACGCCTCGGCCGTCAATGGACGGGACCGTTCGAACATCAGAAAGGATTCTCAAATGAAGAAGGTTTTTTTCGCTGCCGCAATGATCACTGCCCTTTCTTGTCCCGCGATGGCCGATGATGTCGGCGTTCGCGTCGGACCGGTTGGCGCAGGCGTGACAGTGGGTGAAGGACACGACCATGATCGCGACCGTGACCGGGATGTGGTCGTCAAGGAACGCGAGCCTCACGACAAGACGACCGTCATCAAAAAGGAAGACGAGGACGGCAACCGCAGCAAGACAATTATTCACCGCGAAAACGACTAATCGTGAACAGCCCCGGCCGCGCTGCGGTCGGGGGTCTTTTCGCATTAGCTTCCGCCTTCGCGGCTTTTAGTAGTCGAGATTCCAATAAATGCCCCGGAAAAAACAGGAAAGTCCGGCCCGAAACGAAATCCGGGACTGCGACATCAGGTATTGGGGCAGGCACGGGGGCGTCGACCCGGCTCATATCCTCGCCGCAATCAACAAGGTCGGTCGATCGGCTTCCACGGTTCGGAAAGAACTAAGCCAAGGTGCCCCGATAGAAGGCGAAAGCAGCTTCTGACGGTTCTGGCGCAGGGCAGCAGTCGGTGTTCCATCCTTTGATCAAACTTCGTTGGCATCAAAGACAAAACGACTAGTATGAATGGTCGACTGCGACCACAACATTGACCAGCTTGAACGACGGTACCTTTATGGCGCGGTAGTCTGTAAAACAATGCGCGGTGATGAGCAGCATTGTACCGAACAACCCCACCAGCGAAGCATTCGCGATCAATCCACGCACAGGACGTCTCCTCCCGACACCAGTGCCAAACAATCCACTGCACCGCTTGTTCCACATATCGGGAAAAAATGGCAATTCGCGCTATGCGTACGGGGCGCGCAGGATCTCGAAGGGGTCAATGTTGATTCGTGGTAGATAATAAGATAGCAGTCTTCGCGCCCGGTCGGAGGCCAAGGGAGCGCACCTAGCTAACCCAACCCCATCTCAACCGCGATCCGGATTAGGTCGGAATGGTTCTTGGCATCAAGCTTCTGTTTGAGAAGTGACGTCGTATTTGCGACAGTCTTATAGGAAACCCCGAGCGCATCAGCGACTTCAGTTATCTTGTCGCCCCGACCCAACAGTCTCAGTATCTCAAGCTCGCGCGGCGTCATTTGAGTCGCAGGATTGGCTTTTAATGCCGCCCCCGAAAAGGTGACCGCTTCCGCCAATTGAGGAGAAATGAAATTTTCTCCCGCAGCAACGCGGCGGATAGCCTTAATAAACAGCCGGGGATCGTCGCCCTTTGAAATATATCCTTGAGCGCCGAGATCGACGGCACGAACCACGAAGGCCGGGTCATAATTCATGCTGAAGATGATTATCCTGGCCTCGGGTTCGGTTTTTCGAATTCTTCTCATCAATTCAAATCCTGAAACATCCGGTAGATTGATGTCGATGACCGTGACGTCCGGATTCACGCGGCCAAAGGCCCGCTCGCCTGATTTGGCGTCGCTGGCCTCCTCGATCTCTACGCTCGCATCGGATGCGAAAAGAGACCGGCATCCCGAGATGACCATGGGATGATCGTCCACGATCAATATCTTCGTCTTCGATTTAAGCGCGGCCTGCATCATGCCTCCTCCCCTGATCAACTAGATAAGCCATAAATGGTTCGCGACCAAGGAGGAGGACGAAGGAAGTACCAGGAATAAACGAGACTTGGCGACGTTTCGGGGCTTCGGCACGCCGGCTGCTGGCGATTTCCCATCGCTGCGTGACATTCCAAGTCCCCCGGCGGATCCTGATTTTACGGCCTAGCGCGACATCACTAAGCGTTAGCCGGTGGACGTTCGGACGACCTCCCCGGTTCCATGCCGCGGCGCTCAATCGCGTCGGGTAAAAGTGGCAAAAAATATTTCCAGTTTCGGAACTGGTGGCGTCGACATGACTTGTATCGGCACTTTCATCTCGTTCACCGCAGGAGAGTAAAATGACTTTGCGTCGCTGTCTTGGAGCCGTCGCCTTTATCGGAGCGACCATGATTCTTCCCGTAAGCGCGTCGGCGCAAGGGGTGCCCGGAGGGGTCGAGCGAGGTTCTCGTGAGGGAGACCGGGCGGCCGGCCCTGTCGGGGCTGTCGTTGGAGGCGTCGTTGGTGGCGTGGTCGGCGGGGTGAACGGTGTCCTGGGCGTTGACGAGCGCCCGCGGTTTCACAGCTATGTCGCACAGCGCCATTATCCTTCTTATCGCTACAACGAGGATGTCCGCATCGGTGCGGTGCTGCCCGAGACCGGCGTGACATACTACGACGTGCCGCCGGAATATGGCGTCCGTGACTATCGCTACACGATCGTGAACGACCGTACTGTGTTGGTGGATCCCCGCACGCATCGGATAGTTGAAGTCGTCGAATAATAGTCGCTTTATGCCGTGAGGCCGCCCTGTTTGGGGCGGCCTCATTTTCAATTTACCGTTTATTCCCGAGTGGAACCGATTGGCCGTGGCGTCCGTTTCAATGTAGTTAATGTTGAAAGGGGGGATGCATGCAAAAGGTCAAATACCGGGTGAACGATGCGCGGCTGGCGCCGCGGCGGACGAAGCTAGAGATACCTGGCTGGTCGGGGGGCCGCGATCCGCGCAAGGATGGGTCGCCCGAGCAGGTTTGGCATTGCGTGCCCTTTTCAGAAGGCGCGCAATACGGCATCGAACTGTTTTATCCCTACGACAATGAACTACTCGTATCGACCAAGGAAGGCCGCCTGCTTCTTGAAGGCGATTGGGGCGAAGCGCCCGAGGGCGGCATCCAGTGGCCTCCCTTCCGGAAATTCGGCGAGAGCTTCTATACCTATCAGCTTTTGCTCGATCTCAAGGTTGAGAAGGGTTTCGCCATCCGAACTGAGCCCCATCCGCGCTTCTACACGGATCGCAGCGACACCGTTCCGATCGCGGTGCCCGCCCTTGTTCGCAACTGGTGGCCGATGTTGTTCTTCTGTGTGTTCAAGGCACCGGCCGAGGGCCGTACCCATGTTTTCCGGCCCGGTGAGCCTTTCGCGCAGATCATCGTGATTCCCGAAGAAGCTTCTTTCGAGCTGGAGCCGATGAACGAAGACGAGGCGGCCGAGCGCGAATTGCAGGCGCGGCGTATCCACACTAACCGTCCGAAGCTTGCGGCCGGCACCGAGTGGACGTCGTCGTCCGAGACGGTGTTCGACGGCACATATCGGCATCTCCACCGCGCGGCAAAGGAAAAATCTCGCCAGGATTAAGCGCTTGCGCAAAAAGAACAGGGCCCCAAGAGGCCCTGTTTTGAAATCGCGGTCCGCTGGATCAATAATCGCGGCGAAAGTGGTGATGGTGATGGTGGTGGTGGTGGTGGTGCCGATGGCGACCGATTACGACCACGGGGCCTCTGCGGTAATGGCTGTGATGATGATGATGATGGTGATGATGGTATTGAGCGAGTTGTATATTGGCGCCTGCTGGAGCCTGCTCGTCGACCACTTTAAGTACCGCGGCGGCGTTCGGGATCGGTTCCAGCAGTTCCGCATAGGAGTTGGCTTGCAACGGGTCCGTCGGCATCGGCGCGGCATTCGCAGACGTCAGCGTCCCGAGCGCCGCCACCGCTCCCAAAAGTCCAGCAATCTTCTTTTCCATGATGTTTGCTCCAATCTGCCCGCGGCAAATCCACGGGCCGCATAGCAACGGGAAAAAGTGGCAAATGGTTCCCTTGTCATTGGGGAACCCAGCCTTATTGCATTTCGAGGTCGGCAACGCCACGGTGCGCGCAAATTGCCAAGATTACCTGCGGCCGCGATCGGACTGAAGGCAAAAGGACTCGCAATCATTCGAGCGAATCTGCACAAGCTTTGCCTATTGAAAATCTCCGCTCACCAAAGTCTCATATTGAATTTCCAGGTAACGGTTCTGAAGATTTTGGCGAGTTATCCGGGTGGTCACGCCACCTTGGCCGATCTCAAGCGTGACATGGCTGTTCTCATCACCAGTGGCAACGAGTGGGCCGAACGCACCAAGAGGCTCGCGGGTCAGGTTCCAGGTCTCGACATCTTCTCGCAAGGGCTGGTGGAGCGGCTCCATGGCAGCTGGAAGATCACTGAGCGAGGGCGGGCAGTCCTGGAATCGATGGCGGACGTGCCCGCTTCCCCGCCGGATCGATCCACACAAAAGTTCGGACTACACGCCGATGAAGAGGACGATCCTACCTAGGGCAATACCCTCGCCGATACCCAGCGGCGCCTCTTGCCACTATTTCCCGAGATAAACTTTGTCGGGTCTGAGGCGTTCTGATTGCAGCAACCGGAGGTTCCAATGAATTCGATGCTACGCCCCATTCTTGCAGCCGCCGGTGTGATCGTTGCCACACTCTCGGTCGGCTTCGGTGGCGGAACGCTTTCGGCGAAGCCGAAGGATGGAACGCCGGCACCCGTAAATCGCCAGGCTGTGGTTCCCGCTGTGCGCGTCGTCTTGCCGGCGACCTTCGAACCGGCCTTGTCGGCCGCTGCAACCGCACCCCAGGAGCCAGTACGCGCCCCGGCGGAGCAGATTGCGCAATCGAAGCCCCAATCGGAGGCGCAGCAGCAGGCGGAAGAACGCCTAAAGACCAGACGGNAGTTGCGCGACACAAAACGGAAGCTAAAAGAACAACGCCGCGCGGAATGGCGCGCCAAGTTTCGACAATCCGATAATGCGCCTTCGCTAAACTTCAATGACTAAACTATCCGAAGCGCTTTCCACATCCGGTGAACGATTGTGCCCTTGGCGCGAGCGGTTCAACTGCACCCACCGGGGTTGGGCTGATCAAGACTCAGCGTCAGCGTACGCTGATCGCCCCGCGACCTAGCTCCGAAATCTGCATGCCGTCCGCCGCCGGCGATCCGTTGTATTCCTCAAGCTGCTTTAGGAACTTCAATCCTTCCACCGCCAACGCCTCTGGATCGTCGGAGACGGCCCGCGTTTGGATGTGACGCTGGAGGGCGGCCCGGTGCTTCTCAGAAGCTGACGGGTTGATCATCCGATACGTTTCCCAAGCGCGGAGCGCAGCAGAAGTCCTGTTGTCAGTAGTCATCTCGGATCACTCCCGAAGTCGATGTACCTATTTATCCCGATTTTTTCCGAAGAACAATAGATCCAGCGGTCAATAACTGGCTACTAAGAGCGGAACAATTGCCGAAATATCCCGTTTATTATCGTACCTCGGTGATGGGGACGGAGCAAAGACGCTAATGCCGATAGTCAGGTATTTTCTGTTTGTCGGCATTTTGCTTCTGACCGCGCTATTCGCGGCGGATTGGTATCTGCCGAGGCCCCTTGACAGTTTCACGTCGGGTGACGTCGACAGAACCATCATCCGGATCCACTCCGCTCGCCCTCTCCCGGAAAAGGTCGTGTTCGACACCGCCAACCCGCCCGTCGTGCCGCCTTCCGACCTAATCGCTGCCGGGCAGCTTGAAGATCCTCCGCGGCAGGCTTTCGCCATGCTGCCAGATGCCCGATCCACGCAGGCCAAGCCCTCCGCTGCCACCATCGGGGTCGTTGACCGGCGGCGCCCGTCTCGGGCGCGTCGGGGGGTCAGCAATAGCCCTGACCGGCGCATTGCATTGGATCATCAAAACTTTTTTGGTGGATGGTAAGAGCGCCGAAACTAATTAAGATCAAGCACACACAGCAACAGTCGTGGCCGGAAAGGGCAAACGACACCGCACGACGGTATGGTCCTCTTTCCGAAACAGTTCGAACGAACCGCTTAATGCGCGAATACGTTCGCGCATGCCGGTCAATCCTCGACCGAATGCAATGTCGGGCGCGAGTCCGACCCCATCGTCGATAACTTCCACGACGATTTCGCTCTCGCGAATTTCCGCTCCGATATCCATGGACTTCGCTTCAGCGTGCCGCAGGACGTTGGTCATGCCCTCTTGAAGAACGCGATAGACCGTTTGCGAGAACAAACTGTCTATGTCGTTCAGTCGCGGATCGATATGGGAGGTAATTTTCATATCGGGCGCCTGGGATCGGATGTTCTTGAGAAGGCTTTGAAGAATATTGCCCAATCCCAGTTCATTCAAATAAAGCGGATGAAGCCCCTCAAGAATCCTACGGTTAGCGAGCTGAAGTGCCTCGACGGTCTGCAGCATAACCTGCAGAGGGAGTTGCAGCTCTGCGTTTCCAACCGGAACCGTCTCCAGCAACACTGTGCTGTTGGCCCGAATGGCGAAGAGCAAGGGGCCCAATTCGTCGTGGAGTTCTCTGGCCAACCTTTGGCGCTCGTCATCCTGCAACGAGACGATCTTGTGCAGGAGGTTACGATTATCGTCGCTTAAGCGACCAAGCATGCTCGCGAGTTCATTCGCCTGCACGCAGCTTCTGCGGATCTCTGGAGGTCCCGTGGCCGGGATCGCCTCCGTGTAGTGTCCGGAACGCATCCGTGACAATCCGTTTCCAAGTTCGAGCAGTGGATGCAGCACGGCGCCGGCGGTGAAATAGGCAAAGCCAGCGGACAGCGACATCAGAATGGTCGCCGAAAGCACGATCGCGAGAAAGCCAACCCATTTCTCGAAGATGTCCGCCGAAATGTCGGGCAAAAACAGGATGTCGCCTACATGTCTGCCTTCGATCGATATGGGATGAACGGTCGCAAGGTCCGGGATCGTCAACAGGCCGATGAACCATTTTGGCACCCCGGCGGATGCGGTTCGCACAGAAGGCGGTCCTTCGTTGCCGTCGGCAGGGCGAAATTGGATTACGGCGCTCGTTCCAAGCGAGGCGGCGAACGTTTCGAGCGTCTGTCGCGGGTTGGTCGACACCTGAAGCGAATCGTTCAAGGCCTTCGCTACGACCCGCGCCGCTTCTCCTTCAGGCTGGTTTTCATAGAGGAACTGCGCCGGAGAAAATACTTCCAGCGCAGAGCTTCCGATGAGCAGCGCTGTCAAAAAGAGGACGCCTAATGGCAGGAACAGGCGCGCACGAAGAGACAGGTTTTTCCACATGGGACTATTCTATTCCTTGCCGAGCGTCCCGCTTCGAACCGCTTAGGACAAATGACGGGATCTGGCGCACAAACCGTCGCCATCACTACGGGGCGGGTAGCTTCACCGAAGTTGCGGTCGAGTACATCGGCGCGGCGTTGCACCTCATGTCCGCAATCTTGCCAGCGTTTGTGAAGCTGAATCGAGCCTCTACAGGCCGACCATCGTAGCCGATATAGCTCATCCGAAGGCTCGGTTCGTCGATCATCTCAAGGTCCATGAGAGTGAACGCATGTGGGACGGACCTTTCCAGCCGCACCAACCAGTAACGAAACAGATTGTCGCGCCCCTGATAGATGAACGGCCCGGAGCAGGCGCATCGGAGCGACCCGCTTGCGTCATACAAGTCCAGGAGGTCGTCCAGGCGGCGCGCTCTACAGGCATCGAGCCAATCGACGACCACACCGATAGGGTCGAACGTATTCTTATACATGTATCCGTTTCCCATCGCCACTCCTCGGTGGCGGCGAAGATGGAAGCACCTGCGCTTGATACAGCAGGCTCAGGTTCATCAACCTGTAACATGGACGTTAAATTGGCTTGTTCCCTTCGCCAAACACGAAATGGCTACCGCCGGGCGGGCCGCTCTGGATTCACATCTGTACCAGGTGGTCTGCCGCCCCGACACGCACTATCGGGGCGGCCGTGGTCTCAATACTTGAACTGCGGCATCGCCTTCAACTGGTCTTTGGTGGCGTTGTAGACGGCGTGATCCGGATACCAATAGCCGTTGGCCTTCCGATCGTCCGCCGTCGTTGTCGTGGCTGCACCCGTCGTCCGCGCCGTGCCATCGGCGTTAGTCGCTGGACGATCTCCGGTCGAAGTCGTGGCGCTTGTCGTGGTGGATCGCGGCGGTTCGTTCGACCACTTCAACTTATCATAAGCGACGGCGACGTAATGTTCGCCCATGCCCAAAAAGCCGCCGACGCCGAGGATCACGTTCTCCACCTTGCCGGCCTTATCAAGGATAACATCGTTGATGTCGCCGATCTTTTCGTTTGCGTCGTTATACACGTTGACGCCGACGAGTTTGGAGCCCCTCCATTCACCTTCCTTGTGCATGGCGGCGCCGCCGGAAACAACGGTCCTGTTTGCGGTGGACGTCTGAGCCAAAGCCGTTCCGCTCAAGAGCGCGGTAGTCAGCATTGCGGCGGCGAGATATTTCGTCATGGTATCCTCCGTATGTGTTGCTCGAGCGAGATTTGGAAAGTGGACGTGTCAGAGATGTCTGGATCAGTGGTGCAGAAGCATGATGAGGATGATGAGCGGTATCGGAATTCCGACCAGCCAGAGCAGAATGGGCATCGATTTTCTCCTTTCTTTCTGAGATTAACGGTTGATCGCAGCGGTCGTGACGTAGGCTTTCTTCTTTCCCCAAGTCCCGTCGCGAAGCCCACCGCCTTCGGTCGCAGCGAGCGACGCCGAGAAGGCGCCGATGAACAGCGATAGGGTCAACCAGATCGCCGTCTGCATCGTCGCCTTGCGGGAGTTGTCTAGGTCCGCCTTCACCTGGTTTACGACATCGTTCACGCGCTTCTCGGCATCGGCCTGGCTCAAGCCGGTGCGGGATGCGACGATCTTGGCGACATAGGTCCGATCCGTCGGCTTCAGATCGCTTCCGTTGTTGAAGCTGGCCGTAAACAGGCGCACCATCTCTCCCCGTGGATCGGACGAACTCTGCTGGCCTTGCGCGGACGGATTGTCAGAGCGCAACAACGTATCGACGTAGTTGTCCATCGAAGATGTCTGAGCGGAATTAGCCGCGGACTGCGTGGCGCCCCTAAGCGCGCCGCCGACCAATGAAGTTGCCGGAGAAGCCAGCAACACTGCGCCGAGTACGGAAGCCGCCGCCCATGCGAGGAAACCGTGCGCGGTGTCCCGGAAGTGCACCTCGGTTGTCTGCACGCCCACCCACTTTGTCCGCAGACGTCCGGAGAGATAACCGCCGATGGCGGATGAAATCATCGCCATCACGATGAAGTACAGTCCGGTGCCGATCTCAAACTTGGTCGACGACATCCCGGAGTTGCCCCAAGGCGAGACGACCGAGAGTCCAACGCCTGCACCGAACGACAAGAGAACTAGCGTCAGCGCAAGTGATGTTACGGCGCCCGCCCCTACGGCAGGCCAGGAAACTCCCGGCGAGGATGGTTCTACCACTTCTTCCCGCGCGGATTGTCTATAGGTCTGTTCCATTGGATCCTCCCAGCCATTATTGGTGCTCGGAAAATGCACGGATATACCAAAAGTTCCCGACCTGCGGGCCGGTAGCGTTGTCATCGGCTGGCGACACACGTTAGGCCACCCCATAAGGCGTCTGGAAAGTGGAGGCTTTACTGAATTCTGACGCGATAGTGAGGGTGCTGCACGCGCAGCGCGGTGGCCATTCCGAGGAGTTGCCGCTCGACGACTTCGTCGCCCGCCGCGAGCCATATTTCGCTTGCGGCGGCGGCATTATCGATCAGGCGTTGCAGTCGCGCCTGCCCGACGGGATGATGCAGTACTACATGAGAACGGATCGACGGTCGCAGGCTTTGGACACCAACTGATCAAGGGCGGATCCCGCCGGCGAGGCGCTGCAGCGATCGATGGAGGACCGGTGGAAGCCATGGAAAACGCTCGGTATCGAAGAGCCGTCGCTGCCGGTGATCTGGGACGCGGATTTCCTTTACGGCCCGCGCGCGACGCTGTTGGCGCCGAGACCTACGTCCTCTGCGAGATCAACGCGAGCTCTTGCTTCGGGATACGCGACGAAGCGCCGGCGGCGATCGCACGGACGATCAAAGACCGCCTCCAGCAAACCTTCAAGACGATTCCCGCCGATAGGAGGCTGAAGCCGCGCTGCGGCGGTTAATCGATGCCTGGGCGCTCCTTCCACCCGAATGCTCGCCCGGATAGCGGACCGGTCATGCTCCTGTCGGCAGGCGGCCTTGGGGGGACGCTTCTCGCTTCCAGACGGTTCGCATCGTTCCGAGACCACCAAGTGGCTCTCGCGAGCCTCGCTACCGACGTGGGATAACTGGGCATCTACTCCTTCGTCAGCGCCGTTATGGTTTTCACGTTCTTGATCGTCTCGACCGTGAACTTGACAGCGTCGCCGAAACGAACGGCGTCAAATACAGACCATCCTGCACCTTGAAGTCCTCTGTAGTTTGCCCCTGTTGCCCCCGCCGGAAGGCGGATGCTGATATTATCCTTTCGTTCGTCGACGCCCGCGACGACGCCCCTGAACGTCGGGTTGATCGGGCGGGTCGACACAAGCGTGGGGACGAGCGTGTCGACGTGTCTAACAATGACGTCTCTGGCGGCGAAATAGTCCTTGGTCGCCGGTGGAACATCCGACCAATAGGTTACTTCGGACGTTCCGCGCTGCTCATCCGGCACAGAGTCGAATGCCACTACCTTGCTGGCGCGGCCCGCCTCATCCGCCGTCGATCGGGACGTCGTCGGTGGGAGCGAGGCCGTCTAGGTTCAAGCCGTCCCTGATGCGCGTCGGAATCAAAGTGTCCACTTCGATTCCGCGCGAGACGGCGGTGAACGGAAGCCCCCGTTCACTGGCAATCCGGTTGAAGTGCGCTGCGGCCATCTGGCTCTTCGCCGATCCGTGGAGGCAAACGAAGACCACGGTTGTCTTGCCGTTTCCATCTCCCGACCCTGATCCGTAAACCTCAGCTGAAGCGGCAGCACAAGTCCGCTTTGCGCCAATAGCTGCCACGTGCCAAACGGCACAGGCTGCAAACGACTCTGAAATGCTGGCGCACCCTGCGACTTGGCACATTTCTCCGTCATGAATCGCATGTTCGTCTCGCTATTCCAGATACGGCGTCAGCACACCTTCGATCCATTTCATGAATGCGCGGACTCGGCGCGACAGATTGCTCCGATGTGCTACGACGAGGGACACGGCGAGCGCCCGGCGGCGAAAATCGGGTAGGATCTCCACAAGCGCTCCACTCTCTAAGTATCGCCCAATCCCCAAGAGCGGCGCCTGAATCAGGCCAAGGCCAGCGAGGGCAGCGGCTTCGTAGGTCTGCGCGCTATTGACGTACAGCGCACCTGGCAACTGAAGCGCCGCGTGGCTATCGCCGTCCGGATATTCCCATCCATAGGGTCTTGCGCCCAGCATCGTCGAAAAATGAATTGTCCGATGTTCCTGACGCTTGAGATCTTCCAGCGATTGAGGGACGCCATAGCGCGCCAGATAGGCAGGACTGGCGGCGTTGACCATGCGCAACAGGCCCAGTGGGCGGGCAATCAGCGTCTCATCCCTTACGGGTCCAAGCCGCAATACACAGTCGAACCCCTCCTGGACCAGA
>JGI12053J15887_10000921_pt1 | contig 12947 bp, 14 predicted proteins | sample MedBloCAOM1_O3_FD_15887 | JGI IMG/M metagenome (IMG submission 15887)
CTGCGAGCAGATCAAGGATCGCGCGCGCAACGGTGGCCGCGACATGGCGGCCCTCGTGAAGCATATGGCGGAGGACTCTCTCGTCGGCTGGGCGTGGTCTCCGGGCGCTGGCCGCACGCCCGCGCCCGGCACCCAGGCGGAGTTCGGCACGCTGGTCCGGGCCTGGGCCGATGCCGGCGGTCACTGCCCGGCGCCGTAGAGCATGTCCCTCCGGGACACGGCTGGCTAGAGTCCAGTGGGTTCTCGTCGGCCGTTCTCTAATCCGGCTGCCTCTTGCCCAGATATTGAAATACCGTCTGGTCCCACCAGTCGGTCTCGGTCTCTGCCAACAACGGGGCGTTGAGCAAATGATGCAGGGGGGTGCTGAACTTGGGCAAGGCGATGGCATAATGTTCATCCTGCAGAACGATGGGCAGCACGCGCAGCTTCGGAGAAAAGTCCTGCAGCACGAGCCAACTCAGCAACGGCTTGTCATGGACGAATGCGTCGAGCTCGCCGGCTTCCAACGTCTTCAAGGCATCAAGGGCGGTGGGGAAGGACCGGTGCGAGATGCGCTCGCGGTCGAGATAGGTCACCGTCGGTGAATTTGCCACCGCACCCACGCGGACGTGCCGCAGGTCGTTGGCGTCGTGCACTACCCCCTGCATCTCGCGCTGCGTCAAAGCCGACGTCACGCCGGCGGTGAACACCGCTACCGCAATCACCGAGGCGATCATCCAACCGATGGCCACGAGCCGTCCCGGCAGCGTCGCCGGCGCTTGTTCGCCAGCGCCCGCCTGCGTCATGGCGGTGGCGGACCACCAGACGCCGGTGCCCAGGCCCCGCGCGCCACCACTGAAATGCTCGGTCTGGCGCCGTTCCAGCAGCCAGATCACGAATCCCACGCACATCGCGAAGCCGAGCAGGATCGATACCGCCTGCAGAAAGCCGAATGAAAAGAGGGTACGGAAGATGGCTCGCCAGCGCGGCTCGCCGGTCGATACCGCAACGCCGAGGCCCGCGGTGTAATACGGCAGGGTGAAATCCACGATCCGTTCGCGCGCGGCCGTGATGGTGATGGCCGCGATGCCCGCATCGAACGTGCCCTTTGCGACCCCATCGAGGATCGCCTGATTTGTTGTCCCTTCCGAAAACCGGTAGCGCAGATGCAGCCGCTCAGCGATGCGGTGCCAAAGGGCGATGCTGATGCCGTGCCAGCTCCCGTCCTTCCGCTTCATCGCAAAGGGCGGCACCTCCCTGGTCGCAATGACCAATTCTCGATCGGGCAGCGGCGGATTGACTGGTACTGCCGGTTGCGCATAGGCGCGTAGGCAGGTAAGCGCGAGCATCAGCAAAACGATAAAGGCTTGCAACCGGTTCACGCTCATCAAGTCCTCTCGCAAGCTGACAAACTCCAGGCGCTTGCCGCCTTGTTCCGCGCTACTGCGCCAAAGCTCAATCTCGCCCGGCTCCGGGCGACAGCCTCCAAGCGCCGAGACCGAGCGAGCCCGGCCGGCGCCACGTTGCCTATCTAACAAAAAATGTCAGAGTTCGTTAAACGTCGGTGATCCACGAACAGGATGGTCAGATGAATGAGCTCAGCGTTCACGCCGGCGCGACGGAGACAGCCCTGCCGGCCGATTTTCGTTGGCCAGGCGGCAAGCGATTGGCGGTGTTCTTTCGTTGCGCGTTCGAAGGCTGGTCGGACGGTCATTGGCCAGGCGTCGGCCCAATGGGAAATCCGCTTAAACCCGGCGTGCCCGACCTCAATGCCATCGGCTTTGCAGAATACGGCCATCGGCGCGGGATCTTTCGCGTGCTCGATACGCTGGCTCGCGAGGACGTCAAGGCGACCATGATCGTCTCGGGAATCATGGCGGAGCGCCATGCCGAGATTGTCCGCCGGATTTCGGAGGCGGGACACGACATCGTGGCGCATTCCTACGCCATGGACGTGATCCCGATCTATCTCAACGAGGACGAGGAGCGGGCCAATATCCGACGCACCGTCGACCTGATCGTGCGTGCAACCGGCGAGCGCCCGACGGGCTGGATCAGCCCGCGCGGCACGCCGAGCCCGCGTACCGGCCGGCTGTTGGCGGAGGAGGGGTTCGAGTGGCACGGTGATTCCTTGAACGACGATCTGCCGTACTTCGTACATTTCAAGGCGGGCACGTTGGTCTCGTTTTCGAGCAACATGGAATGCAACGACCTGCCGCTCTATATGCGCCACGGCAACCCGCCGCGCGTCATGCTGGAGATATTCCAGGACTGGCTCGATTACGCGCGCAAATATGAACAAGGCGCCTCCCGGATCGATCCGACCATTCATTCGCATGTGTTCGGCCGCCCGGTGGGCATGTCGGTGTTCCAGCGGATGATCGACATCGCAAAGCAAGCCGACGATATCTGGATCGGCACTCGCTCCGAGGCGGTGAAGTACATCCTTGCGCAGCAGAACGGCGCGTCTGCGCGAGCGGCGAGGGGATGAGCAAATGTGGGTCAGCAACGGCGGGCACGCCGTTGCCGACGCCTTCATTGATCGCTGCGGCGGAGTCCGGCGAGCTATAGTCACGTGGCCAAGGCGCCAGCAGCTCATAGGGGAAGCTCTGTCCGGTGTCTTAGCCCTGCGTACGGCAGGGACAAGAAGAATCGAGGAGGGACACCCATGCGTGGCTTGCGCTTTATTCTGAGTACCGTCTTCCTGGCCGCCCTGACCCAGCCATCGGACGCGCAGCAATTTCCATCAAAGCCCATTACCATGGTGGTGCCCTATGCGCCGGGCGGAAACGTGGATGTCACTGCACGCGTCTTGCAGGCCGCGATCGGTGATGCGTTCGGTCAGCCGGTCGTGATCGAGAACCGCCCCGGCGGCGCGGGCCTGATTGCCGGCGACTATGTCGCGCGCGCCGATCCGGATGGTCATACGCTGTTCGTGGGATCGAACGGGCCGATCATTCTCGGCCCGCTCACCATGGCAAAGCCCGCCTACCAGTGGGAACAGGCCTTCGCGCCCGTGAGCTCGCTCGCGGTCGCCACCAATATGTTACTGGTGCGTCCCTCGCTGCCGGTCAAATCGGTCAACGAGCTCGTCGATTACGCGAAAAAGAATCCCAACAAGCTGACGCTTGCCACCAGCAGTATCGCGAGCATCAACCATTTCCTCGGCGAGCTGTTCAAGCTCAAGGCCGGCATCACCTGGACCGAGGTGCATTATCGCGGCAATGCGCTCGCCATCAATGACCTGATCGCAGGCCATGTCGATGTCGGCTTCCAGCAGCTCGTCGACGCTGCGCAACATCTGCAGAGCGGCAAGCTGCGCGCTCTCGCGGTGCCGGGCAAGGTGCGCGCCGCCACCCTTCCGGACGTGCCGACGATGGCGGACGCGGGATATCCGGAGGTGGAGGGGGTCACTTTCAACGGCATCTTTGCGCCCAAGGCGACGCCCAGACCCATCGTCGAACGGTTGAGCGCGGTGATCCGCGCGGCACTCAAGAAGCAAACCGCCATCGATCAGCTCGCCGCGCTCGGGTCGCAGGCGCGCGGCAGTACACCGGAGGAATTCATCCGTTTCCTGCAAGGTGAAACCAGGAGATGGGGTGAACTCGTGCGTACGGCCAACATCAAGTCGCAGGAGTAGGGTGCAGCACGACAGCCTTCGCCTTGCCACGCGACAGCGAGACGCGGGTTTCGCGCCTTTGCCGACCCTGCATGCGTTGGGATAGGTTACACAAAACAATAAATCTCCACGGGAGGAATGAGATGAGACGGTTGGTCGGCGCCGCGGCCGTGCTCGCCGCGAACCTCGCAGTCGTTGTCGGTGCGGCGGCGCAGCCCTACCCATCGCGGCCTATCACCATGATCGTGCCGCTCGCCACCGGCGGCTCGACGGACGTGATCGCGCGCCTCATGGCCGAGGGCATGCGCGCTGCCCTCAGCCAGCCCATCATCGTCGAGAATGTCACTGGCGCGGGCGGTTCCATCGGTGTCGGTCGCGTCGCTCGCTCGGCACCCGACGGCTACACCATCGGCATCGGTCAGTGGGGGACCAACGTCGCGAGCGGCGCGATCTACCCGCTCCAGTTCGATCTGCTGAAGGATTTCGAGCCCATTGCGCTGATCGCGACCCAGCCGTTCCTGATCGTCGCCAAGAAAACGGTGCCGGCGAACGATCTCAAGGAGCTCATCGCCTGGTTGAAGGCGAACGCGGACAAGGTGTCGCAGGGAAACTCCGGCGTCGGCACCCCCAGTCACGTCGGCGGCATCTTGTTTCAAAACGCCATCGGCGCCCGCTTCCAGATGGTGCCCTACCGCAGCGCCGGCCTGTCGATGCAGGATCTGGTGGCCGGGCAAATCGACGTGATGCTCGACACCCCCGCGGTTTCGCTCTCGCAGGTACGCTCAGGCAATATCAAGGCCTACGCCGTCACGGCCAAGAGCCGGCTGGCGGCTGCGCCGGAACTGCCGACCGCCGACGAGGCTGGCCTGCCCGGGTTTTATTTTTCCTTTTGGCACGCCTTGTGGGTGCCCAAGGGCACGCCGAAGGACATCATCGACAAGCTCAATGGCGCCGTCGTGAGCACCTTGGCCGATCCGGCGATCCGCCAGAAGCTCGTCGATCTCTCGCAGGAGATCTTTCCGCGCGATCAGCAGACGCCGGAAGCGCTCGCCGCCTTTCAGAAAGCCGAGATCGAGAAGTGGTGGCCGATCATCAAGGCGGCCGACATCAAGGCGCAATGAGGTGGCATCCGGCCTCGCGCAGCCTACGGAAAATCAGCTGGGGGCTTCGATCCGCTCCAGCAATCCATCCACCGTGGCATGGAATTGATCCCATGGCGCCTCGCGGTCGCTCTGGTTGCGCACGATGATTGAATTACCGGCGTAAAAGCGCTCGTACAGCATGTGCCGGCCGGCGAATTCCGAGCCGACCAGGTCCCAGGTGAGCTTGTAGAGTTTGAGACGATCGACGGCGTGGAGCGCGGGCGTCGACCACCAGCGCTCGAAGCGCTCCTTGAGTTCCGGGTCGGCGACAAGGTCGATGCTCGCCGGCATCTGCAGTGGTGCTGCGCCCGCAAGCGTGCGTAGCGTATCGATGATCTCGGTGTGGTGCTCCTGACACCAGTTGAGGGTGGCATACATGATCCGCCGGTTGGGCGTGGCGTAGCCCTCGGGCCATTGCTCATAAGCCTCGATCTGCCCGTTCACGAGCCCGCCGATGGTCGCCTCGAGGGCAGCGAGCCGTCCCAGTGTTTCGCGCACGGCCGGGATCTTCTCGACGCCGTTCGCTTCACACATCCGGCTCGCAAGCCCCACGATCAGTCCCATCTTGGCCCAGAACCGCACGTTGGATTGCTGGTTCTGGTAACAGTTCGCCGGCGTCTCGATGTAGATGCGGCGCGACATCGCCCCGTTGTTATGCAGGAAGACGCGATCCCACGGAACCCTGACGCGGTCGCAGACCAGCACCGTATCGGTCTCGTCGAACCGGAAGCTGAGCGGATAGTCGGCCTCGTGGCGGGCGTGGCGCTCATACGGCTCGCGCGCCCAGAACGAGACACCGGGCGTGTTGATCGGCAGCGCGCAGGTGATGCTCTCGCTTTGGCGCTTGTCGTCGATGGCGGTGAGATTGCCGATCCATACCTCGTCGGCGAACACCGCGCCGGTGGCCAGCATCTTCATGCCCGAAATGGTGACGCCGCCGTCGTTTTCTGCGATCACCTGCAGGGTCGGATCGTCGCGCGCTTCGCCGGCGAAGATTTCTCGGCTGCGGATCCCGGAAGGCGGGGTCACCGCGAACGAAATATAGAGGTCGTTCTTGCGCGCATAGTCGTAATAGCGCGTGAGGTTCTCGCCGAAACCAGGAGTGAGCCGATCGAGCAGCGCGGGGTTCATCGCCAGCCCGGTGATCAGGCCTGCGACGTGATCGGGGGAGCGCCCGATCAGCCCGTACGTTGCGTCGGCGATAGCTTTCATCGCGCGCATCCGCCGGGCCAGGTCCTCGCGGCTGCGGCAGCGCAGCCAGTGCAGGCCGTAACGCTCGCCGTTCTCCTCGAACGAGAACAGTTCGCGCTGCTGGGGATCGGCCTTGAGCTCGTAGAGGCCGGCAATGGTCTGTGCGGCGTTCTTGAATGCCCGGTGACGGGTGACGTCGTCCACCCGCTCGGCCCCAATATAGATGGCGCGTCCGTCGCGCATGCGCTGGAGCTTTTCTTTTCCGCTGATCAGCATTGACGCTCCGTGTGGTTGCGGACTTTGGTATAACGGTGAATCGGTCGCCTGAAGAGAACTTGGAGTTGAACACGTTGAGCGTCGCCGAACCAACGGGTAACGCGGACGACACCCGCTTTATGCGGCTCGCCTTTGCGCTCGGGCGGCGCGGGCTCGGGCGTGCCTGGCCCAATCCCGCAGTCGGCGCGGTGGTCGTCAAGGACGGCGTCATCATCGGGCGCGGCTGGACGCAGCCCGGCGGGCGGCCCCATGCCGAGACCGAGGCGCTCGCGCGTGCCGGCAATGCGGCGCGCGGCGCCACGCTTTATGTGACGCTCGAGCCCTGCTCGCATCACGGCAAGACACCGCCATGCGCCGACGCGATCATCGCGGTCGGCATTTCGCGCGTGGTTTCGGCGCTGGTCGATCCCAATCCCGACGTTGCGGGCGCCGGCCATTGGCGCATGGCCGAAGCCGGCGTTGTGGTCGAGGTCGGCATCGGCGCGGAGGAGGCGCGGCAGGCGCACGCCGGCCACATCCGGCGCGTGCAGGACGGCCGGCCGCACGTAACGCTCAAGCTGGCCGTCTCGATGGATGAAAAGGTCGCGCTAGCGGGCCGCAAGCCTGTAAGGATTACCGGCGAGGCTGCCACCGCGCGCGTGCATCTCATGCGAGCGATGAACGACGCCGTGCTCACCGGCATCGGCACGGTCCTGTCGGATGATCCGCTGCTCACGTGTCGCTTGCCGGGAATGGCGGAGCGCTCGCCGGTGCGTGTCGTGCTCGACACCATCCTGCGGTTACCGCTCGCGAGCAGGATGGTCTTGAGCGCGCGGCAGACGCCGCTCTGGGTTATGACGGGGGAGGGTGCTCCGCGCGAGCGCGAACAGGCGCTGGCGGCGGCGGGCATCGATGTCCTGCGTGTACCTGGGACACCCGATAGGCTCGATCTTGCCGCGGTGCTGAAGCTCCTGGCCCAACGCGGCATCACCCGCCTCATGGTCGAGGCCGGACCCATTGTTGCAGCGGCCTTCCTGCGCGCCGATCTGGTCGACGAGGCTACGCTCTTGCGCTCGCCTTCGGCCGTCGGCGCGGATGGGATCGATGCTCTCGACGGACTACCGCTTTCCGCATTAACTCGATCGCCGCGGCTCAACGCTATCGGTGGCGAAGCCCTTGGGGCGGACAGGATCGAGATGTTTGAGCGGATGTGAGATGTTCACCGGCATCGTCAGCGATATCGGCGAAGTGGTTGCGGTCGAGCCGCGCGCGGAGGGGCTCGCGCGTCTCAAGATCGCTTGTGGCTACGATCCGGAAACGATTGCCATCGGCGCATCGATCGCCTGCGGCGGCGTCTGCTTGACGGTGGTCGGGCGCGGCAGGGACGGCAACCGCGCCTGGTTCACTGTCGATGCTGCCGCCGAAACCCTGCGCGTGACCACGGTCGGAGCCTGGCAGCGGGGTACGCGCGTCAATCTCGAGCGCGCGCTCAAGGTGGGTGACGAACTCGGCGGGCACATCGTCGCCGGCCATGCCGACGGCCTTGCCACGGTGGTTGCGCGCGAGGATCTGAGCGACATGGCGCGGTTCTCCTTCTATGCGCCCGCGGAGCTTGCCCGTTTCATCGCGCCCAAGGCCTCCGTCGCGCTCGACGGGGTTTCGCTCACTGTCAACGAGGCTGCCGACGACACCTTCGCGGTGCTGATCATTCCGCACACGCTCAAGGTCACGATGCTCGGCGCGCTCGCCGCCGGCGATCACGTCAATCTCGAGGTCGACTTGATGGCGCGCTACGCGGCAAGGTTGATGGCGCGTCCATAGCAAGGGCGATGGCGGCTTCGCTTCTGTGCCTTCACAAGGCTATTACGGGGCCGCTTCCTCGACCGCAGCGCGCCGCTCCTGCCGCGCGGCGACATAGATTTCGCGCGCGGCGTCGGCGTTGATTGCCGCAATGGCGAGGCCGACGACGAGGTCGGGCCAGCCCGAGAGCGTCGCGGCGGTCACGAAGCCCGCCGCGATAATGGCGATATTGGCGAATGCGTCGTTGCGCGCAGACAGAAATGCGGCGCGGGTCAGACTGCCGGCATGGCCGCGATAGCGTGCCAGGATGATGGCGCAGGTGAGGTTCACCGCCAGCGCACCAGTGCCCGCGAGCGTGAGCGCGATGGGAGCCGGCGGCAGCGGCAGCCAGAACTTGTCCCAGGCGGTCCATAGCGTCGCGAAGCCGGGAACAAGCAGGATAGCCGCCAACACCACGCCGAGACGAGCGCGGCGCGGCGCGCTCCAGCTCAGCGCGGCGCAGATGAGCAGATTGATCGAGGCGTCTTCGAGGAAGTCGACGCTGTCGGCGAACAGCGAAACTGAACCGATTGCGAGCGCGACCGCGAATTCCACGCCAAAATAGGCCAGATTGAGCAATGCCACCACGAAGACGGCGCGGCGCAACGTTGAGTGTTCAGCAAAGGACATGCCCCGATTGTGCCATATCGCACGGGATTCTTCCCAATGGCAGGTCGAATTCGATTGTGCCGCTCACTTGCTTCCGCCCCGCTTCGCTTGGTACCACCACTTCGACACTGGAGACGGGGTTCATGGCCGAGCCGCGCAGATCTGCCGGCAAAGATGCGAGCGATCGCGCTGCGAGCGATCTCGAGGGCGCGCGCATTCTCATCGTGGAGGCGCGCTTCTATGAAGATATCGCCGACGCGTTGCTTGCGGGCGCCACGCGCGTGCTGGAGGAAGCCGGCGCAATCTTCGAGCGCGTGAGCGTGCCGGGCTCGCTCGAAGTGGCGCCCGCCATCGCCATTGCAGTCGATGCTGCCGAGCGTTCCGGCAAGCCCTATGACGGCGCCGTCGCGCTTGGCTGCGTCATTCGCGGCGAGACGCTGCATTTCGAGATCGTTTCGCAGGAATCGGCGCGCGCGCTGCTGGACTTGGCGGTCACGCGCCGTTTCCCGATCGGCAACGGCATCCTCACCGTCGACACCGACGCCCAGGCCTGGTCGCGCGCGCGCCCGGACGAAGCCGACAAAGGCGGCGACGCTGCGCGCGCGGCGCTTTCGCTCGTTCGGCTCGCGCGCCGCGTTGCCGCGGGTCGACCATGAGCCGTCCGGGCGCGTCGAAGGACGATCGCAAGGCCAATCGCCGCGGCGCCGCTCGGCTTGCGGCGGTGCAGGCGCTTTACCAGATGGACATCGCGGGCACGGGCCTCAACGATATCCTCGCCGAGTTCGAAAGCCATTGGATCGGCCGGGAGGTCGAAGGCGCGCAGTACCTGCCGGCGGAGGCTGCATTCTTCCGCGACGTGGTATCGGGCGTGGTGCGGGAGCAGCGCAGCCTCGATCCGCTGGTCGACAAGGCGCTGGCGGAAGGCTGGCCACTCAAGCGCATCGAGGCAATCTTGCGGGCGGTGCTGCGCGCGGGCGCCTATGAGCTTGGTCATCGCAACGACGTGCCGGCGCGCGTCGTCGTTTCCGAATACGTCGACGTTGCCAATGCGTTCGTCGACAAGGACGAGACCGGGATGGTCAATGCCGTGCTCGATCAGATTGCGCGGCGATTTCGCGGCGGCGAGTTCACCGTGAGGTGACGTGCGGCATGCGCACGTTCAGTCTCTAATGCGTCCGCCGCCGACATCGCAGTGATTGGAAGGGTCTTCCTTGATCCAGCAATCCGGCCGGTAGATCGTCGCGTTCGAAGGGAATGGCGCGGCCAGTCTGTTGGCGGGCTCGAAGCCTGCCCAAGCAGCGGCCGGCGGGGTGACGATTGTAAAAGCAATCCCCAGGGCGAGTGCGTGCTTCATCATGGTGAGCCTCATGTTCTTGTGCCCCGGCGCCTAATGTAGGGGGAGGGCCGGGGGTGGTGTGTGAGCCCCGTCACACGTGCGCGGACGGACTTGCGCGGACGAAGAAGCCCCGGGCCTTGGCCCGGGGCTTTCAAGCGGACCGGCAGAACGCGAGATTAGAAGCTGCCGTTCCGGGTGCCGGATTCGCGCTGCAGGTCGAACCGGACGTTGGCATCCGGATCGGAGCCGAGATATTGGCTGCCGCTCATCACGCTATTGTCGGGGTGGTGGGCGGGCCGCGCCAGCGCCGGCGAGGCAATTGCGGTGGCGAGCGCTGCAAAGACAATGAGAGTCTTCATATCAAATCTCCATTGGTGGCGTTTAGTGCGAGATATGTGCGTTGCACCATGGAATGGTGCAACGCACAAGGGCGTGAAGCGGCCGTGATGCCGGCTTCCCAAAATCGTGAGATCGTTCGAAATGTGGCTGGATCAGCGCATTAGGAAGTGAAGCGCGACTGGACTGCGAAAGTTCGAGGACGAGTTCCAAGCCACCTCGCCCTCCGCAAGCTGATAATCCGGGAGGCGCGCAAGAAAGCGTCGCATCGCGACTCCAGTCGCCAGGCGCGCCATCTGGCTGCCAAGGCAGAAATGCTTGCCAACCCCGAAGCCGAGATGGCCCTGGGGCTTACGATCGATATCGTATGCATCCGGATCGGGGAATTTCCGCCAGTCGCGGTTACCGGAGCCAAAGGCGAGCGCCACCTTGTCGCCGACGCGCATCGTTTCGCCATGGAGTGTGGTCTCGCGCACAACGACGCGCTTGAAGCGCTGCGCCGACGTGTTGAAGCGCAGCGACTCCTCGATCGCCTGCTCGATCAGCGTGGGGTTCGCAGCGATGCGGCGGCGCGCGTCGGGATGATCATGCAGGTTGAGCGCGAACATGCTCATGAAGCTCGATAGCGATTCGACCCCGGCCATGACGAAGGTGGCGGTCGTGAGCACGATCTCACGCTCGCTCAGCCGATCGCCGTCGATCTCCGCCTCGGCTAGGTGGGTGATGAGGTCGTCCGTCGGGTTCGCACGCCGCACCGCCACTTCGGCGGTGAGGAAGTCGCTGAGCTCCTTGAACGCGGCGACATGGTCCGGGTTGCGGCCCTTCACGGATTTGTCGGTCGAGACCGCGAGGATGACCTTGCGCCTGATGTTGGCATGATCACGCTCGGGCAGGCCCATGGTACGGAACAGCAGGCCGACCGTGATCTGACTGGAGAAATCATTGACGAACTCGAACGCTTTCGCCTCGCATATGCGGTCGAGCGAGCGGTCGGCGATTTCGATCGTTGGGGCAATGTGGTGCTCGATGTTCTTGCGGGCGAAGGCGGCTTGGCTCAGCGCCCGCAGGCGGTCGTGACGGGGCGGATCGGTCGTTCCCAGCGTCGCGCCTGCGCGACCTGGAAGCTCGTCGATCATGTTTCCTTGCGAGGAAGAGAAGGTTTCCCAGTCGCGCGCCGCCTGCAATATGTCGTCGTAGCGTGAGAGGATCCAGAGCTTGCCGCTCTCGCTCCAGTAACAGGGATATTGCTCGCGCAGGATTTCGTAGTACGGAAAGGGATTGGCATCGATGGCAGGCGAGTAGAGATCGAATGCGTCCATCGGGCGACCCGGAAATCGCGCTTATTTTAGTTGGCCGAGGCTATCATGAGGGCTGACACCAGTCACTGAGCGGCCGATTCTTATGAACGAAGCGCAAGCAGCTGAGTCCGGCGAGGATCGCCTTATCGCGCGATATTTCAAGCCGCTCGCCACGCATCCGGGCGCCTTCGGCTTGCTCGATGATGCAGCGGCGATCGCGCCGCCCCCGGGTTGCGACCTCGTGCTCAAGACCGACGGCATCGTCGCCGGAATGCATTTCTTCCCCGATGATCCCCCTGATACGGTGGCGAAGAAGGCGTTGCGGGTGAACCTTTCCGATCTCGCAGCCAAGGGCGCAAGTCCGCTCGGGTTCTTACTGACATTGGTGCTGCCGCCGGAAATCGGGGACGCCTGGCTTGCGCCGTTCGCGCGCGGGCTCGGAGCGGATGCGTCTCACTTCGCGTGCCCGCTGTTCGGCGGTGATACCGATGGCACGGCAGGGCCGATCACGATATCGATTGCGGTGCTCGGCGCGGTGCCGCACGGCAAGATGGTGCGTCGCGCTGGCGCCCGGCCTGGCGACCGCGTGGTGGTGACCGGCACGATCGGCGACGCCGCGCTCGGCCTGCTCATGCGGCGAGAGAGCTCAGCCGCCGCGCGTTGGGGGCTTGCACAAGACCAGCAGGATCACCTGAGGAACCGCTATCTCGTGCCGGAGCCACGCATCGCCATCGCGGAAGCTCTCCGCTCGCACGCCTCGGCCGCCATGGACGTCTCCGACGGGCTTGCCGGCGATCTCGCCAAGCTTTGCCGCGTTTCCGGAATTGCAACCGAAATCGAGGTAGCGCGCGTGCCGCTCTCCGACGCCGCGCGAACCGCGCTCGCGAAGGAGCCCGCGCTGATCGAAACGATCATCACGGGCGGTGACGACTATGAAGTCTTGGCATGCGTGCCGGCTGACAGGATCGAGGCGTTGCGCCGCCAAGCCTCGGCGGTTGGCGTCGCGGTCACCGACATCGGCACGGTGACGGCCGGGCAGGGGCAGGCGCGCTTTGTCGATGTGCGCGGAAAACCGCTTGTGCTGGCGCGTCCCTCGTTCAGCCATTTCTGAGGGCGCTTGCTGCGCTGCGTGACCGTCAAACCCTCGGCCCGCTAGTCTCGACAGATCAAGGCAACCCGCCCCGGTCGCGATGTTGCCCGCCACGAAGCTTTGGGAGGGGAAAGATCATGTCATTGCCGCTTACGGAATTGGCAGCGCTATCGACGCTCGCGTTGGTGTGCAGCTTCGCTACAGATGCAGTCCAGCCCGCGGCCGCCGCTGCGGAGCCGACGATCATTCGAAT
>JGI12053J15887_10000922_pt1 | contig 12943 bp, 13 predicted proteins | sample MedBloCAOM1_O3_FD_15887 | JGI IMG/M metagenome (IMG submission 15887)
GCGATGCGGCCAAGGATGCCGCAAAGGACGACGTGGTCGACGCGGAGTTTACCGAAGTCGACGACGACAAGAACAACAAGAAGTCTGCTTAAACCCGCGCGGGGGATCGTCATGCCGATGCGCGCGTCCCACTCTNACGTTACCTCCTCCCTTGTGGAGGAGGTCGCCATGCCAAGCGTGGCGCGAGGGGAATGTCGGCCGGTTACGATAAGCGAACTTCGATNTATATGTTTTATGTTGAACGCCCCTCCCCAACCCTCCCNCACACGGGGGGAGGGAGCGGGCATTGCCGCATGGCGCAATTCGTCGATCCGAACCGCGATCTGGTAAGCAGAGTTCAGCATGTCCACCAAGCGCTGCTACTACGAAACCCTTGAAGTCGACCGCAATGCGGATGAGTCCCGTCTCAAGGCGGCGTTTCGCAAGCTCGCGATGAAATGGCATCCGGACAAGAATCCAGGCGATGCCACCAGCGAAGTCCGCTTCAAGGAAATCAACGAAGCCTACGAAGTTCTCAAAGACGGCGACAAGCGCGCAGCCTATGACCGGTTCGGCCATGCGGCCTTCGANCAAGGCGCCGGCGGTGGTGGTCCCGGCTTCGGCGCCGGTTTTGCCTCGTCATTCTCCGATATTTTCGAAGANCTGTTCGGCATGGCCGGGCAACGCGGGCGCGGCGGCGGACGCGAGCGTGGCGCCGACCTGCGCTACAANATGGAAATCACGCTGGAAGAAGCCTTCGTCGGCAAGACCGCGCAGATCGAGATTCCGGTTTCGGTCACTTGCGAATCCTGTTCGGGCACCGGCGCGAAAGCCGGCACCAAGCCGAAGACCTGCTCGCTGTGCGGCGGCGCCGGCCGGGTGCGGCAGGCGCAGGGATTTTTCACGCTGGAGCGAACCTGCCCCGGCTGTCAGGGCCGCGGCCAGATGATCGAAGACCCGTGTCCGTCATGCGCGGGCTCGGGGCGGGTAACGCGGGAGCGGACCCTGTCGGTCAATATCCCGCAGGGCGTGGAAGACGGTACGCGTATCCGGCTTGCCGGCGAAGGCGAGGCCGGCGTCCGCGGTGGGCCGCCCGGCGATCTCTACATTTTTCTGTCGCTGGCCACGCATTTGTTCTTTCAACGCGATGGTGCCGATCTGCATTGCCGGGTGCCGATTTCGATGGTGACGGCGTCACTCGGTGGCGAATTTGAGGTGCCGACTATCGACAAGGGCAAGACCAAAGTGAAAGTGCCGTCGGGAACCCAATCCGGCCGCCGCTTTCGCATTGCATCAAAAGGCATGCCGGTGCTTCGCTCGCGCCAGACCGGAGACATGTATGTCCAGGTCGTGGTCGAAACCCCGCAGAATCTGACCAAGAAGCAACAGGAACTGCTGGCCGAGTTCGAAAAATTATCTTCCGGTGCAACGCAACCCGAAGCCGCGGGTTTCTTCACCAAGGTCAAGGACTTTTTCGGCAACCGCGCCAGCACTTGAGCGCGGGGTGCAAAAGTTGAATCCGGTTTTGCGTCCGACCGCGCAAAAATCGAGAAAGCACATGGTCTTATCGCCAAACCGCCCTCACTTGGCGGACCATGCGGGGGATGCTGCGGCTTGACCGTATCGGCTGCTACCTATACGTCTTTATGACTATTTTCTGACACTACCGCTAAGCTGCGGTCCCGCCTGGTAGCGACAATGCCTTTGCAATCGTCCGTGCGTGCGTTGAAAAAGCCTCCTCGTCTCGACGATGAGGTTCGTTTTCTTCGGTCATGGATCGAGAAGCCGCTTCACATGGGCGCAGTGATGCCTTCAGGAAAACTGCTGGCGCGCACCATGGCGCAATATGTCGATATTGGTTCCGAAGGACCTGTCGTCGAACTTGGGCCCGGGACCGGTGCGATCACCAGCGCGCTGATCGAGCATGGTGTCGATCAGAAGCGGCTCGTACTGGTCGAGTATAATCCGGGTTTCTGTGCGCTGCTGCGGGACCGTTATCCGCAGGCCAAGGTCGTACAGGGCGACGCCTATACGTTGCGCGACTCGCTCTGGAATGTGTTGAATGTCCCCGCCTCTGCTGTTGTCTCCGGCCTGCCGCTCGTCACCAAGCCGATGCTGACGCGCCTGAAACTGATCCGCGATGCCTTCGTTGCGCTCGCGCCGGGGGCGCCGTTCGTGCAGTTCACCTATTCGGTGGTGCCGCCAATTCCCAAATCGCTGCCGGGCGTGTCCACGGAAGCCTCCGAGCGCATCTGGATGAACCTTCCGCCGGCCCGTGTCTGGGTGTATCGCAAGGGCTGATGTCGGTAGTGCGTATTCCGCAAGAGTGGGTACCGGTTTTGCGAGCAGAGTACGCGCAAACTTAATGATTAAGAGCATTTCTTGCGGCTAACCGGATTCCACTTAGCCGGAAAATGCTCTGCCGCTGCCAGCGCAGCGGGTTCGTTCTGAACGCGATATCAAATCATGTCAGCGCTGAAAATCCTCGTGATCCCCGGCTCGCTGCGCACCGGCTCGCACAATGCGAGGCTGGCGGCGACAGCAGCCTATGAATTCGCGCAGGCCGACGCGGAAGTCACGCGCATTTCGCTCGGCGATTTTCCGCTGCCGATTTATGACGGCGACCTGCAGGCCAAATCGGGCGTGCCGAAGAATGCGATCAATCTCAAGCGCATGATTGGTGCGCATCACGGCGTCCTGATCGTGACCCCGGAATACAATTCCTCGGTGCCGCCTTTGGTCAAGAATACCGTCGACTGGGTGACGCGGGTGCAGGATGCTCCCGAGGCGCGCGGCCAGGTATTTCGCGAGCGGCCGTTTGCAATTGCGGCGGCGTCGGCAGGCCGGCTCGGCGGAACCCGAGCCCTGGCGGCGCTGCGGTTGATCTTGTCCGCCTGCCACGCGACGGTTATCCCGAACCAGCTCGCACTGTCGTTCGCCGATCAGGCCTATGATGATATGGACAGATTGAAATATCCGGCTGATATCGAGGCGCTGGGCGCGCTGGTGCGGCAGTTGATCGACGTTTCCCAGCGCATGATGTGAGGTGACATGCAGCAAACCAATATCGCTCCCCGCGACCGACTGATCGTGGCGCTCGATCTGCCCGGCGTCGCCGCCGCGGAAGCGATGATCGCCCGGCTCGGCGACAGCGTGACATTCTACAAGATCGGCTATCAGCTGGCTTATGCCGGAGGCTTGCCGCTGGTCCGTCAACTTGCCGATAAGGGCAAGAAGGTTTTCGTCGATCTCAAGCTGCATGACATCGGCAATACCGTGGCGCGCGGGGTCGAGAGCGTCGCTCTACTCGGCGCGACATTCCTGACCGTGCACGCCTATCCGCAGACCATGAAGGCGGCGGTCGAGGCGCGCGCGGGAACGGGTTTGAAAATCCTCGCCGTCACGGTGCTGACCTCTTATGATGACGGTGATCTCCACGCGGCAGGTTATCGCCTCGGCGTATCCGATCTGGTCGAGGCCCGTGCCCAACAGGCGCAGGTGCTCGGCGTCGAGGGCCTGGTGTGCTCGCCCGCGGAGGCGGCGGCGCTGCGCAAGATTGTGGGTCATCGGATGGCCCTGGTGACTCCGGGCATTCGCCCCTCGGGCGCTNCGGCCGGCGACCAGAAGCGCGTCATGACGCCGGCACGTGCGATTGCCGCCGGCGCGGATTATCTGGTGGTCGGCAGGCCGGTGATGGAAGCGGCCGATCCCAAGGCCGCGGCGGACGTCATCCAGGCGGAGATCGCCCAGGCGCTGGCCTGAACAGCGAAAGGAAGAACGCAGATGGCAAAGGGATACTGGATCGCGCGCGTCGAGGTTCACAACATGGACGGCTACAAGGAATACATCGCGCAGAACGGCGCCGTGTTTGCGAAATACGGCGCCAGGTTCCTGGTACGTGGCGGCCGGTTCGTCAGCCGCGAAGGCTCGTCGCGGACACGCAACGTGGTGCTCGAATTCAAGGATTATGAAACCGCGCTCGCCTGCTACAATTCACCGGAATACGCTCGCCTGGTCGCGCTCCGCAATCCCCATTCCGAGTGCGACCTCGTGATCATCGAAGGTTACGACGGGCCGCAGCCTCAATTGGGGGCTTGATTGGTTGCCGGAACAGCCCGCCCCGGCTATACGGCAATGGNGAGGTTTAAAACATGTCCGACATGCGCTTGATCGTTGCCGGGGCCGGCGGCCGGATGGGTCGCGCGCTGACGCGTGTCATCTCGGAAACCTCCGGTGCTGTCCTCGCCGGGGCGCTGGAGGCGCCCGGTTCTGAACTGTTGGGCAGGGATGCCGGTATGCTCGCAGGCTTGCCCGCGAACGGGGTTCTGCTCTCGGCCGATCTGTGGTCACTGTCGGCAGAGGCGGACGGCATTCTCGACTTCACCGTGCCCGGTGCGACCATCGCCAATGTCGCGATCGCCGCCGAGCGCGGCCTTGTTCACGTCATCGGCACCACCGGTCTGTCGATGTCGGATGACGCGGTGATCAAGAGCGTCACCTCGCGCGCCATTGTGGTCAAGTCCGGCAATATGAGTCTTGGCGTCAACCTGCTGGCGGCGCTGGTCAAGCGGGTCGCGCAATCATTGGACGCAGGTTTTGACATCGAAATTCTGGAGATGCATCACAGGGCCAAGATCGACGCCCCGTCGGGCACGGCATTGTTGCTCGGCGAAGCCGCCGCCGAGGGCCGCGGAATCGAACTCGACGCCCATTCGGCGCGGGGCCGTGACGGCCAAACCGGTGCGCGTCGGCCAGGCGATATCGGCTTTGCGTCATTGCGCGGCGGCACCGTCACCGGCGATCACAGCGTGATCTTCGCCGGCCCCTACGAGCGCATCGAACTGTCGCACAAGGCAGAGGATCGGCTGATCTTCGCCCACGGCGCATTGAAAGCGGCGATGTGGGCGCATGGCAAGAAGCCCGGATTGTATTCGATGACCGACGTGCTCGGGCTGAGTGATTTTTGAGTTTGGCGGCTTCTGCAACGAATACGGAAATTCAGGGAATGAGCGATCGTCTTCTCGTGCTGGTACGTCACGGCCAAAGCGAATGGAATCTGAAGAACCTCTTCACCGGCTGGAAGGATCCCGATCTCACGGAGAAAGGCGTTGCCGAAGCCAAAGACGCCGGCCGCAAACTGAAGGCGCAGCGGCTGTCGTTCGACATCGCGTTCACCTCGGTTCTGACGCGGGCGCAGCGCACGCTTGATCTCATGCTGACGGAATTGGAGCAGACCGGCCTTGCGGTCAAAAAACATCTGGCGCTCAACGAGCGCGACTACGGCGATCTGTCGGGTCTCAACAAGGACGACGCCCGCAAGAAATGGGGCGAGGAGCAGGTCCATGTCTGGCGGCGGTCCTACGACGTGCCGCCGCCCGGCGGGGAAAGCCTGAAGGACACGCTGGCGCGCACGCTGCCCTATTACGTGCAGGAGATTCTGCCCTGCGTATTGCGTGGCGAACGGACGTTGGTCGCCGCGCACGGCAACTCGCTGCGCGCGCTGATCATGGTATTGGAAAAGCTGACGCCGGACGAAATCATCGCGCGCGAACTCGCGACCGGCGCACCGATCATCTACCGGCTGAATGCGGATGCCACCGTCGCATCGAAGCTCGATCTCGCGGCGTAGCTGTGGGTTGGGTGCGCTTTGCCCATCCTGCGGCTACCAATCGCGGTCAGAGCTGTAGGATGGGTTGAGCACTTGCGAAACCCATCACTTTTCTTGACGTTGCCGATCGGTTTCGCAAGTGCTCAACCCATCCTACGACGGCGTCAGTGAATCCCGACCTGCCCGGCTTCCCAGCCCAGCATCGCCTGCTTGCGGGTGATACCCCAGTGATAGCCGGTCAGTGCGCCGCCCTTGCCGAGGGCGCGATGGCACGGCACCACGAACGACACCGGGTTTTTTCCGACCGCGGCGCCGACCGCGCGTGACGCTTTGGGGCGGCTGATCCTGGTTGCGATGTCCGAATAGCTCACCGCCCGGCCCATCGGGATTTTCAACAGCGTTTCCCACACCCGCACCTCGAAGTCGGTGCCGATCAGGACCACGCGCAACGGCTGATCCGCACGCCAGAGTCGGGTGTCGAAGATGCGCTGGGCCAGCGCGGCTGTGCCTTCGCGATCGTCAACATATGTCGCGCGCGGCCAGCGCTGCTGCATGTCGGCAAGCGCCGCCTGCTCTTCGCCGGGATCGGCGAACGCAAGACCGGCGAGGCCGCGGCCGCTGGCAATCACGATCGCGGTACCGAACGGCGAGGGATGAAATCCGTAGCGCAGCGTCATGCCAGCGCCGCCGGCTTTCCATTCGCCCGGCGACATCGCCTCATGGGTGACGAACAGATCGTGCAGCCGCCCGGGGCCCGAAAGCCCGGAGTCGAGCGCGGCGTCGAGCACGCTGGCGGAATCGCGCAGCAGGCCCTTGGCATGATCGAGGGTCAGCGCCTGCATGAAGGCCTTGGGTGTCAGCCCGGCCCAGCGGCGAAACAAATGGTGCAACTCGTCGGGGGTTACGCCAGCGGCGTCCGCCATCGATTCGATGGTCGGCTGCGCGCGCCAGTGCTCCGAGATGAACGCGATGGCGCGCCGCACCGAATCATAGTCGCGGAGCGCGGCGTTCTGGGGGCCCGGTTTTGTGAGACGGTGCTCATTCATGGCAAGGTTCATCATGGGTCTGATGTAGGCCGGGTGCGGTCTCCAAACCACCCGATTCCCGACAGGCTTTCACGAGACCGGGTTATAGGTCGGGCCGCGCTTGGCGGCCTGGAGGGCTGCCAGCAGGGCCTTGGCAAAGCTCGCTTTTTCGTCAGGCCCCAGGAATCTCGCGACTGAAACGCGACGGCCTTTGGAGACCAGATAAAGCTTTTCGATGCCGAATTCGGCGTGGGTTTTTTGATCGAGCTGCACCCACAGCGGATTGAGCACCCATTCAACCACGTGACCCCGATGGCTCACCCGGCGCACGCGCAGCTCGGACGGCGTCACCCGGATTTCCTCGGTGGCCTTGGCGTCGCGGAAATTGATCCGGAATGCCCAGTAGATCGCTAGCACATCGAGGCCGAAAAAGCCGAATACCGGCCACGCGCCCATCAGCAGAAACGCCAGGCCGGCCGCGAAACTGACCGCGCTGACAAATCCCATCAGCACCAGAAAACCGGTGCGGTTCAGCGAGCGATGCGGCGTCAGCAGCGCCGAGAACAATTCCGGCTGCGCCGGCTCAAAGTTGTCAAAATCGTTGCCTGCGGTCATGGCGTATCAGTATACCCGGATCATGCCGAAAATCAGCCGCAGACATCAGTCCAAATCGAAATCCCCGGCCGCCAAACCCGCCAAGAAATCTCGCGGTCATCTGGCCTCCAAATCGCCGCCCGCCCGCACGGCCAAGCGATCGGCCAAGCGATCGGCCAAGGCTTCGACCAGAGGTTCGGGCAAACCTTCAACTAGAGTTTCAAGCAAGGCTTCGATCCGACCNTGGACACCCGCTGAGGTTCACGAGGCCTTCAGCCGCTTCCGCAAAGCCAACCCGGAGCCGAAGGGTGAGCTGGAACATCTCAACCCCTTCACCCTNCTCGTCGCCGTCGTTTTGTCGGCGCAGGCGACCGACGCCGGTGTCAACAAGGCCACGCGNGCNCTGTTTGAGGTCGCCGATACGCCGCAGAAGATGCTCGCGCTCGGCGAGGAAAAAGTCCGCGATTACATCAGGACCATTGGGCTCTACCGCAACAAGGCGAAGAACGTCATCGCGCTATCGGAAAAGCTGATCGCCGAGTTCGGCGGCGAGGTGCCGCGCACCCGTGCTGAAATCGAATCGCTGCCCGGTGCGGGCCGCAAGACCGCCAACGTCGTGCTCAACATGGCGTTCGGCGAACACACCATGGCGGTGGATACGCACGTGTTTCGCGTCGGCAATCGCACAGGCTTGGCAACCGGCAATACGCCGCTTGAGGTGGAGCTTGGGCTCGAGCGTGTGATCCCTTCGGAGTTCATGCTGCACGCGCATCACTGGCTGATCCTGCATGGCCGCTACACGTGTCTGGCGCGCAAGCCCCGCTGCGAGGTATGCCTGATCAACGATCTCTGCCGCTGGCCGGAAAAGACGGTTTGAGGCATGATCACCGTCATGTTTACCCGCACGGTCGGGCATGCGGAATCTTCCCTCGATTGTTCGCGGCGGGAAGAATGATTTAGCGAGGGGGTGCCCTTTGAGTCAGCAGGATCAGATCAGCCCGGCACCCGCCGTTAGTCAGATTGCATCAACGCCATCCTCGCCGGCCGTTGCCGCGACTGCCAATGCGCCAACCCCACAGCAGCGGCCCGGTTGGCTCAGTTTCTGGGGCCGCCTTGCGGTTCCGTTGCTCGCCGTGCTGGCCGCGTTCGGATTTATCGCGCTGGCAACGTTGCGCTGGGATGCCTGGGTCGGCAGCGCCGTGATCCAGACCACGAACGACGCGTATGTCAGGGCCGAGCTGACCCGGCTGAGCAGCCGGGTCGCCGGCGAGGTTCTCACCGTTGCCGCGAACGATTTCCAGCGCGTCAAGGCTGGCGATCTCTTGGTTCAGATCGACCCCGCCGACTACCAAGCCCAGGTCGCTCAGGCCGAGGCCGGCGTCGCCGGCGCACAGGCGGTGCTCGACAATCTCGACAACCAGGTCGAGCTGCAATACGCCACCATCGCTCAGGCCGACGCGCAGCAGGTGTCCGCGCTCGCCCAGGAGGTCGAAACTCGTCAGGAGCAGGAGCGGCAACAGTCGTTGACACAGACCGAGGCCGGCACCCGGCAAAAGCTTGAGCAGGCCACCGCAGGCTACGCCCGCGCACAGGCTGATGTTCGGGCGAGCAGGGCCTTGATCGCGGCACAGCGTCACCAGCTCGAGGTGCTTTCCGGAACCAAGAAGCAGCGTGCGGCGGACCTGCAGGGTGCCAAGGCTACGCTCGCTGCAGCCCGCCTCAAGCTTGGTTACACCAAAATTGTGGCGCCGTTCGACGGTGTCGTCGGCGAGCGCCAGGTGCAGGCAGGCGATTACGTCAACATCGGCAGCAATCTCATTAATGTCGTGCCGCTGCCGGACGTCTATGTCATCGCCAACTACAAGGAGACCCAATTGACGCGGGTGAAACCGGGTCAGCCTGTCGATGTGACCGTCGACAGTTTTCCGAACGAGCGACTGCACGGCCGCGTCGAGCGAATAGCACCCGCCAGTGGATCGCAAGTTGCGCTGTTGCCGCCCGACAATGCGACCGGCAATTTCACCAAGGTGGTTCAGCGCATCCCGGTCCGGATTCAGTTCGATAAGGAACAGCCGTTGCTGGAGCGCCTGCTGCCTGGGATGTCGGTCGTCACCCGAATCCACGCCGACGAAGCGGGGACGGATGGCGGAAAGTAGCGGCACCGACCGGGGGCCGCTCTCGCGTGGCGGCATCGCAGCTCAACCCCTGTTTGCGGTCGGCGCCGTGCTGCTCGGCTCTTTCCTCGCAAACTTCGACAGCCGGCTGACCTCGGTCGGATTGCCGGACCTGCGCGGCGCCTTTGCGCTCAGCTTCGACGAGGGCGCATGGCTCTCAACCGCGGCGATAGGTTCGCAGATCTTTGTCGCGCCCGCAGTGGCCTGGCTCGCGACGGTGTTCGGCCTGCGACGTATTCTCGGTATTCCGAGCCTTGTCTATGCCCTTATCTCGCTGGTGATCCCGTTGGTGCGCGATTACAACACGCTGATCGCGCTCAGCATCGCTCACGGCCTGTTGCTTGGCACGTTCGTTCCCGCCACCCTGATGATCATCTTCCGTAATCTGCCGATCCGATGGTGGCTGCCGGCGATCGCGATCTATTCAATCCGCGTCGGGTTCGCGCTGGACACCAGCACGTCGCTGGTCGGCTTTTACGTCGATCATCTGGGATGGCAGTGGCTGTACTGGCAGGGCGTAATCCTCGCGCCGCTGATGGGATTGATGGTCTACCTCGGGACGCCCCATGAACAGGTCAACCGGCCGCTGCTCCGGGATGCTGACTGGGGCGGCATGCTGCTGTTGGGTNCCGGAGTTTCGATGATTTACGCCGGCCTCGATCAGGGCAATCGCCTCGACTGGCTGGAATCCGGCACAGTCATGGCGCTCGTATTGGGCGGCGGCCTGCTGTGCGTCGCTTTTCTGATCAACGAGGCGATGGTTCGCCAGCCGTGGGCCCATATCAATGTGCTGTTTTCGCGCAATGTCGGGCTCTCGCTGATCGTCATTCTTCTCTACACGCTCACCAGCCTGTCCAATTCATCGCTGGTTCCGAATTTTCTTGGCCTCGTCGGCCAGCTGCGGCCCGAACAGACCGGCGTCCTGCTGCTGGTCTACGGCGCCTTGCCGATGTTCGTGATGGTGCCGGTGTCGATCCTTCTGCTCAGGCATGTCGACCCTCGCTTTGTGCTGATCATCGGCCTATCCGCTTTCGCCACAGCCAACCTGCTCGGAACGCAACTGACGCACGACTGGGCGCTGGGCGATTTTGTCACGATCGTTACGCTGCAATCGATCGGACAGGCTTTCACGCTTCTGCCCATCATTATCATCGCGCTGGCCAACGCCGATTTCACCCGGGCGACGGCATTCGCGGCCTACATCCAGATCATGCGGCTCGGCGGTGCGGAGATTGGCGTGGCGCTGATGGGCACCTGGCTGCGTATCCGGGAGCAGATCCATTCCAACTTCATCGGGCAGCATCTCGCCAACGGCAGCGCTGACGTCGTCCGGTTTCTCAGGCAACTCTCGAATAATTTCGCAAGCCACGGCGTGGCTACCGCGCCGGCGCGAGCTTTGGGCTCGCTCTCGGCGCTGGTGCAGCGCGAGTCGAACGTGCTTGCCTATATCGACGGCTTTTGGCTGACGTTCTGGATGGCGATCATCGCACTCTGTGTTGTGATGCTGATGACGCGGGCGCCTCCGGGGCCTTTCACGCCTGCGCCGTTCGGCGCCGTGCAGGCCCTGATGCAGCGCTTGTCCCGGCCCTAAAGGCGGGGGGATCGCTAATCGACTTGCACTGCCTCATCCTGAGGAGCCGCGCTCTTGCGCCGCGTCTCGAAGGATGGGCCGCATCGGGCCTCATGGTTCGAGATGCGCGAAGACGCGCTCCTCGCCATGAGGAGATCATCTCACCGGCACGCCCGATTTCCGCCCTGGCTCGATCAGCTCCGGCCTTGGCCCACTCAATCGCTTATGCATGTGAACCATGAAGGCCATGCCGAACAGCGGTGTCGCCAGGTTGACGATCGGGATCGACACGAACGCCGCAATTACTAGCCCAGCGGTGAAGATAACAGCGGCATTCTGCTTGCGCATCGCCTTGGCTTCCGCGGGCGGGCGAAACCGCATTGCCGCGAGCTCGAAATATTCCCGGCCGAGCAGCCATGCGGTGGCGATAAAGAACGCAATGAAGCCTGCGCCGGCCACGAACACGAACGGCAGCGCGATCAGATAGACCAGAATGGTGAGCAGCGCGGTTTTGACGCCTTCAGTCATGGCGAGGCCGAACGGCAGCGCGGTGCCGGGTCGTTCCGCCGGATAGTGCTCGCGCTCGACATGGTCGGCGGCTTCGTCGACAAACACGCTCGCGACCAGCGAGGTGATCGCGGGCATCAAAAACACCGCGCCGAACACGACGCCAAGACCAGCGGCGATCGAAACTAGCCACGCCACGATATTGAGCGGCGTGTGAAAGCCGGGGCCCAGCATCGCCTCGGCCCAGCCTTCGCCTGAAGTTGCAAACCAGCTCAACAGCCGTTGCAAGCCGACCGCGAGCACCACGATCAGCACCAGCGCCAGCCCGATCGATCTCCACAGGATGGAACGCATCGGCGGCGACAGGATTTGCGAAAGCGCCTTGACGGCGGCGTCGAGCATGATGGTGAGATCCTCTGCGAAAAGCCCCCGCGAGAGGTAGCCATGCTCACTGGGTTCGGCAAGGGCGAGTGGGGTGCGGTTCCTGGCTGTTCCTAGAGGGCGTCAAGCGGCTTGCCGCGCACGTTCGGGCCGAATGCGGCGATCGCAACGATCACGACGATCATTGCTGTCGTGATCAGGCCGAACACGCCACCGGCGCCGGCCTCGCGCAGCACATAGGCGACGATGAAGCCGGAGAACGTCGCGCTGACTCGGCTCATCGAATAGACCAGGCCTGACGCCCGCGCGCGGATCGAGGTCGGAAACACCTCGGTTTGATAGGCGTGATAGGCATAGGACATCGTCATGTTGGCCGCCGTGATCAGCACGCCGCACAGGATCAATAGCGCGGGTTCGGCGAATTGCGAGAACGCCATCCCGAACGCGCCGATCGCGGCGGCGGCACCACAGATGATCCATTTGCGCTCGAACCGGTCGGCGAAGCTTGCGGCCAGCAAGGGGGCAATCGGATAGGCGAATGCAATGATGAAGGAATATTGCAGGCTCTTGGTAACGGTGATGCCCTTTTCGACCAGCAGCGCCGGCACCCAGTTGGCGAAGCCATAGACGCCAAAGGCCTGACACAGATTGAAGATCATGAACAACACCACGAGCGACAGATATGGCGGCTTGAACAACTGCGCAAAACCCGCGTTCGCCACCGCATGCGAGGACAACGCATCCGCCATTTCGGGCGGACGCGTGGTGGAGCCCGCGGAGGCCTCGAGGGTGGCGAGAATTTTGGCGGCTTCCTCGGTTCGACCGTGGCGCGCCAGCCAAAGCGGGCTTTCCGGCACGTACAGCCTCAAGATCCAGATCACCATGCTGCCGGCCGCGCCGATCAGCACCACCCAGCGCCAGCCATCGACACCGTAAGGCGACAGCGGCACCAGCCACCACGCCAGAGCCGCAACGACGGGGACCGCGGTGAACATCACGGCCTGGTTGACCGCGAAGGCGCGGCCGCGCATCCAGCTCGGCACCAGCTCGGTGATATAGGCGTCGATGGTGATGATCTCGACGCCGATGCCGATCCCGGCGATGA
>JGI12053J15887_10000923_pt1 | contig 12938 bp, 13 predicted proteins | sample MedBloCAOM1_O3_FD_15887 | JGI IMG/M metagenome (IMG submission 15887)
TTGCTTGATGCAGCGTTAGCAGCGCCAGGGCCGCCCAGGCGACGTTGCCTGTCGAGCTGCCATCCTGGGCCGCGTCTTCAGCCCAAATCCTTTGGTTGTCATCCCACCAGCCGGGTAATGCCGGAGGTCCCTTACTAACTGGCCCGGGCCGATAAGCATTCCGAATTCGGCCATCTTTGAAAGTGCGGTCGTTGCGGGCCGCAAGGCTCAAGGCATTGCCGATGATGGTTGCACTCTTCACGTTCCCGCAGGCAACCAGCGCGATCGCTGCGAGAGCGTTATCGTACACAAATGCCGTCGAAGCCAAGCCGGCGGGTAAGCGGCTCTCGTCACCTGCGTGCTCGTAGCTGCGGACAAAAGCCGCCTCGGAGCCGGCCGCCTGCGATGCGACGGCGCCGGCCAACGGAGCGCAAGAAGCCGCCCGCTGAGAGTCCGGGCTGGCGTTCGCCGCCACGGCACTGCTCATCGTCGCGATGCACATGAGGGTGACAACAGATCGCTTCATCGAGAGACAACAGCATCCGTGCGGGGCAGCCAATCTTCCAGATAGGCCGATTGAGACACTCCTTGCGAGGCTGCGCGGAATGCCGCCGCGAGCGTGGCGTACCCTGTTTCCAGTTTCCTTTCGTTGTCGTCACTTGGTTCGAGGGGAGTTTTCTTGTTGCTCCACGATGTCACTAGCGTTTCGAACCGACGCCAGGTAACCGACATCGAAGGAACGATGCCGTCTTCCTTGGTCACAGTTACCCACTGACCAACGGTACAGGGTGTCGATTGTTCGTGCTGGGCTGCGTCTTCCGTGTGGTCTGTGCTGTCGGTCCGGCTGTCAGGCGCGATGATCGCGTACAGTTCTCGCCGCTCGGTCTGCGGGAACGGGACCGCGAAGCGATCGTCGATCTTATCGCTCGTCTTGGGCAACACAGCCGTCACGATGCCTGCCCGGAAAGAAGCGCCGTCAACCCGGACTCTTGTACCGACCTTCATGCTCTGGCCCTGTCGATACGAAAAAATCGCCACAACGAAGCGCTTGTCGCAATCGACAAGCGACGCCAGCGTATCCCCTGCATTGACATGCCGGCCGGGCCCCGCACCGATGTTCAGGATGTTGCCCGCACCGGTCACCCGGACATTGGCTTGGGCCAAAGTATCCAGTCTCTTTTGCTCGGCATCTATGAGACGCTGGTGATCTTCCAACACCGCGGAAGTTTCTTTTTCCTCGATTTCCATTCTCTTTTCGTCGAGGTCGACGTCCCGCCGCTTCTGGACGAGGGTGCCGATGGCGACGAGATCATCTCCCACATAGATGCCTTTTCCCAAGGCATCGAGCTGTGCGATCTTTTGATTGAGCTTCGCGCTTTCGGCATCCGCATTGTGAAGCGCGGCCGAATACTGGTGAGTGGTCGGCTTGAGCATATCCATGCTCGCGGCGTTGCGTGCGACCATGTCGGACTGCCGCTCAACCAACGCTTTCTTTGCTGCGCTCAAGGAGTTGGATTCGGCCACCCGCGCGCGCAATTCGTCGATCTGGGATTGGAATTGGGCTTTGAGTTGCTGGACCTGAGCCGCGATCTCGGAATCGAGCGCTGTCAGATAGGTGCGGTCCGAGACCTTTCTTGCCACCGCGGATGCCAGGTTTTCCCGAGCATCTCCAGCCTTTTCCTGAAGGGAAATCAGAGTCGTGCGATCCAACCGGACGTTCGCAATCCGTGCAAGTGAATCGCCGGCTTCCACCGCGTGACCCGGATTCATCGTCAGCGATTCGATTTCGCCGTCGATGGGCGCGGTCAACAACATAACAGGAGCATTGACCACCGCCCTGTCAGATTGGTCGGCGACGATCGGCGGAACCACCGAATTTATCAACAAAAGCGAAAGCACGCTTGCCACCCCAACCGAGGACACCCGAAGGATCGTGGGGTGGCGACCAGCTCGGGAAACGGGCTGGGCTTTTTTTTCGGAACTGCTTTCGGCGTTCTCAAACATTGCTGGCTCCTTGGACGGGTGGTTCCTCCAGAGAGCGCAGCCTCCACAAAATACATTTGTTGGGGACAGTTTGGAAAATTGTCCCGGTCTGGCAAGTAACAAGGACGTTGGATTTCTGTTCCTTGACGTGCGAGTTCGAATTGCGCAAAAAGCGCGCAGGCGCAGCAAATTTGGGGTGAAGCTTGACGAAATCGTGCGCACCGTTGGCAGAATTTGCGGCGGTGTCGCATTGGATCAGACGATCGCACCATCAAAGCTGACATCGATCGGTGTCCCAGCCGTGATCGCTCCGCCCTCAGCAGCGGGCATTCCGTAACCGCTCATTCGGCGAACTGCAGGAGAGCTGCGTTTCGCACCGATTGGAATTTAAGCGATCCCTCGCTCGAAACCCAGCCCAACCATCGCCTCGACGCTCTCATGCCCCAAGACACGATCCACCATCAATCGGAATCTCCGCCCCGGTGACAAAGCTTGACGCAGGCGACGCTAGAAACAGAGCCAAGCCTTTGATCTCACCCGGATCCGCGACCCGGCCGAGTGGAATTCGTTTGCTCATCGCGCGGCTGACATGCTCGGACTTCAGCCTACCTCCACCGATATCCGTTGCAAAGGCACCCGGCGCAATGGCGTTGACGGTAATGTTGTAGTGCGCAAGCTCTAGCGCCGCCTGTCGCATCAGATGAGCGGCGCCGGCTTTCGCGGGCATATACGGCGTTCCGACCCAACTTTGGTTCCGAAATGATGCGACGGACGTTGTAATGATGATGCGGCCCGCACGTTTCTTCTTCATGTGCAAGGCAGCACTCTGGATCGTCGTGAAAACCGAATTCAGGTTGACGGCTAAGACGCGGTCCCATCGCGCGTCTGCAATCGACTCGATTTCGCCATCGACATTGCGGGATCCGTCAAATCCCATGAAGCCTGGTCCACCCCCGATACCGGCATTTCCAAATACAATATCAAGGCCGCCGAATTCATCGGCAACAGAGTCAACGCTATGCCGCATCTGATCCCGATCGCTAACGTCGACCGCTTTGATGAGGACATCTGCTCCAATTTTTCTGAGGCGATCGGCAGCCTCCTCAAGACCATCCTGGTCAAGATCGAATAGCGCAACACGCGCGCCATTTTCTGCCATGACTTCGGCGATCGACAGACCCAGCCCGCTTGCCGCGCCGGTAACGATCGCCGTCTTGCCGGAGATATCGAACAGGTTGGACATGCTAATGGGACCTTCCGCGGGCTCCGCGCCGTCCGAGCTTCATTGCGCCGTCAGTCCGCCGTCGACGACTAATTCCGCGCCTATCATGTAAGACGAATCGTCACCGGCAAGGAAGCACACAACACCGGCTACTTCTTCGGGCCTCCCGATTCTTCCAATCGGGTATTTCTCGATCATTTCCGCGCGAATTGCCTCGATATCCTTATTCGGATTCGCTCCAAGCATGCTCTCGAACAGAGGCGTCGTTAGACCAGTATCGATCAGGCCCGGATATATCGAATTGACCCGTATTCCATATCGCCGCTTAGCGAAATCGAGTGCGATCGCTTTCGAAAACATACGCAGGCCGCCTTTGCTCGCCGAATAGGCCGGCATGCCCGGCGATCCAACCAGTGCGGAGACCGACGCAATATTGATGATCGATGCCCCCGACGGCGAACGTTTTGCGCTTTCACGCATAGCATTAAACGACTCCTTGATGCCAAGAAATGCGCCGTTGAGATTGACNTTGATATCGGCGTTCCATTCATCGACAGATACAGCCTCTAGCGGTTTGATGTGTGCGACACCGGCATTGTTGACTAAAATGTCGAGACCACCGGCAACACGCAGGGTCTCTGCTATGGCAGATCGCCACTGCAATTGATCGGTGACATCGAGCTGGATCGGCAGAGCCCCTGCTCCCCGTTGTCTGACTTGCTCGGCTACTTTACTCGCATTGTCAAAGCTCAAATCTGCAGCGACAACGAACGCACCCTCCCTTGACAGCCGATGGCAGATCGCCGCGCCTATTCCCCCGCCGGCGCCGGTCACTAGCGCCACCTTTCGATCAAGAGACGGCATCGATCTTCTCCCCACAACCTCCAAGCCCGCGCTTGTCTCTTATTTGCTGTCAATGACCGAGCCAAACGGCTCGAACCTTTGACCATTGAATTTCACCATCTGAAGCTGATCAATCGGCGAATAGTCGGTTTGATTGGTTCTGATCCTTATGCCAGGCAGGTAGACGTCGATTTTCATATCGAGACTCGTCATCTGCTTCATGATGTTGTCTCGGGTCAGATTATCGCCGCATTGCTTGAGCACCTGAACGAAAGCTTTTGCGGCTCCGTAACCGAATACGGTCGTACCATTCTCCTGATCGCCGTCCGGATAATATTTCGACATGAACGAGCGAAATTCCTTGATGCCGTCGTCATTTTTCCACTGCGGATCTGCCGGATCCTTCAAATAAACCGCGCTAACGATATCCTTGGCAGCATCGATGCCGGCCGCACTCATCGTTGACGATGTCGATGCCGAGGCGTTCCCAAGAAACTGGATCGGCTTCCAGCCCAACTCGGCAATCTTCTTGATCGCCTGCGCCGCGAACTTTGGTGTCGCGAGATTGATGAAGATATCGACGTTTGCCGACTTGATTTGCACGACTTGCGAGTCGACGGTCGGTGACGTTACCTCATAGGGCAGCTGCACCACGATCTTCCTCGACGCATCGGCTGCAAAGACCTCGTGGAAGCCCGCGAGATAATCTTTACCCGAATCATCGTTCTGATAGAGAATGCCGATCGTCTTGTCCGGATAATATTGCTGAATGTACTTCGCATAGATGCGAGCTTCACTCTTAAACCCGGGCCACCAAGCCATGCTCCATGGGAACTGCTCAGGGTCGTCAAACCTGGCGGCGCCGCTGGATATGAAGATGTGGGGAATCTTCTTCTGATTGACGTACTTCTGGATCGCCGAGTTTCCTGCTGTACCGACGACGTTGAAAAGCGCATACACCTCGTCAGATTCCACGAGCTTGCGAACCTGCTCGACCGTCTTTGGAGGATTGAAGCCGTCATCGTAGGAAATGAAATTGATTTTTCGGCCGTTGATACCGCCCTGATCGTTGATCATTTTGAAGTAAGCGGCTTCGGTTTTGCCGATAGCGGCGTAAGCCGATGCTGGTCCGCTGTACGGCATTACATTGCCGATCTTGATCTCGGTATCGCTTACACCGATGTCGTATTGCTTTTGGGCGGCCGCCGTGCCGGTGTCAGCAGCAATGATCAATCCAGATAAAACCAGAGCTTTCAACGAATAGGACGCGCGGCTGCTCATCGATGCCTCCTCCCATTTTCCGTTAGGCGCGGCCGAATGCTTTTTTGCTTAGCCGGCCGCTTTTTTCAGATTTCCGATGTCCTGCTCGAAAAACGTGCCAAGACGCTTGACGGCGGCGCTCGATTCAAAAAACAAAAGATGACCGACGCCAGGAAGCATCGCTACCTCGGCATTCGGCAACAGATCCGCCCAGTATCGCGCCTGCGCTGCTGGAATCGCACGGTCCTCCTCGCCCCAAAGGATCAAGGTAGGAATCGCAACGTTTGGCAGCCAGCGTTCGAACTTCGGTTCGTAATTCCGATCCCACGCGATGCGCGCGAGCGACGTCATTTCCCGATAGCGCCCGACTTTCATGTCAATCGTCACATTTACTGCGGCCATCCGCGCTAGTATTTCTGGCGAGGCCACGAGATATGGGGCAAACTTGTCAGCTGGAATCGTGAAAAGGTCAGCCGTGGGGTGCGCAGAAACCCGTAAGCCGGCCGGGCACGCGAGTGCCAGCCGGCGTACGCGATGGCCCTTCAGCACTGCGAACATGCTCGCGATCCAGCCGCCGAGCGAGTGACCTACAAGATCTACCGGCTCAGCAAGGCCGAATTGATCGAACAGAGCGGCGTAGTGAATCACGTAGTCGAGCACCGAGTCTATTCGGATATCATCATCCGACGCGCCGAAGCCTGGATGAATTGGCACGATCAGGCGCCTGTTCTTGGACAACGGCAGGAGACCCTCAAACCCGGTCATTGTCCCCGCACCATGGAAATAGACCAGCGGCTCTCCGCGTCCCGCCTCCAGTACCTGAACGCAAATCCCATCGACCACGACGTCTCGCTTGGTGAAACCAGTCATTGAAGTCTCCATCTATTCCGCAGCTTGAAGCGTTGACGACGCGAGCCTTCTGACACGCGGAATAACTTCCTCGGCAAAAAGGGTGATGTTTTTGACAGCCTTCCAGTGCGGCATGTCGCCGGTGTGCAAATGCAGGATAATTTTGCTGCTCTTGGCCTGCTCGCACCAGAATGCGATGCGTTCAGCGACCTGCTCCGGCGTACCGAGCACGGTGCGGTAGACTCCGGTCAGCATTTCCCAGGTGATTTCGGCATCCTGAACGGCCCCCGCCTCCAGCCGCTTGCGCAGGCGATCGACCGGCAAGTAGCCGGGCGGTGAATTGATGTGCGCGTTGGTCCGCAACAGTTTCTGGAAATAGAAAAGGATGTGATTACGCCCCTCTTCTACAGCCTTCTCTTCGGTCTCGGCGACGTAGGCCATCGCGGAAATGATGATCGATTCCGAATCCGGTTTGTGCCCGTTGCGGACCGCGATCTCGCGATAATTCTCGAACGATTTTAGTTGCGAGGCGATCGGGGTAAACACTTGGGAGTAACCGAAGCCCTTTTCTGCCGCGTAGTTCAGCGTCTCTTCGGTCCCTGAGCCGACAACATAGANCTTCGGATGCGGTTTTTGGTAGGGAAGCGGAAACGGATTGAGATATTTGTATTGATAAAANTTGCCGTCATAACGTGTCGGACCCGGCTGNGTCCAGGCCTGCATTAGTATATCCATGCCTTCGCGAAAACGTTCGCGTGCGAAGCTCGGATTAACCGGGTTGACCCAGTATTCCATGCCGGTCCCGAGCGGAAACGCACATTCGAGCCGGCCACCCGACATCACGTCGAGCATAGCGTATTCTTCCGCGAGGCGGTGGGGATAGGTCAGCGCGATCGGCGTTCCGAACACGCAGATCTTGGCGCGCTTGGTGAGCATGGCAAGAGCGCCCGCAACGATCGAGCACGAGGGCATAAGACTGTAAAATGTTGAATGGTGTTCGTTAACAACGAGACCATCAAAACCAAGCCTGTCGCCAAGGACGAGCTCGTCGATNTATTCCCTGTAGAGCTTGTGACCCCGTTCCGGATCGAAACGCGAATTGGGGATATCGACCCATTGGCCNTGCGGGCGATCAGGTGCAACGTCCGGATAAGGCATAAAGTGCATGAAATAGAATTGCAGCTTGTGCAATACCGACATAGCCAACCTCCCTTGCCGGGAGTTCTACGACTCCCGTTCAGCTACCGTGACTAATCATAGTAAGCTATCATATCTCAGAAAAAGACACCGTCAAGAGCTGTATCTGTTGCTGCGATGAAAGAGGTGGGCGTTCTGTGTTGGGGAGGTGGCAGGACGGGGTTCTACTTTCGCCCGAACCGCTCGGTATTCAAATTCCGGGTCATGATGCCGGTTATGCGAAAAAATTCCTTGATCTCGTCTGCGCTAAGCCCTTGCGAAGCGATTTCCTCAACTTCGTAAGCGGCCGAGCGCATCACCTGACTCAGCTTTCTTCCCTTTTGCGTCAATCTGACGTGCGTGCGCCGGCCATGATCGGGATCTGGACTTCGTTCTATCAGTCCGTCCCGCTCCATGCGGCGCAGCGTCACCGCCATGGTTGGCTGCTCGATTCCGACGATGCGGGCCAATTCACCCTGCGTTGAATCCGTGAGCTGCATGAGCCATGCAATAACCGGGTACACGCCCGGCAACAGACCATGCTGCGATGTGCGCTGTGCCAGACTCCAGACGATATTTCGTCCAAGCGTATTGACCGCAAGACCAAGAATTTGCTGGCGGTCGAAAGGGATTGCGGCGTCGCGCGGCTTGTACGTCGTTTTCTTGCTCATATTATCAATTCCAGCTGATCTGTTTCCGGCGACGCCGGCGGGCTACGAGATTGTCAAAGACTCGACTTGCTGCCCGTTGCCAGAGACAGATATCTGAGGAAGCGTCGAGGGGGAATACTGCTTGACTGCCCTGGGTGGGCACGATCGGAATACACGTCGGGCGGGCGACCTTATGCGGTCTGCTCGAAGGCGACGTGCACCGAGTTCTGCGGGCCGGATGCTGCCTTCATTTGCAGCGCCGCAAAGTCGAAGACCTGCNGTGCGATCACCTTCAATTGCGTCTCAATACGCGGCGAAAGGCAATTGCCGGCTGCATCGAAGACCGGGTTCGCCGTGACGATCGCCGCNCCTAGCGGCGTCGGCCAACCACGCAACGCATGGACAACCGATCTTAGCGCGATCAAGGTTGCCGTCGCCCCCTGGCTGCCGGCCGCTGTAACAATGCAACCAACCGCGCGTCCTTCCAGGTAAGGCCTTGGATCGGATTTCAATTCCTCTATGTAATCAAGCGCATTTTTGACTAGGCCGGAAATTCCGCCGTGATACCCGGGCGTACCCAGAATGATACCGTCGGCCCGACGGATTTCCGCCAGAATGCGGCGGGCTCCCTGCGCAAGCACTTCGGCGCCGGGTGCATAGGCCGGCAAATCCAGATCGGAGCCGCACAGCAGCAGCGTATCAGCGCCTATTTGCCCGGCTGCTTCCAACGCTGTCGATAGCGCCCTTTGTGTCGAGGATCCGGCCCGGATCGTTCCGCCCAATCCGAGGATGTACGGTCTTGCCATCGCTCCCTCCGATTGGGTTCTAAATCACCGATTTGTGTTGGCTATCGACGCGCAATCGATCCTTGAAAATATGATAGTATGCTATCAAATGTCAATATACTGCTGACAGAGCAGCCGCTGATGGCCGACACGATCATAGCTTGTTCGCATGCGTCGCTCCGTGAAGCCGCGCGAAACACACCCTCATCGGGGCGAAGATCGCTCCTTCGGTGTCCGAACCCGTTACTGACATTTCCGGGAGATCCTCTGATGACGCGTCTTTTTTCGCGAGCTACTTGGACGCGTATCGCCTCGCTGATAACCGCGATTAATGTTTTAGTCGCAAGCGGGTTTTCGATCGCAGGACTTGTAAGCCCGAAGTCGATTCTGCCTGCGAGCTACGTTCCGACGGAAGCCTCGTTCATTTTTGCGATGTACGCCGCAGCCCGTACCATTCCACTTGCCTTTATTACTTTGACTGCAATCTACAGAAGGTCGGAGTCGGCGTTGCTAATGTTGGGTACCTTGGCAGGTTTCATACAATTGCTGGATGGCGGGGTCGGGCTGTTGCAGCATGATCTCGGAAAATCCATCGGGCCTCTTGTCATTGCCGCACTGCAATTTTCCGCGATGTTTCTGTTGTACAGGTCCGTGCAAAGCAGCGTAGCATAGCGGCTGCGCCCGTTCCGCCGCTATGCTTGTACCATCATCGCTTGCTCACCTTCATGCTGTTGCGCCGGGCTCCGGCTGGAGAAGAACGAGAGCTTCGACCGGGCAAGCTGGACCAAAGCGGGAGCCGCGGGTCCGGCGTGCGCGTCGATGGCCGAGGAAGCGTCGATGGCCGAGGAATATAGCGGCGCCGGCGGCAACTTCGCCCACGAAAGTGCGATCGCCGAGGCGATCGGCCGTGTCGGCGTCGACGGCTTCGGCATTTCGTTGCACAATCCGCCGCGACGCTTCTGGATCCTGTGAAATCGGCATGTGTCGGAACTCCTCGAAACGCAAACATTCGGCACGTGTCTTCCGCGTGCGAAGGGCGGTGCCCGCGCGAAGCTGAGCCGTGGATTACGCCCCAGCCCCAATCCATCTGCGCGGCGGGCCGTTTCAGGTGCCACGGCTGTAGCGGCTATAAAGGTTGACCGCGTTGTCCCACCGGATGGCCTCCATGAAGACATCGACATAACGCGCCGCCGCGGCGCCGTAGTCCATGTGGTAGGCGTGCTCGTACATATCGAGCACGAGAACCGGCTGCCCGCCGGCGAGCGTCGTGGTGTGGTCGGCAGCCCATTGATTGACCAGACGCCTGTCCCGCGGCGAATAGGCGAGGATCACCCAACCGGATCCGCCGCCCTCCGCTTTGCCCATGGCAGTGAATTCGGAGCGCCAGCGATCGACGCTGCCAAAATCCCGCGCAATTGCCTGAGCCAGAGCGCCGCCGGGCGCGCCGCCGCCGCCCAGACTGTCAAAGTAGATTTCGTGCAGGATCATCGAGTTCGCGGCGATCAGTTCTTCCCGCTTGAGCCCGTTGACAATAAAGTTGGGCGCCTTGGCAAAGTCGAGCTCTGCAAGCTGGGCGCTAATCGCGGTGAGGCGTTTGACCGCGCCCACATAATTGTTCTCGTAGTGGCTCACCAGGACTTTCTCGGAAATGCCCTTGATCGCCTTGGGATCAAGGGACAGGGGCTTAGCCTGATAGGTCACGTTCCCGGCTGCAGTTGGAGCTACGGCTTGCGCCAAAGCGGGGCGTTCGACGATGGTCGCCGCAGCGGCGGCGCCCGCCGCGAGTCCGACGCCCTGGATGAAGTTTCGTCGTTCAATAGGTTTCATTTTCCTTCTCCTTTGTTGGGCCCATGGCCCGGTTGTGCCCCGGCTTTTTCAACAGCAGGGACAGGTCGCGAAATAATCGCAGAACGGTCCCAACCGCCGTGCAGGCGGCTAGCGCCGTCGTCATCTCGACCTTGAAGAAAGGGATGCGCGCCCCACCGATGGCGCGTCTTAACGGTACCGTAACCTTTGCTGCCGCCGGAAAGTATCCGTTCGTCGGCGGAAATTTGATCAGCCGACCAGGTGTCGACTGAAAGCCGCGCAGCGGCGGTGCCGATCACGTGATTGAGATTGTGCGGAAGGATTGTCGGGGCCGTTCTGTCCATGCGCAATCATCTCGACAAGCGAGGGCTGCGCAGAGCTTGGACGACCAGGCCGTCTGACCGGGAGTCTGCGTTTCCCGACGGGGTCGAACTAGTCAGCCACCTCACCGATTGCAAGGGTCTGCAGATGCGTGGCGAGCAGCTAGGTCCCTTGCGCGGAAAGCATGTGTTAGGCCAAACGCCTGCCGCGCGAGCAGCGGCATTGGGCCATGCGGACGCGGCCGAAACTTCGCAAAAGTGCCAATCGGCGACATCGAATGTTAGCGGCCTGTATGCCCCGCCTTAGTCGTCTAAGAGCCATGGAAACGAAGATGCGTCCGTACCCATCGTACGCTTCGCTTGACTGGCGGCCTTCAACCAAGAGAATTCCATAGGATCCTCGTCTCTAACAGGTGACTAGATGGACAACGTACTGACTCTCTTTGCCGGCGCCTTTCTCTGCAATTGCATCCCGCATCTGAGCTCGGGGTTACGAGGAGCGCCGTTCCCGACCCCGTTTGCCAAACCCAGAGGCGTCGGTTATTCGCCACCCTTCCTGAACTTCCTCTGGGGGAGTTTCAATCTCTTCATCGGCATCTACGTGCTCTCGATATACCCGGTGGTGATTGGGCCGAATCCTGCCTGCCTCGCGCTGGTTGCCGGAGCCTTAATGATGGGTGCGTATCTGTCTCTGCATTTCGGCAAGGTCTTTCGGAACGCGCAGGCTAAATAAGCCGTGAGCCGGCGGACTATGCGACGTCAGGTTTGGGTCGATACTTTTGAAAAAGTCTTTTTGCTGACGAACGAAGGTTTTCAGCACGCTGGCGCGTCCCACAAGCGCGACGTGAGGGAACGACATCGATTCCCACAAAAGCGAGACAGACCCTCGTCCCTGCCCTACAGAGACTTGCAGCGGCGGCGGAGATAGCTAAAACCGCCCTTCGCGAGGTTTTCGGAACCGTTCAACTTCGGACTTTTTCAACAGTATCTGCCAGCAGCAGACATGGCGGTCGTCAATAGAAACGCTGCCGACCTCAAAGTCCCACCAAAGGCCCCCGCGCGCGGTGCGCCTGCATCGGCAAGTTCTGGCTGTCACAACTGTTGGGGCAGGCCCGCATCTATTCGGCTGGTGCAGCGACCGGCGTTTCCGAGTGCGAAACCGCAATCGAATCGGATTTCGCCAATCCGAGCAGCATCGCACCCACCACCGCATAGGCCAGCGCGACGGCCGGCGTCACGCCTAATCCACCGCCGATGCCGACCGCCTCGCCGTGCATGAAGCCGAAATAGGTCAAGACCGCGCCTGCCAGCGCGAAGGCCGACGCCTTGGCGAAATCGCGTTCGATCACGAACACGCCGATCGCGCCCAACACGAGACCGGTCAGGATCGAGCCGCCGCCCATGATCTCCAGCCCGTGGTAGAGCACGCCCTGCTGCGGCAGCGCCGCGATCGCAGCCGCCTTGACGTCGCCGACCTTGTCGGCGGCAAGTCCGCCCACCTTCTGCGCGGCCATCAGCGTCGAGCCCAGCATGGTGTCGATCTGCAGCTTGGCCCAGGCCGCGAGATGCGGCGTCAACGCCAGCACGATTGCCGGCGCATGCTTGACCGGCGTGGTCTGGAACGCCTGCGCGCCGATCAGCATGCCGATGTAGAGCAGGATCGGCGAGATCGCGACCACAGGCACCAGCGCCAGCAGCACGGAGATGATGCCGAACCAACTGAGCACCACCACCATGATCCCGGTCGCCGCCGAATAGCCGATGCGGCCGCCCATCGCCTTCCAGCCGGGATGGCCGATATAGACCGCGTTGATGAAGGGATTGCCCATCAGGCAGCCGATCAGGCTGACGACGCCATCGGCGGTCAGCACGCGCGTGGTCGGATATTCGTCGCCCGCGGCCTCGGCACTTTCGACGTTGTCCATGGCTTCGACGAGATCGTAGATGCCGAACGGGATCGCGGTCACCAGGATGACGCCGAGGAATTCGAAGCCCGAAAACACCTGGCCTACGGCAGGAATCGGGACGGAGAAGCCGAAGCTCGCGAAGGCGTCGCCGAGGCCCT
>JGI12053J15887_10000926_pt1 | contig 12932 bp, 4 predicted proteins | sample MedBloCAOM1_O3_FD_15887 | JGI IMG/M metagenome (IMG submission 15887)
TCCATCGTTTTCGCAACGAAGCATCTTGCGAAAATGGATGGATGCCCGGATCAAGTCCGGGCATGACGAGTTGAGGCTTCGCTACACACTCACCGCCACCAGCCCCGGCAACAGCTCGCTGTGGTAAACCGCCGAACTGACCAGATAGGCAAAGCCGACCAGCGCCAGGAAGCCCAGGAAGAACAGCGCGAAGAAAATCAGCGACAGCCGCTTGGCGAACACGGAGACATTGGTCAGCCCAAGTCCACCCGCGATCAGCGAAATAACCAGACAAATCACAGCCCAGCGAAACATCCCTCGCCTCCCCGTATGTTCAATCCGGCCGTTCAACGCAAGCGGCCTTGCAAAGGTTCCGGCGCAGCCAACGCGGCATTGCCGGATCGCCAGCCACATTGTAAGGGGTGTCGGCACCGTTGTCTGACGCTTGAAGCGGCACGCCGGCGGGGCCTGTAGCTCAATGGTTAGAGCCGGCCGCTCATAACGGTCTGGTTGCAGGTTCGAGTCCTGCCGGGCCCACCAATGAAATCAGCAACTTATCAGGAGCTATTTCGCCGTAGCGGGATCACCGCACCAGAAACCGCACCAGATACGTGCGCTTTTCGTTCGCCGGTCGGCTCACGCATGGCGATCTTCTCGACGGCATCCGACAAGTAGTCAGGATGATGGTGGCCGTACGTGTTCAGCAGAACTTCGAGCGACATTCCAAGATAGCCAGCTGCCTGCCATGGATCTGCCCCCCTCAGCATTAGCCATGTCGCCGCCGTGTGCCGCAGGGTATGAGGTGAGATTCCGGGCCCCAGCTTCGCGAGCCGAACGGCGCTCTTGAATGCTGTTTTGACCGACCTGACCGGTTTGCCGTTGAACTCAACGAAGTGCTTTGCCTCCGGATCGATCCGATGCCAGCGGCGCAAATGCGCGAGCACCCTAACCACCGACACGGAGAGTGGCCGCGATTTGCGTGAGACGTCCGTCGTGTACAAATGCGCGAATACGAAAGAGCAGACTTCGCTATTCACACTCCTGATAAACGCAGCATGTATCCTTCGCCTTCGAAAAAGAAGACGAAATGTTCATTCCTGCATTGGTGCTTGGAATGAGTAAACATTTAGCAGAGATGTTGCGAAGATTAAATCGGCTTACCGCGGTCGACGCGATTGACTCCCTGCACCGAATCCGAATAGTTTATACCTAAGGTTGCCGTATCGAACTGGATCAAACTGGATCAAACAGACGTAGTTTGAGCCAAACGTACGACTCGCTCCAAGCAAGCTTCGCGCCACAGTTAGCAACTGCCAAAGAGTCACCCGCGACAGGCGGTGGCTTTTCGACGTGTTGCTGACGCGGTGGAGCGGATCAACGCGGATGTTATATGCTGCAGTTCAAACGTGATCCGAGCGGACTGTATCTTGCCAGCGATCAGAACACCGCACGGGTCGCGTTCCTGTTCCAGGACCAGACCCAGACCCCTGCAACCTTCGATTTGACCGCAACGAGTTGGTCCACCACGGTGGGCTACCTTGCTTTCTTCGCACCCTCGACGACGCGCAATTGGAACAACTTTGCCACCGGCGTGCGCGCTGCCTTCGTTCAAACTCAAAACGCCGGTCCGCAGATCGGCTGGTTCCCGGAGCCGTTAGCGGCCGCGACGACCGTTATCGCGGTCCTCGACTCGGGGGCGCCACCGACGCTGAGCAATTCGTTCAACCTGGTATTCCTCAACACCACCTGCGTGGTGATGCCCGAGCAATTCGGCGGCAGCTCGAACGTGGCATTCGACGACGGTTCTAACAGCCTGATGATGTCCGGGCTGACATCGGTCATGCTGCAGGTCACCTTGCCGGCGGGCGGCGGAACGGTCCAATTCCCGGCTCAAGGTCTGCCTGTGGTGACGACTCTGTTGGTGCCGCTGACCGGTCCGCTGGCCGGTGTCGCCACTTTTTCGGTCCAGATCGCCGCGAACTCGCTGTCGCAGTTCGAAGCGGGGATGATGTTTTTCTCGCAAGAAACGGGTAAGCTGGTCGCGGCGCTGAACTACCCGGCAATCCGCGCGCCGATTGGCTCGTCGGCGCCGTTTAACTTTAACGTGTCGCTCGATATGGTGGCACCGACCGATCCGGCGCGCAGCTTCTTCCAGTTCGCCGATCCCCTGCTCGGTTCCTATTTCGTGACCGCGACCGGCAAACCGTTTGCTTTCAATACCGTCGGCGGAGCGAACCTCGCCACGATGAGCGAGGCGGATATCCTGAAGTCGAGCCGGCTGGTGTTTGCCGGCCGGCCGGTGTCGGATCCGACCGACATCAAAGACTACTATCTGACGCCGGCCGGCCAGTTCGGGCTTACACTTGATGGCGGCGGAAACAATCTGCAAACGACGGCGCAATCCGCCGTAGCGCAGATGCTGTGCGGCATCACTGGAACCGAATTCCTCAGCGTCGGCGTCGGCGCCACGCCGGACGCGCTGGAATTCGTGCCGGGCGAGGCCGCCTGGCGTATGACTGTCGATCCAAGTTCGACCGCGCCGGTGTTTCTCGACAAGACCGCTACTACGTCGTGGGCGCAGGTCGTCACCGCCAGCGGCGCCTATATCTCGCAGCCGGAGCGTTCGCCGCTGTTCAGCCCATCGGCCAACGGCGTCCGGGCGACGTCATCGGGGCTATCGGTCCATGTTCTGGATTTCGACCCGACCAACGCCTGGCAGCCGTCCGACGGCGCCGCGCCGCCAGCGCCGCTCGTGCCATATGCCGGGCTTGATTTCGCAACCAACCCCAATATCGATCTCGGTCAATATCTTGCCATGGAACGCGGCGGGCTGAATCCGACGCGCGCCAACGCCTTCGTCGGCGCACCTGCGATTCACGCGCGCGGTCTGCGCGCGCTGGTCGCCGCCCCCGCGAAACTCGCGATGACCCCGCAGGGCATGCTGGTCGGCCTCAAGGGCACGCCAGCCGTCTGGGATTCGCTGCAGATCGCCGTCAGCAACGCGATAACCCCGATCCTCGAATTCGACAGCATGGGCCCGGCGATCCGGAAAGCCGTGCAGAAGAACCAGATTTTCACGGTCGTCAGCGTCAACCCGGCCGATGCCGGGACCGGCAAATCGTCCGACCCGCTGTTCACCTTCGATAACCGCTATCTCGAAATCAGCGACTGGACCTTCGACCTGTCGCCTGCCGGTCTGGCGGCGCCCGACGCGACGCCGCCGATCTTCATAATGAAGTTCTATCCGGGCAAGTCGATCAACGACCTGGTCGGCGCGTTGAGCCTGTGGTCGGACCCGACGACGTTCAACGCAAAACCAACCCTGATTCAGGCTTATCTCACCAAGGTAATCGCCGCAGCGAAGGCGGACCTCGACAAAAACGGCGAGAATTCGCTCTACTATAATTTCTACCAGACCGTCACCGACCCGGCCTTCAGCGGAATTCTGGCGGTCAATTGCAACATGCGGCTCGACCTGCTGCCACCGCCGATCCGCGCGGTGCTGGGCGGCATGGAAGATCCCGGGATCGCCGGGTTCCGCGTGCATCACGTCGGCGTCTCGATCAACGATATTGACCCGGGCAAAACCGAACTGACGCTATCGCAGAGCGCTATGTTCGCACTGGTCGACTACGAATGGAACCCGGTCGCACCGAAGTCGCCTTATGACTTCCAGGTTGAATATCTGCGCGCGCTGTTCACCAATTCGGAACTGCGCAGCTTCTCCTGCAAGATCAATCTCACCATCGATAACCTGTTCAAGACCGCCGTCACGCTGCAGCCCGATGGCGGCGTGAGCACCGGCAAGAACCTTGTCGTCATCATGGGGTCGTACCAGGCCCACAAGACCAGCGGCGACGACAAGACGTCCGGCCAGGGAGTCTATTCCTTCATCTCGACACGGAAGTTCGAGTTCGATTTCGGGAAAAACACCTATCTGAAAAGCATCGCGCTGACCAAGCTGCAGTTCTCCTTCGACCAGGAGGAGGTCGGCACGCCGGTAGACCACGGCACCTACACCACCACCACCAACCCGATCAAAGCGCATTTCGGCATCTGGGGCAGCATCAAGTTCAATGACCTCAAGGTCCTGGATATCTTCTCGTTCGACCAGCTGGTGTTTTCGGACCTCGGCATCACGGCCGGCTTCGATCTGATCCTCAACCAGGCAATCGGGAACAACGTCGCGCCGCCACCGTCGACCAGCCCGGTGACCCTCACCTTCGCTCCAGGCAATCTGCGCCTCGACCTCGGCGCCACGGTGGCCCGCAGCAATGCCGACAGCCTTCTCAATCTGCTGCCGTTCAAGCTGAAGTCGTTCCTGTATTCCGAGAATGCCAACGAAAGCATCGAAAGCCTGAACTACTATTCGCTGGGCTCGATCCAGGGCCTGTCGGATAACGGCATCGGCCCCCCGCAGAACTATTTCAACTACGCGCTGCTGTTCGACCTAGACCTCGGTTCGATGGGCGGGCTGGTCGGGTCGCTGTCCGCCTTCAAGTTTAGCATCCTAATCGGCTGGCTGGCCGGCGACAACGGCGGCATCGCCTTCGGCATCCAGCTGCCGCAAGTGAACGGCAAGCTTGAGATCAAGATCGAAGGCGTGCTGACGATATCGATCAAGCAGTTCAACCTTGAATATGCGACCGATCCCCCGCCCTCGATGCTCGTGCTCGGGATGCAGGATTGCTACATTGAGGTCCTCGGCAAGCGCCTGCCTCCCGAAGGGACCATCAGCCTCGGCCTGTTTGCGCCGTCGGCGGGGGCGGCCCAGATCGGCTGGATCGGCGCCTACAACAAGGGTCAGGACGGCGGCGGCGGCGGCAAGGACTCACCGAAGCTGATCGCCGCCGACAAAGGTGACGGCAATGGCAAGGGCGACGGCGGCAGCAAGGTTTTCGATCTCGATTATCTCGGCCTCGGCCAGCGCGTCGGACCCGATCCGAAAAAACCGCCGACGGATTTCGACGCCTTCCTGAAATACATGAAAGGCGACTTCTGGGACAAGCTCACCAAAAAGCAGTACGCCGACATCTATCACCCCGACGGCAAGTGGATCATCATCACCAATTTCACGCTGCTCGAGAAGATCGAGATCGGATTCGTTTTCTACGACGTCACGCCGTTCTACAGTCTGCTGCTCAGGATCACCGCGGGCGAGAGCTTCAAGGGCTTTGAATTCGAGATCACCTACACCAAGGTCACCGACACGATCGGCCTGTTCGCAGCGAAAATCGCGCTGCCGGACAGCCTGCGCACGTTCGAGGTCGGAGCCGCCTCGGTCACGATGCCGACCATCGGCATCGACGTCTATACCAACGGCAACTGGAAACTCGATCTCGGTTTCCCCGATGGCGACAACTGGAGCGTCTGCTTCCGGGTCCAGGCGATGGCCGGGCCGATCCCGGTCACCGGATCCGGCGGCTTCTACATCGCGAGCCTCAGTTCGGCGACCGATCCCGACGTATTCGTCGGCAAGGACTATTCGAGCATCCTCGCATTCGGCCTGGCGGCGCGGCTCGGCGTCGGCAAGGATTTTACCGCCGGGCCGCTGAAGGCCGGCGTCAGCCTCACCTTCTTCGGCATCATCCAGGGCGCGGTCGGCTATCTGAGCGGCGGCGGCACCGATCTGTTCGTCAAGGAGCCCGACGCGCTGTCGTTGCAAGGCCAGTTCGGCATCATCGGCGAGATCTACGGCTCGATCGACTTCGTCATCATCAAGGCCAGCGTCAACGTCCGGATCGAGGCGAGCGTCGGCGTCGTGCTGATGTTCGAGCCGCACATCAGCGACGGCTCGGTGTTGCTGTACGTCCAGGCGAGCGTCAGCGTTAGCGTATCGGTGTCAATCGATTGCGGCCTATTTTCGATCGATATCAGCTTCAGCTACGACGCCACGTTCCGCTTCGATTGGCAACTCGCCGGCCAGACGTCGGCCAGCCACGCCAGGATGATGTTCGTCGCGCAGATTGCGGCGACCGGCCGCCTGCTGGTGGCGCCGCAGCAGGTAGCGCTATGTCCCAACCTGCCGGCTGCGCTGCCGCTGATTTACCTGGCGGAGTTCACGGTCGTATTCCCTGACTCGGCAACTGTGGGCGCGCCGTGGCTCGTCACCTCGCTGGGCATCCCGTATGACAACGCGCCATCGGCAAATCCGAGCTATGCCGATTTCAAACCGTTCGAGGCGGTGACCACGCAGCTCGCGACCTTCGCGCTGATGCACGCGCTCAATCTGCCGGCGTATAATTCCATTGTCCCGCTGGTCGGACCTGACCAGAATACGTTGGGGTTGAAAGACATCGACAGCATGCCGGAGCTGCTGACCGGCTGGATCGACTATCCGACATTGCTGAGCCAGCTGGCGCTGTTCCAGGGCACCATCCAAGTCCCGAAGAAGAACCCCAACGATCCGAACGGCATAGTTTACCACGCGACCACGTTCCCGATGCCGCCGTTCCTCGCGCTTGCGACAAAGGGACGACTGGGCCCCGACGGCGCGGCCGAAGACTTCGGCTATCAGTTCCTGGCCAAGAATCCGGTCTCGGCGGACTATCTGCAGGCCGTGGACGAGTATTTCAACAAGATGTTCGTGAACCGAACGTCGGACTCGAGCCATGAGGCGATGTTCAGAGCGCGCGCTGTCGACGATACCAAGACACCGCTTGGCCAGGAGATCTTCCTCGATTATTTCAAGGGCCTGATCCGCGGCGCCGTGCACGAACTACTGGTCACGCTGCAGAACTCGGGCGACACCCAGGCCCCGCTCGACAAGCTCTTCATGGGCGCGGTCGGCGCGCAACGCATTCGGGCGCTCGCGGGACAGATGGCGAGCACCCTCCGAGGCGGCGTTCGGCTGCCTTACACCGATGGCCTGACCGTGCCCGACGGCCAGGCGCTGCCTGCGACCAATCCGCTGTTCGCCTTGCTATGGCAGGAATTCCCGGTCGGCGGCTTTGCCAACAAATCCAGCTACACCGTCGCACTCAGCAACCCGGACGGCAGCCAGAAATGGCTGAAACCGGATCCCACCAACGCCACGTTCACGATTACCAACAACAGTGACGTGTACGGCGTGGTGCCCTACCAGAACCTGCACGAATCCGACGTCGCAAAGCCGAGTGCGCTGACGCCGATTCCGCTGACCCAAACCGGCCCGCAAGCCTTCGCCTTCCAGAATCCCATCGTCTGGACGCCGCCGAGCCCGGCGAAGCCGATGAGCCTGAGGCCGTTCCCGCCGAACCTGACGCGACTACAGAGTGCGCAGGGCGGGCCATTCGAAGTCACAGTCAAATCCCGCCGGACCGGCGGGGCTTATCTGCCGCAAGGCAATTCCGTTGCACCGGCCGATATCGTTTTCGCGACCACCGTCAATCTGACGATCAAACAGATTCCGGGCGTTCAGAAGGGCAGCGTGCTGACCGACGTCTATGCGCTGAGCGGCGCCAGCCAGGCCGACGAAGCCTTGCTCGGCCAGATCCTTGCCGTGCTGAAGCCGCCGAGCGCCAACCGGCCGATCGCCGCGATCCAGATTCTCTATCCGCCGGACCCGGCGCAGCCGGGCCTCGTCTCGGCCACGGTCAATCCGACCGACGTGTTTGTACTGCGCACCAACACCACATCAGTATCGCAGCCGCCGCAGGGTCTAATGGCGGAGGCAGTAACGATTCCGGACAGCGTCGCGGTTGGCGCCGATCTGGATCTGTCCGGCGATGGCGGTTACGGATTCCTGCAGATCGTCCAGCAAGCGACGGTGACGAACGCGCCCGGCTACCTGCTACGCTACATCGATGCCGCGGGAAATTCGCTGGGGAATCTGTTCGCCAAGCCAGGGCCGGCGACCGTCACGCTGGTGATCACCTATGCGGCGGGCGTCGGTACCAGTTCGCTGCAGGATCCGAAATGTACGATCCAGCCCTATTACAATTCGATCGTTCTGAGCAACCTGACCGCTGCCCAGCTCAAGCTGCTCTATTACGCCGAGACGGTCGCTCCAGCGCTCGATACCCGTTACGTCGCGCTTGCCGCCGGCACCGCCGGCGTCGAACTTGCGCGTCCCGAGAGCGTCATGCATCTGAAGCCGTCGCCGGCCCTTGCCGCGGCGGCGCGAACCGCCAACGTAGCGGCGCCCACGCGGACGCAAATGATCAAGGCGCTGGTCGCCGCCGGCGTGACCGATCGGGATCACATCCGCAAACTGCTCGTCGAATCCGGCAGTGCCCCGGCGTCGCTCAACGCGCTCTACAGCATCGTCACCTATCAGATACAGAAGACTGCCGGCTTCGCGCTGAGCAATCTGTCGGCGCCATTGCAGCCCCAGAAGGCGACGTCGGCCGACACAACCGGCTACTACCGGATCGTAGCGCCGCTCTATAGCGTCGCCGACGCTAACATCGGCGTGCCGGTGCCGAACCGCTACGCCAGCATCAACGACCCATTTGGCCTATCGATCTTCGTCAACGACGCCTTCGGCAATCAGTTGCCGACGCCGATCACTCATTCGGGCACGAACTATTATTTCGACCCGATCCTGCCGCTCGACCAATGGCAAGGGATCGTGCCGACCTACGATTTCGTCAACCCGCAGCCAGGCGTCGTCTCGTTGCACCTGACGCCGAGTCAGACTGCCTTCGCCGGCATCACGCAGGACCAGATCGATGCCGCGCTGGTGCATTATGGCGCCATCGAGGACCAGATCACCGGGCCTGGAATTTCGTTCTTCGTCGAAACCAACCTCGCGCTGCAGCCGGATAACACTAGTCTCGTCGCCATTCCGCTGTCGCAGGCCGACACCACGAACGTGATCGGCATGGTGGCCGGCATGATCGCCTGGCTAAAGGATCCGAAGCACGCGGCCTTCCCGGCCGCGGTCGACATCTCCGTCGCCGTCTCGGGTCCGGGCACGCTGCCGCCGCTGTTCGACATTGCGGTGCTGTTCGGCATCGAGCGCGACCGGAATCTGGTCGCCCCAGAAATCAGGGACATTTTCCCGCCGGCCCAGACGGTGGCGACGTCGATTGTCCCGGGGATCGTTCCGACGAACGGCGTCAACGGCAATACCGGCATCCTCGCCAAGAACTTTATCGGCATTTTCGCCAAGAACTTTATGGTGGCGTTCCCGGCGATGAAACTTGCTGTCGGCATGAACGGCGGCGCCGCGGCGCCCGTGCATCAATCGAAGACCGCGCTTGCTCGCAAGCGCCTTAAAGCGCGAGGCCTTGCCGGTGACGGCAGCGGCGGTAGCCGCTTGGGCGAGCAGTCGATCTGGGCGGTCGCGGCCAATCTGCTCGATATTTCCATCGGCACGAGCGCCGGAACGGGACCGCGCTTCCTGTCGCCGAAGCCGCTCGACAATACACTCAACAGCGACACAGTGCCGCTGCCGGATATCAATTCGGTGTTGGGAAAGCTGCCAGCCCAGCAGCTTTTTATCGACGTCGATCTCGACCAGTTGAACCGCGTGTTCTTCCAGGCGGTGGACAACGTGCTGTCGCCGGCTTCGGCCGCGAAGGCGTTCGAACTCGATTCGAGCCGTGCCGCCTATGACGCAATCGCCAGAGGCCGCGAATCGTTAGCGCAGAAATACGCCACCTTCGAAGTCGACTGGCTGTTCCCGGCGGGGTCGCCTTTCACTGGTACGGCCGTGCAGTTCGGGAACGCGCGGGAAGCCTTCGAGCAGCAGATGCGCGCCGCGCTGATGACCGCCTATTCGGTGGACACGATCGTTCAATACGACGTCGCCTGGAACAAGCAGGTGTCCGCCGCCGCCGACGGCTACATCGAATTGTTCGGCAAGGTCGAGGCGGTGCTGAACGGCAGCTACGTCTTCAATGGCACGAACCTCGACGTAACGACGGCGACGCCGCACGGACTTTCGAAGGCCTCCCCCGTCGAGCTGTATATCACGTTCGCCGCACAGGCCGGATCCACTGCGCCGGCCAACGGAATCTATTCGGCGATGGGGGGGACCGACACCACGTTCACCATCAGCAACGTCACGACCGGTTCGGGCCCCGGCACCTTAAGCGCCACACTGCAGAATTCCGGCCTCTCCACCGCCCGTGTCGCGGTCAGCAGCAAGGGCCCGAGCCCGCTGACCTTCATGTTCGGCAATCCGGACGTGGCGTCCGCCGCGACCGTGTCGTTCGATCTGCGCTACGGCGTCACCAATCTGCAGTATTTCCTGGCGCCCGATACCGGAACCCCGGGCGAGGCGCGGCCGTCGATCTGGCTGCAGCTTGTCGATCCGTTGCAGCAGCACATCGGCCCGGACAGAACGCTGACCGAAATTCCCGTGGTGTTCCGGCAGTATCCAACGCCGCCGACGCTGATCGATCAATCCTGGACAAAGCCTCCTGCGGGTCCGCCCTCCGCCAATCCGCTCGCCGACGAGTCCGTTTGGGATTATGTTTTCACCTACCAGGCGATGCTCGCCGCGCAAGACCAGATCAACAGCGCGATCACCTACAACACAGACCTCAGGCCGCCGCCCGCAAACAACAAGCTTCGGGCGCTGGATGCGTCCGGTGTTGTTCGGTACAGCCTGTTCCAGGCGCTGGCGCGATTCTCCGCCGTCTACGGCGTGATCCAGGGCATTCTTCCGACACTTACGGATGCGAGGTGGGGTGCCGCAATCGGGGCCTTCGCGGATAGCATCGGCGAGGTCGTTGCGAACACCGACTGGACGTTCCTGCCGAGCCTCGACGCCAACCAAGGGCTCGTCAAGATAACCGACCGCTATGTCATCACCCAGCAGCAGATCGACCAGACGACGCGGCTGATCACACTGCAATGGCCACTGAAGCAGGGACAGTCGCACTTCCAGAATGTCACGCTCTCGGTCCAGGCGCTCGACCCGAAAAGCACAAGCTTTCCCAATCTGGCCTCGGCCTATCCCAACCAGGGACCGGTTTCGCAACCGCCAGCGAATTCCAGCGAATTCCAGGTGAAAGACGCGCCGCCAGACGGCCTCGGCGCCGCGCACCGGGTTGAAGTCCACGGGCTCAGCGTGCTCGCGGCCGAGAACACCATCGCGGCGGTACAGGTCGAGCGCAACCTGATCACGCTGAATGGATCGGACGGCACGCCCTATCAAGTGGTGCCGGAATTCGTCTATACGACGGCAGAGGTTCGGCCGAGCCAGCCGGTGACGCCCTTCATCGACAACGTGCCGCCGCCTTACATCAACGTCGCTTCGCTCGGCCAGGGTTCGCCGGCCAGCCTGTCCCAGCACGTCTTAACCGTCATGACCGATCTTCTAGCCGATCCGGTTCAATCGGCATCGCTGCTCAAGGCGCATCAGGCGGCGGGCGTCACGACCGGAACGACGCGGCGGGTCAAGGTCGGATGTTCCTATCAATTCCCGATTGCCGCGGTCGCGGGCGGAACCGACGCCTCTATCAACCCGCTGGTTCCGGTAGTTTTGGCTCGCTCGTTCGATATCGACGGACACGATTCCGGCCAACTCGGCGATTTCGCCACCCTGTTTTCGGACGCTATTGCCGATTGGGCGAACGACAAGGGCGTCGTGTTCGGCGCCAACGCAACGCCCGCTGGCGCCTCGCTGGTGTTCGACATCACGCTGTACGCCGGTCTCAGCGGCGGCAACGTCCCGGTCCTGCGTTTTGAAAACCTTCGGCTGAACCTGACAGACATCAAGCCGGCATAGCGCCGTCGGGCTCGCGTCCGCGGCTCACCTTAAAGACTTGCCAGATAAGGAGGTAAATAACTCATCGACCCGGATCGATTGAAGAACTCGAATGCAAGACTGCAATCTTAAATCTTAGCAAAAAGATAGAGGCAACCATGACGTCCCATCATCCCACCAAATTCTCCATCATCGGCGCGCAGGTCAGTACTCCGAACTGGACCGGGAGCCCGATCACGCTCGCCTGGCACGACAGCGCGGCGATGCCGCAGACGCCGAATGGATCGACAGTGCTGGCTTGGCTGAACACCGCGACACAGAACAATGACGGCTCGCTGATCGCAACCTCGGGCGGTCCGCCCCAGAGTCTCGATGCCCCGGCGGGCGCCACCGTGCCATCGGTCTTGGTGCAGAACTGGGGTGCCAACGCCCTTACCCTCACCAACGTCAGCGGCAATCAGGCGACCCCGATCTGGGTCGAAATGTACGGTCCCGGCATTCCCGGGGTTACGCCGGTAACACTTACGGCGGGTACGGCGCCAATCTCGCTTGCCTCGGCCGGAACGGCTACTGGCAAATCGCCGCCGAACTACGCCCAGCTCGTGATGCAGTCGAACACCAACAACCTGTCGATCGTCGCGCTGATCGGCGGCCCGAACGACGCGTCGGGCAACAACGCCTATGTGTTCGCGCTGAATTACCAGGGCCCGGCGAACCCGGCCGGCTTTACAAAGACCACCCCCGGCAACACCATGACGTTCCAGTTCTACTGGAATACGACGTTCTTCATTGCCAACATGTCGCCATCGACCTCGGCGGCGGTGAACGTGTCGCTGTCGCCGTCGACCTCGGCGGCGGTGAACGTGTCGCTGCTGTCGCTCTAATCTTCGCAGGCTCCGGTGGCACATGCCGCCGGAGCCTCGCGTCGAAAGCAACAAGGGGAGAAGCCGGATGACCAGCATGTGGGATGGCGCACCGCTGACGCTCGCTCAGAACGAGCAGGCTATCATGCCGCAGACGCCGAACGGATCGGCGGTCCTGGTCTGGCTCAAGATGGCGACGCAGAACAGCAACGGCACTCGCTGTCTCGCAAGGGGCAACGGAGCAAACATCCGATGAAGTTCCGAATCCTTGGGAAGAACGTCATCAACGCGGCCTGGAACGGCAACGGACAGACGCTTAACTACCACGACAGTGTGACGATGCCGCAGACGCCTAACGGATCCATGGTGCTGGGCTACTGGAATGTGTCGAAGCAAAACAACGACGGCGAATTGACGCTGGTCTCCGCCGGACCGCCTCAGCCCCTCGA
>JGI12053J15887_10000927_pt1 | contig 12931 bp, 11 predicted proteins | sample MedBloCAOM1_O3_FD_15887 | JGI IMG/M metagenome (IMG submission 15887)
CCGTCCATTCCAGCCGACCTGCGGCACGGCGATCGGCTTGCCGGCGAGACCCGCCTGCAACGCGGTGTCGCGCAGGTATTCCGACGTCGCGAGATCCTCTGGATGGTCCTCGAAGCGTGCGAAGTGCACCAGGGCTTCCGGCGGCAGCTTCGCCAGGACTCCGCGCCACGCCTCGATCAGCTTCTCATGGATGGAATTGAACTGGTCGGCGTCGGGCCTGGCATCCTTCAACCAGTACCATTGCACGACGGCCGCCTCGTAGAGGGCGGTCGGCGTGTCGGCATTGTATTCCAGCAGCTTGGGCGGACCCTTGCCGTCATAGGCGAGGTCGAAGCGGCCGCAAATCGTCGGGTCGGCGCGCCGCCAGACCTGCTCGATATAGTCGCCCCAGGCCGGCGGGATGCGCATGCGTTCCCAGAGCTTGTTGGCGACGACATATTCGACGGCCTTGAGGCAGAGGCCGTGCAGCGCTTCGGTCGCGGCCTCCAGCGTATCGATCTCCTCGGAGGTGAAGGCGTAACAGGCCTGTTCGGTCCAGTAGGCCTTGCCCTCCAGCATGTAGAAGTCGAAGCCCAGCTGTTCGAGCTTCTGCTGCCAGCCCGGCCGCGGCGTCGATGCTTCACGGCGCATGGTTTAACTCGCGCCTGATGAGCCCGTTCCGCCGAAGCCACCGCGCTGGCTCTGGGCGGACGTCGCTTTGCTGGCGTCCGGGGTTGTCGCCGACGGGCTTGGCGTGGTGGCGGGCGAGGAGACCGCCGGTCCGCGATAGAAGGGATTGCTGAGGAACCAGAGATAGGGTAGCGCCCCCAGGCCCGCGCCGATGCCGGGCGTGCACGAGTAGAGCAGCGCCGCGCCGGCGACGCCCATCAGCACGAGCTTGATGCCGCGCGACATGCGCGGACCATGGGGTGGGTCGGGCGACGGCATGGACACGAGTCACGTCGTGAGGCAGGCGGCGTTGATCAGGCCGAAGCACACCGCGAAGCCGCCGGCGGCGATACCGGCGGCCGCCTGATTGGCTTCGATCGCCTGCCTGAGGCCCGGCAATATCAAACGCATGACGACATGCACGATCACCTGCACGACGAGCGCCACCAGCGCCCACAGCACGACATCGGTCAGGCTTACGGAATGCGCAATGGTATTGGCGAGCGGCAGGCTGAAGCCCAGCAGGGCGCCGACCAGCGCCGTTGCGGCCGCAGAGTTGCCGGCGCGGATGAGGGCGAACTCGCGCCATGGCGTGATCAGGGTGTAGATCCAGAGAAAGAGTGCGGCGAGCGCGAAGCCCACGACAACATAGCGCACGAAATTCGGGAAGGCCGTGATCAGCCACTGCAACTCGGGCATGACGGCGAGTCTCCGCCGCCTAGCCGTGCATGGTCAAGCCGCCCGACACGCTGATCGTCTGGCCGGTGATAAAGGCCGCGTCATCGCTCGCAAGGAAGCAGACGGCGCCCGGGATATCCTCGGGTTGGCCGACGCGCTTCATCGGGATGGCGCTTACCAAGGCCGCGCGCACCTTCTGGCCGCGCTCGTCGGCGCCGGCGACAGCCGCCAGCAATGGCGTGTCGGTGGGACCGGGGCAGACGGCATTGAGGGTGATGCCGCGGCGCGCGACCTCGCGCGCCACAGTCTTGGTGAAGGCGATGATGCCGCCCTTGCAGGCCGAGTAGACCGCCTCTTGGGACGAGCCGACCCGGCCCGCGTCCGAGGCGATGTTGACGATGCGGCCCGCGCCGCGCGCCACCATGCCCTTCAGCACGAAGTGGCTCATGTTGAGCGGCCCGCGCAGGTTGATAGCGATGAGCTGGTCCCACAGCTCGGGGGTGGTGTCGACGAAGTTGGCGAAGCGGTCCCAGCCCGCGTTGTTCACCAGCACGTCGGTTGGCCCGGCGTCCTTCTCGAACTGGGCGATCGCCTTTCCGACAGCGTCATAATCGGCGATGTCGATACCCGACGCGAACGCTTTGCCGCCTTCCTTCCTGATTTCATCGGTGACCTTGTTGGCGCCGTCGAGATTCTTGTCGAACACGCCCACGCTCGCTCCATAGCCTGCAAAGCGCCGGCAGATGGCGCCGCCGATCGCGCCGCCGCCGCCGGTGACGATGACGTTCTTGCCGTCCAATCCACGCATGATGCGCTCCTTCAGAGGGGCGAGTAGGGGTCGAACTTGGGCTTGCGCTTCTCCAGGTGGGAAGCGAGGCCCTCCTTCACCTCGGGCCCGAGGAAGCCCAGCATCTCGAGCGCCGTCGAGGCGTCGAACGAAGGCCCCATCATGCGCAGCCAGTTGTTGAGGGCGTACTTGGTGAAGCGGATCGAGGTCTGCGCCCCTTCGGCAAGTTTGGTGGCGACCTCGAGGCCCTTGGCCTCGAGCTGGTCGTCCTCGACGCAGAGCGAGACCAGGCCGATGCGCTCGGCTTCCTCGCCGTCGACCGCTTCGCAGAGCAGCAGGTAGTACTTGGCCTTGGCCATGCCGCAGAGCAGCGGCCAGACGATCACCGCGTGATCGCCCGCGGCGACGCCGAGCCGGGTGTGGCCGTCGATGATCTTGGCCTTCTTCGAGGCGATCGACACGTCGGCCAGGATGCCCGCGACCAGGCCCGCCCCGACGGCGGGGCCGCGCATGGTGCTGACGATCGGCTTGGAGCAGTTGATGACGTTGTAGACGATGTCGCGCGCTTCCTTCCAGGTCCGCAGCAGCGCGTTGTAGTCCTTCATGTTCTTTTCGATGAGATCGAAGTCGCCCCCGGCTGAGAACACCTTGCCGCCCGCACCCTGGATGATCACGCAGTTGACCGTGTCGTCGCCGTCGATGTCGCGCCAGACGTTGACCAGTTCAGTGTGCATGATCGAATCGGTGGCGTTGTATTTGTCGGGCCGGTTCATGGTCACCCGCAGCACCTTGGGATGCGGGCGATCGAACAGCAGGCGCTGGTAGCGTTTTTGCCAGTCGGACATCGGGTCTCCTCCGTTTGTGGAGGAGCGTAGTCAGGTTGCTGGGTGCGCGCCACTCCAGTGGCGCGTCATAAGTCCGACAACGAGAAGATCGCGCCACTGGAGTGGCGCGCCCCCAGCTAACGTCGCGTGTTGCCGGCGTTCCACTGGCCGGCGCTGGCGAAGCGCACGGCCTCTTCCGCCGCGCGAACCAGGGCGGCCGCCTTCAGCACGCTCTCGTGGTACTCCGATTCGAGGTCGGAGTCGGCCACCACGCCGACACCGGCCTGCACGTACATGGTGTTATCCTTCACCAGGCCGGTGCGCAGCATGATGCAGGTGTCCATCGAGCCGTTGGCGGCGAAGTAGCCGGCGCAGCCGGCATAGATGCCGCGGCGTACCGGTTCGACCTCGTCGATGATTTCCATGGCGCGCACCTTGGGCGCGCCCGACAGCGTGCCCGCCGGGAAACCGGCCTTGAGGGCATCGATCGCGTCCAGTCCGTCCTCGAGCGTGCCCTCGACATGGCTGCTGATGTGCTGAAGGTGGCTGTACTTCTCGATGGTGAACTGCTCGACCACCCGCACCGAGCCGATCTTGGCGACGCGGCCGACGTCGTTGCGCGCCAGATCGAGCAACATCAGGTGCTCGGCATGCTCCTTGGGATCGGCCAGCAGCTTGTCGGCGAGTTGCTTGTCCTCTTCAGGCGTGGCACCGCGCCGTATCGTGCCGGCAAGCGGGCGAATGGTGACGATGTCGTCGCGCAGGCGCACCAGGATCTCCGGGCTCGAGCCCACGATCGAGAAGTCGCCGTAGTCGAAGAAGATCAGGAACGGCGAGGGGTTGATGCGGCGCAGCGACCGATAGAGCGACAGCGGCGGCAGTTTGAACGGCACGGAGAAGCGCTGCGAGGGAACGATCTGGAAGGCGTCACCCGCGCGGATGTACTCCTTGCAGGTCTCGACCATCGCCTTGAACTCGTCCTTGGTCATGTTGGCTTGCGGCTCGGGCAGGCCGTCCAGTGCATCGGCGCTCTCGCGACGGAAGGGCAGCGAGCGCTCGAAGTCCGATACCGCATCGGCCAGCCGTTCCTGCGCCGATTCGTAGGCGGCGCGCGCACCGATGCCGTCCTGCGGCCACGCAGGCGTGACCAGGGTGACGTTGTCCTCCAGGCGGTCGAAGATGCAGATCAGGGTCGGCCGCACCATGATCGCGTCCGGCAGGCCGATCGGGTCGGGATTGTTGTCGGGCAGCCGCTCCATGTCGCGGACCATGTCGTAGCCCAGGAAGCCGAACAGGCCCGACGCCATCGGCGGCAGGCCGCGCGGCAGCTCCATCTGGCATTCGCGGATCAGGTGCCGCAGCGTTTCGAGCGGCCGCCCGTCGAGCGGCTCGAAGGCCTGCGCGTCGGTGCGGGCCCGGCGGTTGATCTCGGCCTGGCCCTTGGTGCAACGCCAGATCACGTCGGGCTTGAAGCCGATGATCGAATAGCGGCCGCGTACCGAGCCGCCCTCCACGGATTCCAGGAGAAACGAGTTGGCGCGGCCGTCGGCGAGCTTGAGATAGGCCGACACCGGCGTCTCGAGATCGGCGACCAGCGTGGTCGAGACGAGCTGCGGCTTGTTGGAGTCGTAGCACGCCGCAAAGGCGTCGAAGCCGGGCGAGATCGACATCGGCCGCCTATGGCTGCTGCTGGGGTCGGAAGGCCGCCGCGAACGCCGCCTCGTCGACGGTCACGCCATACTTGGTGCGCAGCGCCGCGACGAGCTGCAGGACCAGGTCGTTGGCCACCATGGTGTCGATCTGCTTGCCGAAGCGGTCGAGCGCTTCCTTGTCCTTGGCCAGGTCGACCGCCTCGACCTGCTTCAGGCGCACGATGACGCTGCCGTCGGCGGTCCGGACCGACTGCACCTTGCCCGGTGCGAGCTTGAACAGTGCCTGCACCACCGGCTGGGTGAGGTAGTTGGGCTGATCGGCCTCGAAGCGCGTGACCGCCTTGGTGGTCCGCACCTCCAGGCCGAGCTCCTTGGCGAGGGTGGCGAGATCGGTGCCGGCCTCGGCCTTCTCGACGGCGGCCTTCACCTTGGCGTCGGCGAGCTTGCGCCGCTCCTCGACCTGCCAGGCCTCGACGACCTTGGCTTCGACTTCGTTGAGGGCGGGGATGCGGGCCGGCGTGACGCGGTCGGTGCGCACGACGAAATACTCACCGCGCGGCGTCTCTAAAAGGTCGCTCTCGGCGCTTTCACGGGTGTTGAACGCCGCCTGCACCAGCTCGGCGGCACCCGGGCCGATGACGACCTGCTTGCCTGACGCGTCCTGGCCGCGCGCATCGACATTCTCATAGGTCTTGATTTTGAGGCCGAGCTCCTCGGCGGCTGCCTTCATCGACTGGCTCTTGCTCAGGATGCGCTCGAAGTCGGTGACCAGCTTGATCAGCATGTCGGGCGCCGCTTGCGCCTTCAATTCCTTCTCGAGCTTGTCCTTGATCTCGTCGAACGCCACCGCTTTGCCGGGCTCGATCTTGTTGACCCTGATGACGTGCCAGCCCAGCGGGGATTTGATGGGGGCCGGTGCGATGCCGGTGGGCAGGCCGAAGATGCCGTCGGCGAGCGGACCGGGCGGCAGGTCCTTCTTGGTGACCAGCCCGAGCTTGATCACGCCGTCTGCGGTGCCAAGGACCTCCTTGGTCGCATCCTCCAGCGACTTGCCGGCGGTGGCGGCGGCGATGATGGCCTTGGCCTTGTCCTCGGTGTCGGCCATCGCCTGGTCGACATCGCGCTTCTCCGGTGTGCCGAACTCGGCGGAGCGTGCCTCGTACTCCTGCTTGACCTGCTCGGAGGTCACTGACACCTGAGGCAGGATGTCCTCGACGCTCAGCAGGACGTAGGAGAAGGCGCGGAACTCGGGGATCTGGAACTTGGTCTTGTTGGCCTCGAAATAGGCGTTGAGCTGCTCGGCCGTGGGCTTGGGCACGTCGGTGACGATGGCGTCGGGGATGTAGAGTGTCTCGGCGACCCGTTTCTCGCTTTCCATCTTGAAGATGTCGTCGCGCAGCGACTTGGGCGCGAGTCCCTCGGGACGCACCACGCCGAACAGCTGGTTGGCCGCGATCTCGCGGCGCATCTCGGTGACGTACTGCGCCTCGGAGATACGGGCCTGCTGCAGGCGGTTGCGGTAGAGCAGGGGATCGAACGAACCGCCGGTGCCCTGGAAGGCCGGATTGCGCGCGATCGCCGCCCGCACCTCTTCATCGCTCACGACCAGCCCGAACTCCCGGACGGCGTGGTCGAGCACGGCGCGCTGGACGACCTCCTCCAGCGCCCGCACATGCAGGCCGAAGCGCAGCGCCTGCTCGGGCTCGGGCCGCTGGCCGGTCTGACGCTGGATGTTGTCGAGCTGGAGGTTGAACTGGTCGCGCACCTGATTGGCGGTGACCGACGAGCCGCCGACCCAGCCATAGATCGGGATGTGCGTGCCGCCGACATGGGCGATTTCGGTGCTGCTTCCGCCGCTGCGCAGCATGTCGCCGATGCCCCACAGACCGAAGCTGATGATCAGCATGCCGAACATCACGGTCAGGACGATATATTTGGCGTATTTGCGGAACTGATTCACGGCGCCGGCGGGGTTGTGGACAGGTGACGAACGGGGCTTTTTATCGGGGCGCATGCCTACCACCCGCCCCTGGGACAGGCAACCAAGCGGCCTTTACCGCTGAACCCGCCGCCGCTAGTACTTGCTTTCATAGACTGCTGATATGGCCCCAACCTCACCCTGAGGAGGCCCGTAGGGCCGTCTCGAAGGGTGGGCTACATCATCGTTGTTGCCCATCCTTCGAGACGCCGCGCTACGCGCGGCTCCTCAGGATGAGGTTGTGTGTGATCAACAATCTATGAAAGCCGGTACTAGACACGCGTCGAGCAAAATTTGGGGGATTTCATGGCACGGACCAGAAGGCCACTGATCGCCGGCAACTGGAAGATGAACGGCCTCAGGGCCGATGCGCTGGCGCTGGCCAAGAGCGTCGCGGACGGCGTGCAGCAGGCGGGTTGGCGCGATCGCGAGGTGCTGATCTGTCCGCCGGCGACCCTGATCCTGGCTGTCGCCGAGGCGGTGAAGGCAAGCGGGCTTCTGGTCGGCGGGCAGGATTGCCACGCCAAGCCAAGCGGCGCGCATACCGGTGAGATCGCCGCCGAGATGTTGCGCGATTGCGGCGCGAGCCACGTGATCGTGGGCCACTCCGAGCGGCGCGCCGACTGCGGCGAGACCGACGCCGCCGTGCGCGCCAAGGCCGAAGCGGCGTGGCGGGCGGGCCTGCTGCCGATCGTCTGCATCGGCGAGACCTTGGCCGAGCGCGAGGCCGGCAAGACGCTGGCCGTGCTCGAGGCCCAGCTCAAGGGCAGCGTGCCGGCCGGAGCGACCGCGGCCAGGCTGGTCGTGGCCTATGAGCCGGTGTGGGCGATCGGCACGGGCAAGACGCCGACGACCGCCGAAGTCGCCGCAGCGCATGCGCATATTCGCAAGGTGCTGGGCGGTCTGATGGCCGAGGCGGCCGGGGTGCGTCTTCTTTATGGCGGCTCGGTGAAGGACAGCAATGCCGCCGAATTGCTGGCGGCGGGCGACGTCGATGGCGCCCTGGTCGGTGGCGCCAGTCTCAAGGCGGCTGAATTTTTGGCTATCGCCAAGGCCGCCCAAAGCGGCTAGAAGCGCCCGCTTGACGGGCATTTCCATCTAGCACTGGACCAAATGGACGCGGTACGAGGCTTTTTGCACGATTGGCGACTGGTGTTGCTGATCATCCATGTCGGCGTCACGGCCGCGATGATCGTCGTCATCCTGCTCCAGCGCAGCGAAGGCGGCGGCCTGGGCATGGGCCGTACCGACGCGCTGTTTTCGGTGCGCGGCCAGGCCAACGTTTTGTCGCGCATGACGGCGATTTTCGCCGGCACCTTCTTCTTCCTGAGCCTCGTGATGGCGTGGAGCATGACCGATACGACGCGTTCGTCGCGGTCCATCATGGACAATGCGCCGGCAACGCCCAGCGCTCCGACAGTGCCAGGGGGCACCGCCCCTGGCGGCGGGACCCCGGCGCCCGCCGCGCCGGCGGCGCCCTCCGCGCCGACCCGCTAGGAACAACCATCGTGGCCGACCGTTTCCTCCGCCGAACATCCTCCGGCGGGGCGATATCCCCATGGCTGCGGCCAACAAGGTTCAGTATGCTGTAAGCCCATGACGCGCTTTATATTCATAACGGGCGGCGTGGTTTCCTCGCTTGGTAAGGGTCTTTCGTCGGCGGCGCTCGGCGCGCTGCTGCAGGCTCGCGGCCATCGGGTGCGGCTGCGCAAGCTCGATCCCTATCTGAACGTCGATCCGGGAACGATGAGTCCCTATCAGCACGGCGAGGTCTTCGTGACCGACGACGGCGCAGAGACGGATCTCGATCTCGGCCACTACGAGCGCTTCACCGGCGTCGACGCTCGGCAGAGCGACAACATCACCACAGGCCGTATCTATTCGTCGGTGATCGCTCGCGAACGGCGCGGCGAATATCTCGGCGCGACGGTGCAGGTGATCCCGCACATCACCGACGCCATCAAGGAATTCATCCTGGCCGATACCGCCGACGAAGAGTTCGTCCTTGTCGAGATCGGCGGCACGGTGGGCGACATCGAAGGCCTGCCGTTCCTCGAAGCGATCCGCCAGCTCGGCAACGAGCTCGGCCGTGAACGCACGATGTATGTGCATCTTACCCTGTTGCCCTGGGTGCCGACGGCGGGCGAGCTCAAGACCAAGCCGACGCAGCATTCGGTCAAGGAGCTTTTGAGCGTCGGCATCCAGCCCGACCTTCTGGTGTGCCGCAGCGGCGACAAGGAGATCCCGGCCAACGAGCAGCGCAAGATCGCGCTGTTCTGCAACGTCAAGCCGGAGCGCGTCATCGAGGCGCGCGACGTCGACACGATCTACCAGGTGCCGATCGCCTATCATGACCGGGGCTTCGACCGCGAGGTCTGCCGCTATTTCGGCCTCGACGCAGAGCATGAGCCCAACCTCGACCGCTGGCGTGGCGTGGTGCGGTCGGTGCGCGAGCCCGAGGGCAAGGTGACGATCGCGGTGGTCGGCAAGTACACGGTGCTGCTCGACGCCTACAAGTCGCTCAGCGAAGCGCTGACGCACGGCGGCTTCGGCAGCAACGTGAAGGTCGGCCTGGAGTGGATGGACTCCGAGATCTTCGAGCGCGACGACGCCGTGGCCCGCCTCGAGAACGTGCACGGCATCCTTGTGCCGGGCGGCTTCGGCGAGCGCGGCACCGAGGGCAAGATCCACGCCGTCAAGTTCGCGCGCGAACACAAGGTGCCGTTCTTCGGCATCTGCTTCGGCATGCAGATGGCGGTGATCGAGGCGGCCCGCAACCTGCTCGGCATCGAGGACGCCTCGTCGAGCGAGTTCGGCCCGACCGAGCATGCCGTGGTCGGGCTGATGACCGAATGGCTCAAGGGCAACCAGATCGAAAAACGCGCCGCCAACGGCGATCTGGGCGGCACGATGCGGCTCGGCGCCTATCCGGCGCATCTCCGCCCCGGCACCAAGGTGCACGAGATCTACGACCAGGACGTGATCAGTGAACGCCACCGGCACCGCTACGAGGTCAACGTCAATTACAAGGACCTCCTCGAGCAGGTCGGCCTGCGCTTCTCCGGCATGTCGCCCGACGGCATCCTGCCCGAGATCGTCGAGATCCCGGACCATCCCTGGTTCATCGGGGTGCAATACCATCCCGAGCTGAAATCCCGGCCGTTCGCGCCGCACCCGCTGTTCACCTCGTTCATCGGCGCCGCCAAGAACCAGAGCCGGTTGGTCTAGTACGCACTTTCATCGAATGCTGAAACGGTCCAACCTCACCCTGAGGAGGCCCGCAGGGCCGTCTCGAAGGGTGGGATACACCATCGTTGTTGCCCATCCTTCGAGACACCGCGCTATGCGCAGCTCCTCAGGATGAGGTTGTCTGTGACTCAGCATTCTATGAAAGCGAGTACTAGACTGCCGTCGGCCGGGTCGTATTTCCGTCATGTTTCTCGGGTGGAGTGGGCTGTCATGAAACGCTTTCTCGCCCTCGTCCTTCTTGCCGCCACGGCGCTGGCGCCCGCGGCCTGGACGCCGTCTGCCGCGCAATCTTCCCAGGCCAAGGCGGAGCGGCGCGATCCGATCTTCCTGCGCTTTCCCGAAATGGCGGAACGCTACTGGGTCACCACCGACACCGCCGCGGCGAGCCATAAGGTCGTGGCGGTTCCGATGCCGCGCCAATGCGCCTTCCTCTATGCCGACACCTATACCAAGGGGCAGATGAGCGAGAGCGAAGTGCAGCAGATGGCGCTCTCGAACTGCAACCGCAAGCTCGCCGAGCTGGGACCGCTCGGCGAGAACTACAGCACCGATTGCCGCTGCCAGGTCGTGGTCAGCAACGAGCGTTATGTCGTGCCGCGCAGCTCGCTGCCGGACGATTCCTACGGCCCGGTGTCGATCTTCTATCGCGACGACCGTGGCAATGTCGCGCGCGTGAATGGCGTCGCCAAGTACGGCGCCCTGATCGGCCGCGACCGTTCGGTCACCTTCTCGGTCGAAAACCAGCGCGGCGAGCAGGTCTGCGAAGGCACCTTCAGCAACAATGCGCCGGCCAGCGGCCTGTTCTCGCTGTCCTGCTTTGCCGGCAAGTTCAGCGGCAACGGCAGCTATCAGAGCAAGACGGGCGCGCCCAACGACCACATCATCGCACGCGGCCAAACCGGCCGCGGCCTGCCGGTGGTGATGGTGATCGGCCTGCCGGCGCAGCTCGCCGTCGCAACGTACGGCGGTATCTGACATGCGCCATATCTGGATAATCCTCGCCTGTGCTGCCCTGGCGCCCGCGACGGCGCTGGGCCAGAGCGCCGGCGAGGTCGAGCGCTGCTTCCAGAACCCGGCGGCGTGCGGGCAGGGCGGCGGCGCTGCCGCGCCCGCGCCGTCAGCCAGCCCCCCAGTCGCGGCGACACGACCAGCCGCGCCGGCGCCCGACTATACGACGGTGCTGCAGAGTCCCGAAGCGGATCGCAGGCGCATCCAGGAATCTCTGCACACGCTCGACAAGTATAACGGCCCGATCGACGGCAACCTGCAGTCCGAGGCGACGACCAAAGCGATCAGCGACTGGCAGAAAGCCCACGGCATGCCGGCCGGCGGCAAGCTGACGCCGCAGGAGGCGCAGCAGCTCAACGCCGAGGCGAGCCGCACGCCCATCAAGCGCATTGAGCCGCCGCCTCAAACGGCCACGGCGCCCTCGACGACGTCTCCGCCATCGAACGCCGATGCGCTGAAAGCGCTGAACGCCCGGCTCGCCGAACGCCGCAAGGCGGCGGAGCCCAAGGCCGAGGCAGCGGCACAATCGCTGATCCGCGACCTCAAGGCCTATGTCGCGGCCGACGGCAAGGGCGTGGCCGGCGACCAGTTCGCGGCCTTCGCCAAGTGGTACGCCGACAACAAGGCGGCCGGCCGCAAGGTCGGCGAGATCGCGCCGGTCATCGACGACTATGGCGACGCCAAGGTGGGCGCCGCGGTGGCGAGCGAAATCCTTCTCGAGACCAAGCAAGACGGCAATAGCCAGTCGCAATGCCTGGTCTTCGCCTGGGTCGAGGGCAATCCGCGCAAGAACACGCAGGCCTTTTCCTGCGATGACGTGGCCGCCGTCGAGAAGTGGAAGACCGACCAGGCCCTGAAGAGCGCCTGGCGCTGACTCAAACGGACCACGGGCGTCCCGCCCGCATCATGAGTCATGAGCGGGCGGGACGCCCGCGGTCCGGAAGACCATGCCACGCGCATGACAACTCGTTGTCGACGTAGAGCGTCGCCCGCGAACCCCCGCATGGAAAACCTGCACCGTTCGGTCACTTGCTCCCGGGAGGGGGCACGGCTAGACAGGCCGCGCCGAAAAGGAGTGCCCGATGAGTGCCATTGCCGAAGTCCGCGCCCGCGAAATCCTCGACAGCCGCGGCAATCCCACGGTCGAGGTCGAGGTCGAGCTCGACAGCGGCGCCATGGGCCGCGCAGCGGTTCCCTCCGGTGCCTCGACCGGCGCCCACGAGGCGGTCGAGCTGCGCGACGGTGACAAGAAGCGCTATGGCGGCAAGGGCGTGCTGAAGGCGGTCCAGGCGGTGAACAGCGAGATCATGGACCTGCTCTCGGGCCTTGATGCGCTGGAGCAGATCAAGATCGACCGCGCCCTGATCGAGCTGGACGGCACGCCCAACAAGGGCCGGCTGGGCGCCAACGCCATCCTCGGCGCTTCGCTGGCGGTCGCCAAGGCGGCGGCGATGGAGTGCGGCCTGCCGCTCTACCGCTATGTCGGCGGCAGCCAGGCCTCCCTCCTGCCGGTGCCGATGATGAACATCATCAACGGGGGCGTGCACGCCGACAATCCGATCGATATCCAGGAATTCATGATCATGCCGGTGAAGGCCGACCGCTTCGCCGAGGCGTTGCGCATGGGTTCGGAGGTCTTCCACGCGCTGCGCAGCCAGCTCAAGGACGCCGGCCACAACACCAACGTGGGCGACGAGGGCGGCTTCGCCCCCAACCTTGCCTCGGCCGACGAGGCGCTGGGCTTCATCATGAAGTCGATCGAGCAGGCGGGCTATAAGCCGGGCGAGGATGTCATGCTGGCGCTCGATCCTGCTTCGACCGAGTTCTTCAAGAAGGGCAAGTACGAGCTGGAGGGCGAGAAGAAGTCGCTCGATGCCGCCGGCATGGTCGACTACTACGCCGANCTCGTGAAGCGCTACCCGATCGTGTCGATCGAGGANGGCATGGCCGAGGACGACATGGCCGGCTGGAAGGCGATCACTGACAAGCTCGGCAAGAAGATCCAGCTCGTGGGCGACGATCTGTTCGTGACCAACCCCAAGCGGCTGGCCGACGGCATCAAGGATGGGCTGGCCAACGCCATCCTGATCAAGGTGAACCAGATCGG
>JGI12053J15887_10000929_pt1 | contig 12924 bp, 19 predicted proteins | sample MedBloCAOM1_O3_FD_15887 | JGI IMG/M metagenome (IMG submission 15887)
GGACGGGTTCGTAGCCCTTGGAACTATGGCTGAGGGGAGGTCATCTCGACCGTTTCGGCAGCGCTTCAGTCATAGGCACAAACGTGAGCGTCCGGCCGTGCTCGTCGGCTATGACAACTGCGTCAGCACCCAGCTCGCTGCCTGATTTGATTGCGTCAGCCCATAACTCTCGCGCGGATCTCAGGGCTTGCGACCGGGCCTCTTCCGCCGTCGATAGTTCAGTCCCTTCCTGGTCCTTGATCAGGGCCGGGCCATCCTTGATGTGGAAATAGTAGCGGGCCATCGGACCCTCCGCCTCTCCAACGCCGGGGAACGGCAGTGGGTTCATCGGGATCCGACATAACGAAAATAATGCAGGAAATTCAGCTCCCGACAAGCTGGCCGAGAGCACCGCCATCGGGCGACCAGCCGACCAGCCTGCGGAAATGCGCATTGATCGCCGCATAGCACTCGCAGCAGGAGTCCTGCAGCCCTTCGACATCTAGCACCTGAATGTGGCCGCGCCGATATCTGATAAGGCCCGCATCCTGCAGTTTGCGAGCGACGAGGGTGACGCTGCTGCGCTGCACACCCAACATCTGCGACAAAAATTCCTGGGTCAGGGGCAGCGTATCGCTCCGGACCAGGTCTCGGGTCTGCAACAGCCATCGGCTCAGGCGCTCTTCCAGCTCGTGGAGCGCGTTGCACGCCGCCACCTGCTGCGTGTGCGCAGTCAGCACTTGTTCGTGCCGGACGAGAGAAATCCGTAGCGTCTCGCTTTCGCGGGCAAGCCGCCTCAGCACGACGGTTTCAGCTACGATCCCCGAGCTTTCCACCTGCGCAATGGCCGAGTTGATTGCAATTGCCCCGTCGAGCGGGGCACCTGCACCGATCACTCCATTGCGCCCAAGCATCCCAGCTTCAACGAACTGCCCGCTGGTAAGACCTACAATGAGCGAGATGACGCCGGTTTGCGGAAAGTACACACGCTCGACGGAGTCTTCGGCCTTGTAGATGAAAGTGCCCTGCGGCAGCGTCAGCGACTTCAGGTGAGGTCGAAGCAGGTCGCTGTCCGTCGGCGACAGGGACGCCAAGAAATGATTGGGCGAATTCGACAGCAACGGCATGAGCGCTCTCCCTTTGGCCGCGAAGGCGGGGAGCCTTGGGCCGCGAAGGCGGGGGAGCGCAACGTCTCTCAGTCGTCGACGTCCGAAGATCCGTTTACCGGCGATGATCGTACGTAAGCGGCCGCTGGGGAATAGCAATGAATTCTTTTCGAATTGCGTCGGGAACCCAACCGACAGGCTTCGAGCAGGGAGCGCACATTAGTGCCGGGGACCGCACCTAGGAACGACAGTCATGCTTACCAAGGCAGCAGCCGCATTCGATCCCGAAACGGTTTCGCTGTTGGCCGCAGTTCTCGAGCAAGCGATCGCGGCGCTGCCGCCAGATCGTCGCAGCCAAGAGCGAAAGACCCTGCTCGCCTCGAAACTTCTGAGCGCGGCTTCGAGCGGGGAAAGAGATCCCGTCCGGTTGCAGGCGGCAGCACTTGCGATAGGCCCCTACGGAGAGCACTAGCGGCGAAGCGCGAGCACAGCCGAGACTACACTTCGTCACCGACGCGTCAGCGGCTGAGAGACGTATTGCGCTGCCATGCGGCACTATCGCATTTATCGCGTCGGAGCGGACGGGCACTTTGCAAGCGCGGACAACATCGAATGTGCCGACGATGAAGCAGCGATCCAAAGGGCGCAGCAGGCGGTGGACGGCCAGGACATAGAGCTGTGGGAACAGGGCCGCTTTGTCGCGCGATTCCGCAAGCCCGGCTCGGTCGTCCCGCCGCGGGACGTCATTGATTCGTCACGATTGCAGCCTATATACGTAACTGTCGCTCGCGACAGAGCTGCTGACCGCGGATGTACCGGTGGCTGCGATGGCGCCGAGGACGTGGGCCCGCCCGGAGAAATCCGCGGCGGGTTTTCATTTTGAATTCGCAGTGGCCGGACTTCGTTCGTGTGCAGGTGGCAGACGCCGCGCCCGCCAGAGCCTGCAGTCGAGCACGTTCGGCCGGCACGAAGACTGGCTCAGTCGTATCTATGCGTGGTTGCGCGGGAGACCGACGCGATCCGATCCGACAGGAGATCGAAGGCCTGCGAGCGGACCTCGAGCAGCTCCGGACAGGGCAATTCAGGACAACAGGACATGGCCGAACTGCATTACGACCTGACGCGCACCGGACTTCTGCTAGTCGATCCCTACAATGATTTCCTCTCCGAGGGGGGACAGATCTGGCCCATGGTCAAAGAGGTCGCGGAGGAGGTGAATCTGCTCGATCACCTCAGAGCGATTGTCGCAGTCGCTCGAGAGAACGAGGTCCAGATCTTCATCGTGCCGCATCACCGCTGGGAACCTGGCGACTACGATACATGGAAGCATGCGAACCCGACGCAAATTGCGTCAGGCAAACGGCAGACCTTCGCCAAGGGCTCGTGGGGAGGCGAATGGCATCCAGACTTGGTACCGCAGCCGGGGGATATCGTCATCAAGGAGCATTGGGCTCAAAGCGGATTCGCCAACACCGACCTCGATCACCAGCTCAAAGAGCATGGCATCGAAAAAGTCATCATCATTGGGTTGCTGGCGAACACCTGCATCGAATCGACCGGCCGATTCGCGATGGAGTTGGGCTATCACGTCACCTTGGTCCGGGATGCGACGGCAGCCTACAGGCAAGAAATGATGCACGCGGCCCACGATCTCAATGGCCCGACATTCGCGCACGCCATCCTCAAGACCGCTGATGTCATCACCACCATTTCACAACGGCCCTAGGTTCCGCTTAGTTGGCGTTGCGAAAGACGTCGACCGCAACGAAGACGACTGGTTCGGTGCCATCGTTCTTATGCCAGTGCGTGGTGGTTTTCGTTTCCCCGGTGGTATCTCCTGGGCGAAAGACTTTCTGCGTTCCGTCTTCATTGGTCACCGTGTCGGTTCCTTGGAGGAAATAGACCACGGTGGGTCGGTCCTTGTGGTTGTGCAAGCCAATGTGCCCGCCCGGCGCGATGTTGAGAACTCGAAGCCGCAATTGGCGACCATTCATCCCCTCGATCTCAGGTCCCAAGTCGACGACTTCGGTCTTGGTCGTCGTGAGCCCCTTGTTGTCCTTGGGGGCCGACTGCTGCTGCGCGTTGGCAACGTGATATCCCAAGATTAAGCCGGCTCCTAAGAGCACGAACGTGCGAAACATCAATTCCTCCCTCATGGATACGCGAGCGTTTGACACTAGGTCATCCTTACCGGCGGCACCAGCATTCTCTGCTCAGCAATCCCACAGCTCCTTGCGCGTGACATTCGGGCCGAGCCGCACTGACTTTCGTCGGGGTTCCTACTTTGTGATCTTCGGGTCCGATCTCTTCGCCAGCAGTCTCTTCTGATAAGACAGCGCAAGCTGCTGATAGTCGCCCTCCAACTGCTTGACCTCATAGCCCCACGATCGCCCAAGCGATTCCCTGCAAGAATGGGCAAGTGCAAGGCTCAGGCCGGGCAGGTCCGCATCAAGCTCGTTGCACTGCTTCTCGTCGTCGAGGCATGATTTGAAAATGATCATGGCGTCTTCGACAGTGAGTCTTTCACCGCTCTCGGTCGCATGATCGAAGCTTTCGACGATTGCCAGCGGCCCGTAGTATAGCCTCAGGAATTCCTGTTTGGCCTTGGTCCATTCCGGCGATTCGTGTTGAAGGGTGGCGATCTGAGCCGCGGCCGATGACGCTTCCTGATAGAGCTTGAGCTGCGCCTCGCGCACGGGCTTGATGAATTCACTTTGCGAGGTCAACCGATATTGCCAGACGCCCACTGCCACAGCGACCACGGCAACGCCGGGCCCGATGAGGTCCGTCAGCTTGAAAGACATGCTGGCCTCCGATGTCGAGATACTTCTGACGTGGTCGAAGGGGACAAAAATCGGCTCCCCCAGTGAGCGGACGCCAGCGTCTCCAATTGGCGCTCCCGAGACCTTTGGTGAGGCGCGCGAGGCCCGTGCGCGGCCGTCATCCGGTCATAAGCGGGCATCGTCGATGCAATGGGGCCGACCTTGAGCGGGCACTCCCGCTCAGCAGGCTCTCACGTAGTATCCATCGCCGTTGTGGAACACCTGAGTGCTGTAGCCGAGGCTGCCGGCCTCGTATGCGGCTTCGTTGGCGCGGCGGATCGTGGCATACGGGCCATAGGTTCCGCATGCCTGGGCGAGTTGGACGGGTGCGCTCGGCCGCGTCACTGTCCGTTGCTCGCGCCGGAAGCGTGAGTCCGAGAGATGAGCCGATCACGCTCGCGAGCAAGACGGACATCAGGCGGGTTCGAAACATAATTGGATTGTCCATGGAACTCTCCATTGCCGCCGCGGCTTCGCCGCGCGGACCGCACGCGTTTCGAGGATAGTGCCTTTGCCGTCGTCGCACTGTGAGCTCGATCACACAGAGGATGTCAGAGGGAGCCCCACGCGAACGAAGCTACGAGCTATCCCTGGTGAGCTGTCTCTCGCTCAGCCGGCGTCCCAGGAACATTTCCATGTGGCAAGGGTTAGCGTCGGGGGGGCGCCCGGTGAAGGCCCGCGATCAATGGTTCACAAACGTCTCGTCGCCATCACGGTCGCGGCCATCATGGTGACAGCGTTCTGCGCGCTTCCCGCCGATGCGCGCGCGAAGAAGAAAACAAAATACCACGCCGACACCACGACGTTGTCGCTCGACGGCCGCAACACCGGCCGGGCGCGCACGTGCGGGTTCGACACGTTTCTCTACGACGGTTATGGCGTGCCGGTCGGCCCCTATTGCCACTGAGTCTCCCACGCGCTCGACCTGCTCCAGATCACGGGCAGCGCCTGGTGCCAGAGCGAACACGAAAGAGCAGCGCACGCCGGCGCGATGCCGCTCCAATCAAAGCGCACCTCCCATCAAATCTTCGGGCCTCCGTTTGGGTTTGCATGCCCGGTCGACCGGGAGCCAATCAAACCCGAGTGCCAAACGGTAGCAGGCTGCCGCCGAAGCTTCTGCGAGCCGCCAGCGGCCGCCGCGGATCAAATCTTTGAGCGCGTCGGATCCGGAACGTCCTTGACGTTCCGCGCAGTTGATATACTTCCAATGTACCGGGGGATCGGGGCAGGCTTTGTTGGAGCGTCCCCGTGCCCGCGTCCCAGTACGTTCATCCCGAATTCGGCTTCCTCTGCCCCACGCCGCGGTTTCGCCGCAGGCTGCGCTTGGCGCTGGCCGGTCTTGTCGTCGCCGGGCTCGGCGCAGGCGTCATGGCCGCGACCGACGGCTCCAAGCCGGATGCGGCGGCGACCCGCGTCGATGCGGCGTCCCTCGCCGGGACAATTCCGGCCGCGAGCTCGGCGCCGTCGTCCGCCGCCGTCGGGTCGCGAACAGCCGTGGTCGAAGGCACGCAGACCGCCACAGACAAGACGTCCTGCGTCGGCGACACCCAATCCGAGGCCAACTGCTTCTCCGTCAAGCCGCGCAAGCCGCGCATGGTCCGGGTGGCGACCGATCGCCCGGCCATCGCCGCCGTTGCTCTCGGCCGCAACGCCGCTCCAGCCACCGGCATCGTCGACGCTACGCTTCCCGGCGCCGGCCACTCAAGCGCCATGGCAAAGGCGAGCGAAGCCGAGGTCGCGGCCGCGAGTTCGACCGGATCCGAGAAGTCCGTTGCCACGCCCAAGAAAGCGAAGCGGTCGGCGAAGCGGCAGGCCCCTCGCCGCGACCCGTACTGGTACGGCGCTCCGTCCTGGCGCGAGGTCGAGTACCAAAGGGGCGGATATGGTCGCGGAGGCTTCGCGCCCAATTTCTGGTAAGGCAAGCGACCGGTATCGCCTTCCGTTGAAATCCGACCAGAGCGAGATGGGCGTATTGCCAACGTCAAGCCGGCATCAGGCCCGAAGCCGGCATCAGGCCCGGCCGCGCGCGTGAGGATCCGGGTGGCTCGAAGCGCCGTATGACGGCCTTGGTATCCCCGCTCGTTCACGCATCATCATTTCCAAAAGGCCGGCGAAAACGCCAGCAGTGGCCAAGCCGAATATGGTCAACTCAGTAAGGAATGGAAGATGGCCGAACTGGTTGTACTGACCCTCGCGGAAGACGTGCAAATAAAAGCAATAGCCAAGAAAGGCAAGCCACAGCGCCCAACGTGAGACGCGCAACAGTTGCCACGTCACCCTGCCAGTCTCCATGACGCTCGCCTCCGAAAGAAGAAATCAATTGTAGCGTGTTCCTACGGATTCGACAGCCCCCGACGAGGACTGTCTCCGATGGTTAGTTTTCCAGCTTCTTCTTGATCAACCGGAACGCCGGGTCGAAATCGAGGTCGTAAATTTTGCCGGCGTTGCATCGAACCTCGTCGGCCTCGTACTTCCCGTCATCGAACTCCATTTTGCCGCCGGAACACCCTTGAGCAGAGACAGCAGACACCAGCTGCGCCCTCTCCTCGTCGGTGACCGCGCGGCCGGCGCAGGCAGGAGCCGTGCCCAATACGAGCAACGCCCCGAATGACGACGGCAGACGTCCTCCCATGATGCATTTCTCCGGTTGCGCACCGAAATCGACGCCGAACGATCAATAGGATCGGCGGCCCGGACCCATACGAGCGCACGAAGATGGTGGTCTCACCCGTCTCGACCTCGGCAGGCGTGAAGTCACTCATCATGTCAGACCACCGCGGCATCGGGACGACGACTACCATACAAGCCTCATCGCGTGGGCGACGGGCCGCCGCTCATATGGTGGCGTTCGCTTGCAACTTATGATTCAATCTGCGAGCGCTTGAACGAGCGCGAGACGACCGCGGAACCAGGCAACAGGCTTCTTCTTGGAGGACACACATGCGCATTGCTTTCGCGCTGATCGCGCTTGGTCTTGTGGCGGGCATGCCGGCAAAAACGCACGCGCAAACCTGGGACGAGTATCGACCGGCCGGCATCGGTTTCCGCATCGAGATGCCGGGCAACCCGAAGCTCGAAACGCAGAAAACAAAAGCCGGCAACACGGCTTACCAGGCGATCGTCGGTTTTCGGGACATGGCGTTCCTGGCGATCTATGGCACGAAGGATGAAAAGAGCCCTCTCGACACGAACACACTGCTCGATGCCGTCGTCAAAGGCATGACCGAAGGCAAGACGGTGCTGAGTTCAAAAACCGACATGATCGGCGGGTATCCGGCCCGGCGCATTTTGATCGACGACGCCGACAAGGGCAAAATCGAAGCAAGGATCGTTCTCGCCGACAATCGCCTGATACAGGCGCTGTTTGTCGGGCCCGCGGGCAATCCGCTGGGACGCAGGTTCCTGGATTCCTTCGCTATCGTCGATCCGAACTAGCCCCGGCACGCCGACCTGCAGAAAGGCCGCCCGGGATTTATGCCGGGCGGCCTCTGCACGAACTGCCGATCGCTCTGGTTCCGTCCATGACCTAGCCAACCAACGGATCACCGGGTTTTTGGTTCCGAACGGTTTGGCAGCCGACGGTGCGCCGACCGTATTGCCGTGCGGTTGCCGTCCGCTATAGCCCCACGAAAGACGTGGACTGTGACCTCATTTACGGGCGCAATCTTATCGGTGAACGTGCCAACTGGATCACCTTGGCGCTCACTTTCAGGATCGGCGACAAATAATCGCTGGCGCAACCGAGGCGCCCGTCGCGAGCAGAGGTGCACGGCCGCCTTTGGTAAATGTCTCGTGCCGGCGTGGCACGCCGGTGATCGCTATTCCGTCCCGTCATGATTGCCAAGAATGCCTGCCCGCAGTCGTTCAATGGTCCGCAGTGCTTCGACCGCCTCCTTGGAGGGGGCCCCCGCCCCGAGCGCGACCGTCATCTTCTCGGCCAGGTTCGCCGCGTCGTCGAACCCGCCCTCGATAGCGCTCGCCAGGTCCTGATCGACCTCAGCGATCCGTCGCAAGACGCACATCAAGATGCCCTGGACAGCCATCAACTCGGCAGCAACCAGATTGGTGTCGGTATCCATATCCATTGGTCCCTCCGCTCCAGCTCGCGCACCAAAATGGCCCTGCCGCGCGCTGCCCACGAGCAGGGGCTCAGACGAAGGTGATGAATCGGCAGCAACCGCTGCGGCCGGCGAAATGGCGAAGGCAGCGCGGCGTTAGCCGCGTTGGCCAACCAGTGGATCGGTCTGCCCGCTAAGACTTGCTCTCGGCAGTGGCAGCGTCCGAAAAGGGTACTCTCATAATTCGATCAAACTTACCGTTGCAGACTTGGACCGACCACGCCTCCCACGACTCCCCCAGAAGCTCCGGCTGGGTCTCGATCAACTCCCGCGCAAACGTCACGGCGTAGCGGTGTGCCGCCTTCTCGTTCGGCAGCGATACGCCTTTCCTGTCGTAGATCGTCTTGTCATCCACCAGATCAAAGAAAAACTTGGGCATCGCTCCCCTCTCCTATCGTCCATGCGGTCCTTGGGCCCCGCCTATCGAGGATCTGCGCTCCTGCATCGAGTACCCACGGCACCGATCGGCGTCCGCCCCGTCAATTCGGCCAGGCGCGCTAGGTTCCATTTGCACACGGCGCAATCAGCCGTGGCGCGCAGACCCGATTGCTCGCCGGGCGGTTCGAAAGCCAACCCCTCGCCGCGATTGCCACCAGCCGTCATTACATTCGGACGCAAGAAAACCCGTCACTTCTAGCTCGCCGCCGCGCCCACGGTATCGGCCATCGCGGCCCCACGTTGGCCGAGCGGCCGTTCGCTGCCGGTCGTGGTGTCGCGGGCGGTCTGATGCTCCACCTCGGAATTAAGCTCGGCACCGACCAAGATGACGATGGAGGAAATCCACATCCACATCATCATGCCGATGGCAGCGCCAAGCGAGCCATAGGTCGCATCGTAATTGGCGAAGTTCGCCAAGTACCATGACAGTAACCCCGAACTGGCAAGCCACGCGACCGCGGCCGACACGCTTCCCACCGAAAGCCATTCCCAGCGGGGGTGTTCGCGGCTCGGCCCGAAACGATAGACCACGGCCAGACCGAAAATCACCACGAAGAGCAGCAACGGCCAGCGCAACAGACGAAGCAGCGTCTCGGTCCATCCGCCCAGACCGACGAAGGACAGGACCACAGGCAATACCACGATCGCCCCGACCGCGGTCAGGATGGCCAGGAGGCCGCCCGCGGTCAGGATCAGAGATACGAAGTTGAGCTTGATGAAGCCACGCTTCTCCTTTTCGTCATAGATCACGTTGAGCGCGTCGATGAGCGCCTTCATTCCGGCGTTGGCGCTCCAGAGCGCCAATGCCAGGCCGAACGCAAATGCGAAGCCAAGCTTGGTTTCGCCCTTCTCCGCGATGCGGTTCACCTGCTCTTGAATGATCTCCACGCCACCTCCCGGCAGCAAACCACCGACAAGGGAGAGATGTTCATTGATGGTCGACGCTTTCGCGAACAGACCGTAAAGGGACACGAAAGCGGTGACCGCAGGAAACAGCGCAAGCAATCCGTAAAACACCACCCCGGCCGCGACCGCCAGGAGACGGTCTTCGCCGATCTGGTCATACGTGCGCCAGAGGATGTCCTTCCATCCGGTCCATGGGATTTGCCACGGCACCTTCGCTCGTCGACCACGCTCGCTCTCGCCGGCCCGATCGTGCTGGACGCTGCGCGGCTCGTCCGTGCCGCGAGTCGTCCCAAATGCGCCGGTCGCGGGGCGCCCGCTATCAGGATGAGGGTCCGCGCGTCCGGACCCGGCGGATGGGCGCCGGGTCGCCGCGATCAGGGAGAGCAAGGCATAAACGATCACGGGCTTGATCAGCCCGCCGCCAGAGCGCGCATCGTGCCCCGCCGCTCCGCGCGAACCCGCGATTGCTGTGCGTGCCGCCCGCATCATCTAGCCCTCGCGCCACGAAGTCGCAGGGCCGGGCGCACGACTGCGACAAGTTCTAGGTTCGGCACTTTTTCGTCGATTCGGCCGCGAAAGCGTTCCGAGCCAGCAGCAAGCTGATGGAGATATCCGATCGCTCATCATCCCGACGCGGACCATACGGACGAACCGGGCGCGGGCCCGGTAGGGGTTCAGATGACTGGGACGCATGCGCTCGACGTGCCCATCGCTGCTCAGAACGTCTATGAAATTCTACGGGATAAGTGGTCATGGCCGGTTCACTTCGCCTCCGGTTTGCGTAATCCCTGGTTGCGGCAGCACAGCAGGTCACTGCGGGCCGCGGCGCCGCATCCGTCAACGTGCAGGCGCCGGCCACCGTTCCGGACCGGCGGATGTTAATTTCGCGGCCGGCGTGCCGCCTCAGCAGACATTGCCCTGAGGCTGCTCGCACGCCTATGGTCGCGGCGACACGATCGGAAGGATCGGGCCCTTGGCTCAGCCGCTCTTCATTTTCGACGTCGAGGGGACATTGATCGATTGCGTGCGGCAGACTTTGATCTGCTGGCACGATGCCTTCGCATCATGCGGGTACGAATTTTCCTTTGAGAAGCTTCATCATCATTCGGGGCGCGACCCGGACGACATGATCCGTATCCTTCTTCCGAAGACAGAGGCCGAACGGCTCGCCAAGCCGCTGAAAGACGCACAGGGAGGCTTCTACCGGGAGCGGTTCCTCGAAGCGGTCCGTCCGTTTCCCGATGTACGGGCCCTGTTCGAGCAGGTCAAACGGAGCGGCGCGGTCATCGCCCTCGCCACCACTTGCTCCAAGGATGAGCTTCACCACTATCTCGGGGTCGCCGAAATCTCCGATCTCGTCGACCACTGCGCCTGCGGGGAAGATGTATCGCGGGAAAAGCCCCATCCCGAACTGATCGAGCTAGTCCTCGATCGTGCAAAGATCCCTGCCGCTGACGCCGTGATGATCGGCGATACGCCGTATGACGCGGAAGCGGCGCGGCGCGCGAATGTCAGCGCGATCGGGCTGCTGTCCGGCGGCTTCACGCAGGAAGAACTGACGGCGGCGGGCTGCGGCGCCGTTCATGCAGGCACCACGGCATTGCTCAAAGCGTTCGACTCGCTATTGGACCGGGACCGTTCCCTCGGGACGCCGCAAACCTGAGCGGGACCGCGCAAACAACGTTGTGACAGAAAAGGGGCGCCCTCGGGAACGGACGGCATTCGCCCTTCGCCAGTCATCAAGAAGCAGACCCGACTCCAGCGTCCGACGATTGTCAGCTTACCTCTTCTTCATGCTGCCTGACCATGCGTATTGCGAGAAGGAGGTAATGGATAGCCAAGCCGGCGGCAACGGTCGCGGTGATAAAACTCAAATAGGACTCGACGTCGCCGAAGAGGGGGTGCCGGCCATTTCTGATCACGAGACTCGAGATCTGGAACAGGCAGGTTACGGTCCATAGAGCGCCGATCAGCAGCGATCGCCGCAGCGACACGGCGTTGGCCATGGCATGGCGCAGCTCGCGCGGCGTGATCCGCTCCTCCGTGCGCGGCGCACCCACGAGGACGCGCTGCATGCGGCGCAGATTCCGCTGAAGCGCGACCACTAGCGCGAGGAAAATCGGGACGACGATCAGCGCGAAGATCGCAAGAGCGTCGCTCGCGGTCGGCTCGTCATGACTGGAGACGGCCCAGACGATGGTCGAGGCCGCGACCGCCCACAGTAGAGTCCCCGCAGTAATCGCCGCGATCCTCAGGATCGGACTGCGGGGCGTGACGATGGCGAGAAGCTCGGCTTTTTGAGTATCGTTTACGAGGTAGCGGCTGGTGCGACCGAAGACCCAGGAGTTCGGCGCCTGGAAGACCCAGCCGCCTCCAACCTGCTTGAACAAAACGGCTTCGATCTCAGCGACGTTCGACATGGCTCCCTCCAGCGCGCGCCACATCTTGGTGGCGGCACGAGGGTCGCACACGCGGACAGGTGCTTCGGTGACCGCCGTCACTATTTGGCGGATTGGCTCGCCGAGAAAACCGGCGGCCTCCTCGACCATTGCATCGCAGCTTGCCAAGCTACGGATGCATCGCCTCCTGATCTGCTTGCGGAGCAAAAGCGCGGTGGCGATGGTCCCGACCGGTCTTCGCGGACGCGCAGGTCGCGGCAGCAATGGCTTCAGATCACGTCCAGCGTCCGGGCTGCGGCTGACGGATCATATCCTGCCGGGGTCGGATTGCCGCATGTCCTGCTGCACGTGCGCGCGCTTCTTGGCTTGATGGCGTCCTATGAGGCAGCCCGCTGCTGCTCCGATCACGCCGTGATGGCCGGCATAGTGGCCAGCGACACCCCCAACGACCGCGCCCTTCAGACAACCTTTGGCCGAAGCCGGCGTCACCAGCACGGACAGCAGCAATACAGACAATGCCAACGCTGTTCTCATCTCGATCCCCATCTACAAGGTGATGACTCAATGAGTTGCCGCTGAACTTGTTCCAGCGCCTGCTGACAAGCGCGCATGGCCGACGCAAGATGGTATGGTCAAGTCCGGCAAGATCGAACGTGACCGCGGGCGACGGGGCATCATGGCTGGCCCCGAATGCCAGGGCGGCAAGGGGTGGCAACGATGGAGGTTGGATTTCTCGGCACCGGGCGGATGGGCAAGGCCATGGCGGCGAACCTGCTCAAGGCCGGACACCGCGTGCGGGCGTGGGACAAGTCGCACGAGCCGCTGGATGAGCTCGAACGTGCCGGCGCCGACATTGCCGCGAACGCGGCGGACGCCGTACGGGGGGACGCGCTCATTTCGATGCTGCCGAACGATGCCGCCCTGCGCGAAGTTTTCATCGCCAGCGACCTGCTGAGGCATGGGCGCGCTGCGATAGTGTCCGTCAACATGGGAACCGTTTCGCTCGATTGCGTCGACGAGCTGGTCGCCGCGCATAACGCCCGCAAGATTCCCTATGTCGCGGCGACTGTGTTCGGACGGCCCGACGTGGCCGCGGCCGGGAAACTCAGCATCATGGCGGCGGGCGACGCGGCAGCGATCGACCGCGTGCAGCCGC
>JGI12053J15887_10000930_pt1 | contig 12919 bp, 12 predicted proteins | sample MedBloCAOM1_O3_FD_15887 | JGI IMG/M metagenome (IMG submission 15887)
AACATCTGATGTTCAAGGGCACCAGCAAGCACCCGGCCGGTGAATTTTCCCAGACCGTGCTTCGGATCGGCGGCAACGAGAACGCCTTCACCTCGACCGACTATACCGGTTATTTCCAGCGCGTGCCGCGCGAGCAGCTGGCCAGGATGATGGAATTCGAGGCCGATCGCATGACCGGCCTGATCCTCAAGGATGAGAACGTGCTGCCGGAGCGCGACGTCGTGCTCGAAGAATTCAACATGAGGGTTGCCAACAATCCGGATGCGCGGCTGACCGAGCAGATCATGGCGGCGCTGTATCTCAATCATCCGTATGGCCGCCCCGTGATCGGCTGGCGCCAGGAAATCGAGAAGCTCGACCGCGAAGATGCGTTGGCGTTCTACAAGCGCTTCTATGCGCCGAACAACGCGATCGTGGTGATTGCCGGCGATGTCGAAGCCAAGGATGTTCGCCCCTTGGTGGAGCGGACGTTCGGCGAGGTCGCAGCACAGCCCGCGATCTCCGCGTTGCGGCTTCGGCCGCAGGAGCCGCTGCCTGCAGCACCACGCACCGTGACGCTGTCGGACGCCAGAGTCGAACAAAGCGGCCTGCGGCGCTATTATCTGGTTCCGTCCGCCGCTACCGCCGCCGCCGGAGAAAGTCCGGCGCTCGACGTGCTCGCGCAACTGATGGGCAACGGCAGCAACTCCTATCTCTATCGTGCGCTGGTGATCGACCGCCCGCTCGCGGTCAGCGCCGGCGCCGGCTATCAGGGCACCTCGCTCGATGCGACGCAGTTCATGATCTCGGTCTCGCCGAAACCCGGCATCGAGTTCGCGCAGATCGAACAGGTGATCGACGGCGTGATATCAGATGTCGGACAAAACACGGTACGCGCCGAGGATCTCGAGCGCGTCAAGACCCAGCTTATCGCCGAGGCAATCTACGCCCAGGACAACCAGGCGACGCTGGCGCGCTGGTATGGCGGCGCGCTCACCACCGGCTTGAGCATCGACGACTTGCGAAGCTGGCCGGATCGCATTCGCGCCGTCACCGCCGAACAGGTCCGCGACGCCGCCCAAAAATGGCTCGACAAGAAACGTTCGGTGACCGGCTATCTGATCAAGGATGCCGCGCCGAAACGCGAGGAGAAGCGTTCGTGATCCATCTCAAGACTTTTCCCAAGCTTTGTCCCGATCCCAGGCTTTGTTCCGAGACTTTTCCCAAAACCTTTTCCAAGGCTGGCGCGCAGCGCATCGCATTGATTTTTGCGGCCTGCTTCGCAATGATGCCGCTGCTGTCGACGCCGTCGCAGGCGGCGGCAAAGATCCAGCGTCTGGTTTCACCTGGTGGTATCGAAGCCTGGTTCGTGCAGGACGCCACCGTGCCGCTGATCGCAATGGAGTATGCCTTCGGCGGCGGCGCGACGCAGGACCCCGCCGACAAGTCCGGCGTCGGCAACATGGTCGCCGATTTGCTCGACGAAGGTTCGGGCGAGCTGGATTCCAAGACGTTCCACGAGCGCCTCGACCGCCGCGCCATCGAATTGAGCTTCAGTTCGACACGGGACTATTTCCGCGGCTCACTGCGCATGCTCAAGGATAACAGAGACGAAGCCTTCGACCTGCTTCGGATGTCGCTGACATCGCCGCATTTCGAGAGCACCGATGTCGAACGTATTCGCGCGCAGGTTCTCTCGGGGCTGCGGCGCGACACCTCCAATCCGACCTCGCTGGCCAGCCGCAAGTTCCTGGAAGTCGCCTTCGGCGAGCACCCCTATGCCAGGCAGGCCAACGGCACCCTGGAAAGTGTGCCGAAAATCGATGTCGCCGATCTGAAGGACTATGTCCGCCGCGTGCTGGCCAAGGATACGCTGAGAATTTCCGTGGTCGGCGATGTCGATCCGGCCGCGCTCGGCAAATTACTCGACCAGACCTTCGGCGGATTGCCGGCCAAAGCCAGCCTCACGCCGGTAGCCGACGTCGAAGCCGCCAAACCGCCGCAGCGCGCGTTCATTCCGCTCGACGTGCCGCAGACCGTGGTGACGTTCGGTGGCCCCGGCATCCAGCGCCACGATCCGAATTTCATGGCCGGCTATGTCGTGAACCACATTCTCGGCGGCGGCGGGCTATCGTCGCGGCTCTACCGCGAGGTCCGCGAGAAGCGCGGTCTTGCCTATTCGGTCTATGAATCGCTGCTGTGGGCGGACCACTCCGCGCTGTTCATCGGAAATACCGGAACCCGCGCCGACCGCGCCGGCGAAACCGTTGACGCCGTCGAGAAGGAAATCCGCCGCATGGCCGAGGATGGTCCGACCCAGTTGGAACTGGACGAGGCCAAGTCCTATCTCAAGGGCTCGCAAATGCTGGCGCTCGACACCTCATCGAAGCTGGCGTCGGCGCTGCTGCAATACCAGCTCGATAAACTCCCGATCGATTACATCGAGAAGCGTAACGCCATCGTGGACGCCGTGACCCTCGACGACGCCAAAAAGGCCGCCCAGCGGCTGTGGGGGCAAGGCCTTCTCACCGTGATCGTCGGCCGCGCCCCGCAAGCCGCCGCCCAGCCCGCCGCAGCGAGCCCGCCCAGGGCGAACTGAATCCTTTTAGCGTTTGGCACGACGCTACCGCGTATGCCGGTCTCCACCTCTCCCCCACAAGGGGGGAGAGAGCAGGCCGTGCCGAGCGGCAAAGCAAACTCCTCGCAAACCCGCTATCCTCCGCCAGCCCGATTCCCGTCAGGGATCATCCCGGTTCGGTGACGCCATGCTGCGGATTTCCCGCGACCTCACGATCGACGAGAACGACATCGAGATCAGTTTCGTCCGCGCCTCCGGCCCGGGCGGACAGAACGTCAACAAGCTCTCCACCGCCGCGCAGCTGCGTTTCGACACCCGCCGGATCGTGCTACCGGCCGATGCCGAGGCGCGGCTCAACCGGCTCGCCGGCCAGCGCATGACCAAGGACGGCGTGATCGTGATTCACGCGCAGCGTCACCGCACCCAGGAGCGCAACCGGGCCGACGCTATCGACCGCCTGCTCGAACTGCTGCGCGCGGCGATGACGCGCCCGATTCCGCGGCGGCCGACCAAGCCCACGCTGGGATCGAAAAAGCGCCGGCTGGAAGGCAAGAAGCGCCGCAGCGACGTCAAGGCGAAGCGCGGCTCGGGTGGGTTCGATGATTGAGCGGGCGCATCAAACTGCAGCGAACCGATAAGACCTGCCGTATCAATCAAAAACTCCGGCCGCCACGCGACCGGAGTTCTTGGTTCTTGAAAAAGGCAGACGAAGGATCGACGCCCTAGTAGCGTTTGCCCCCGGCCGCGGGATCGCCGACGGTACCGGCCGCGCCCTTAGGCGCTCCGCTACCGGCCCCCACAGTGCCTTTCGCGCCGGCCTTCGCATTGACACCGGCTCTTTCTCCGGGCGCGCCCGGCTGCGCATTGAATTCCTCGTCGCCGCTACCCGACGCGCCGCCCTGCATATTGGTCCTGCCTTGCGCGCCGCCGCGGATCTGGGTGTCGGATGAGGCGCCTTGCGCCAACACGGGGCCGGCAAGCATGGCCGAGATTGCAAACGCGATCGCTGAGGCTTTCACTAACTGCATCCACTTCTCCTGGGTTTGATTCGCGACGAGCGGTTCGGCTAATCCATGCGCCGTCTGTACCGAACCTGCCCGTCGCACAGAACAAACGTATCACGAACGGCGCATGCACCATGCAAGCCGCGCCGTGTGGTCATCGTGCAGGGATTTCAGGGTAATTTCACGAAACCTTGGCCACGGACTGACCTCATATGTGGCAGCCCAATATGAGCGTTCGACCGCGCCGGCTGGCTGCGCTTTTGTTCCGCCCTGCAACAGCCCACTACTACCACCGCCTGCTCGCCGTGGCCTAAGGTCCGGTCGCGCCAACGGTGATCTACATGACAAAACTATGCGCAGCACTCCCGATCGGGCTGGCATTTTGCATGACAATGCTGGCTGTCGATCGCGCCGGCGCGCAATTGACGCCGCCTCCTGCAAAACCACCCGATGGCGCGACGCTTTTCAAGCAGCAATGCGCGCTGTGCCACATCACCAACGCCTCCGATCCGCCGCGGCAGGGGCCGACCCTGCTCAACATCATCGGACGCGAGGCCGGAACGGCCGAGGGATTTCGCTATTCGGCGGGTTTTGCGAATGCAAAATTCAAATGGGACGAGCAGAAGCTCGACGAGTGGCTGGTCGATCCGCAGGCGATGATCCCCGGCGCGATCATGCCCTACAAGCAGGCCAAATCCGAAATCCGCCTAGGGATCGTGAGCTATCTCAAGGAGTTGCACTGAATGGCAAAGCCGGTTCACTCGATGATTCGCGTATTCGATGAAGCCAGATCGCTTGACTTCTATGCGCGCGCTTTCGGGCTCGAAGTGGCCGACCATCTCAAATTCGCGGACTTTGCGCTGATCTATCTGCGTCATCCGTCCTCGCCATTCGAAGTCGAACTGACGGTGAATTTCGATCGCAAGGAGCCTTACGATCTGGGCGACGGCTATGGCCACCTCGCCGTTGTGGTCGACGATCTCGATGCCGAACATGCCCGCTTCGCGCGAGAGAAACTGTCACCCGGACCGTTGCGCGATTTCAAGCATGACGGCGCGACGCTGGCGCGCTTTTTCTTCGTCTCCGACCCCGATGGCTACAAGATCGAAGTGATCCAGAAAGGCGGACGCTTCGGATAATCACNTCAATCAACAAGAAACTACAATCTACAATGGAGGATACCCATGCGAGAAGTTGATCGTCGAAGCAAATACANTCGCCGAATCTTTCTGCAGGGCGCTGCAACCGTGGTGCCGGTCGCTGCCGTTGCCACAAGCGCCGGCCTCGGCATCGAGGATGCGTGGGCCGCCGATGCCACGACGCTGACGCCGGCGACGCTGAAAACCCTGGTCAAGGTGGCGCGCGATATCTATCCGCACGACTTCCTTGTCGACAGCTACTACATCACCGCGATCAAGCCTTGGGATGCGAAAGCCGCCAAGGACCCGGCCGTCAAGAGCCTGCTGGAGGACGGTGTCCGGCGTCTCGATCAGGACGCGCGGGACCGCCACAAGCTGGCCTACGTCCAGGTGCCGTGGGAGGCCGACCGGATCGTCTTGCTGCAAGCAATCGAGCAGACCGATTTCTTCAAGCAGCTTCGCTCCGATCTCGTCGTCTCGCTCTACAACCAGGAAGAGCTGTGGCCGAAGTTCGGTTACGAGGGCTCCTCGGCCGAGCACGGCGGCTACATCAAACGCGGATTCAACGACATCGACTGGCTGCCGAAGGTCTGAGGATTTCGGGCAGAACATCAGTTGGGAGGATATCACATGGCCAAATTCGATCTGAATGACGATGGTGTGGTTGTTATCGTTGGCTCCGGCGCCGGCGGCGGAACGCTCGGCAACGAACTCGCGCAGAAGGGCGTCAAGGTCGTGATCCTTGAGGCCGGGCCGCGGGTCGAGCTGCAGGATTTCGTCAACAACGAGTGGGAGAGTTTCACGCAGCTGGCGTGGAAGGACATGCGGACGACCTCGGGCACTTGGCGTGTCGGCAAAGACTTCGCCAATCTGCCCGCATGGATCGTCAAATCGGTCGGCGGGTCGACGGTGCATTGGGCGGGCGCGTCGCTGCGGTTTGACGAGCATGAATTCAGAATCAAGAGCGCTTACGGCAACGTGCCCGGCGCCAACCTGCTGGACTGGCCGATCACGCTTGCCGAGATGGAGCCGTGGTACGCCAAGGCCGAAGACAGGATGGGCGTCACCCGCACCAACAACATTCCGGGATTGCCGGGCAACAACAACTTCAAGGTGATGGAAGCCGGCGCCAAGAAGCTCGGCTACAAGGAAGTCCATACCGGCCGGATGGCGATCAACAGCGAACCGCGCGACGGCCGCAGCTCCTGCCAGCAGATCGGCTTCTGTTTCCAGGGCTGCAAGTCCGGCGCGAAGTGGTCGACGCTGTACTGCGAAATTCCCAAGGGCGAGGCGACCGGCAATCTCGAGGTTCGTCCGAACAGCATGGCGCTCAAGATCGAGCACGACGCATCCGGCAAGGTCACCGGCGTCGTCTACGCCGACGAGGCCGGAAAGACGCAGCGCCAGAAAGCGCGCGTGGTTGCGGTCGCCGGCAATTCGATCGAAAGCCCGCGTCTGTTGCTCAACAGCGCGTCCAATACGTTCCCCGACGGTCTTGCCAATAGCTCCGGCCAGGTCGGCCGCAACTACATGCGTCACATGACCGGCAGCGTCTACGCGGTGTTCGACAAATCGGTCCACATGTATCGCGGCACGACGATGGCCGGCATCATTCGTGATGAGGCGCGGCACGATCCGTCGCGCGGATTCATGGGCGGCTATGAGATGGAGACGTTATCGCTTGGTTTGCCCTTCATGGCCGCGTTCCTCAATCCGGGCGCTTGGGGACGCTCGTTCACGTCGGCGATGGAAGGGTATCCACGCATGGCCGGCATGTGGCTGGTCGGCGAGGATATGCCGCAAGAAACCAACCGCGTCACGCTCGATCCGAAAGCCAAGGACAAGTTCGGCATGCCGGTGGCGAGCGTGCATTACGACGACCACCCCAACGATGTCGCGATGCGCGACCATGCCTACAAGCAAGGCTCTGCCGTCTATGAGGCGATCGGCGCGACGGTGACCTATCCGACCACGCCCTATCCCAGCACGCACAACATGGGCACCAACCGCATGAGCGCGAAAGCAAAGGACGGCGTCGTCAGCAAGTTCGGCCAGACCCACGACATCAAGAATCTGTTTGTGTCGGATGGCAGTCAGTTTACCAGCGGGGCCGCCTGCAATCCGACCCTTACCATCGTGGCACTTGCGGTCCGCCAGGCGGATCACATCGCCGGCGCCATGCAACGAAAGGAAATCTAGATATGCGAAGGCTCCGTCCGTGACACGGGCGGAGCCTTTATCCTGTACCGCCACATCGAGAACGACTATTCGGCGGCGTCAAGAATCGGCGCACGGAAGTCGGTTGTCGCCACGGCACTTTTCGAGCGATAGATCAGGCAGGAACAACGCAACAGCGACGCAAAATTATTGACCTCACCGTGATGGTCGAGGACCTCGGTGTGAAGCTGGGTCAGGAATTTCGCCAGACTCAAGCCTTCCTTGGCCGCGATCTCCTCCAGCGTATCCCAAAACGACATTTCCAGCCGAATCGACGTGCAATGCCCCCCGATCCGCAGCGATCGGGTCTGCGATTCATAGTCGCGCTGAGGTTGGTGTGCGAACAGACGACACATGGCATCTCCTCCGATCTCTTTTATAACTTTTCTAAACGATATACCCGGTCGTCAGAGGCCACAATGTTTCCTGCATGCGCACATCGGGCAAAATCCGAAAAATCCGGTCGTTGCGGTCACCACTCCGGTTTCCGGTGATCAGGTACCCGATCGGCAGGCCGGGAAGGCCAAGAAAGCCGCACGCGACCATCGCCGCACTGCGAAGGACCCGCGCGGCCCGCTCCCAACCTGGCAAATTCTTTCGATAAAACATGGCAACTCCTNAGATTCAGCGAGAGAACTCGGATGTTCCCGTCTGACAGAGCCGCCCAGCCGCGATTTCGGTTCGCGAGGCCTGCGATTTTTTCGGCGAGCAATTGGAGTCCCATCGGGTCCACTCCTCGCCTACAATGCCGCTTCGGCCACGAATCGACTTAAAAAGCGCCCATGCCCGTCCGCCAGCTCCCCGAAAAGGTCGTCAACCGCATCGCCGCCGGCGAAGTGGTCGAGCGTCCCGCGAGCGTGGTCAAGGAGCTGGTGGAGAACGCCATCGACGCCGGCGCCAGCCGGATCGACATCTTCACCGATGGCGGCGGCCGGCGGCGGATCGGAATCACCGACGATGGCGACGGCATGACGTCAGCCGATCTCGCGCTTGCGGTGGATCGCCATGCCACCTCCAAGCTCGACGATGAAGATCTGTTGCGGATTCGCACATTGGGATTTCGCGGCGAGGCCCTGCCCTCGATCGGCGCGGTGGCGAAGCTCGGTATCACTACGCGCCACTTGAGCGAGCCGCATGCCTGGTCGCTCTCCGTCGAAGGCGGCGAGAAATCGGCGATCATGCCAGCGGCGCTCTCCCAGGGCACCCGTGTCGAGGTCAGCGATCTGTTTTACGCAACGCCGGCGCGCTTGAAATTTCTCAAGACCGATCGCACCGAGGCCGAAGCGATCCGCGAAGTAGTTCGCCGCCTCGCCATGGCGCGGCCCGATGTCGCCTTCACGCTGGCCGGCGAGGAACGCGCGCCTGTCACCTGGGCTGCAGCACTACCCGGCGCCGCCGGCCGGCTGACACGGCTCGGCGATATTTTGGGGGCGGATTTTCGATCAAGCGCTATCGAAGTACGCTCCGAGCGCGAAGGCGTCGTAGTCGATGGCTTTGCCGCAGCACCGTCGCTGACCCGCGCCAATGCGCTCGGACAATATTTGTTCGTCAACGGCCGGCCGGTGCGCGACAAACTGATCATCGGCGCCGTGCGCGCGGCCTATTCCGACTATCTGCCGCGCGACCGCCATCCGGTGGTGGCGCTGTTCGTCACGCTCGATCCGCAAGGCGTCGATGCCAATGTGCATCCCGCCAAGACCGAGGTCCGTTTCCGCAACGCAGGCCTGGTACGCGCGTTGATCGTGCATGCGCTGAAAGACGGCCTCGCCCGCGAAGGCAAACGCACCGCGGCCAACAGCGATGGCGCAGCCGTTGCTTCGTTCCGCCCGTCATTCGTGCCGCGCGCCAACTGGGACTGGCGGCGCTCGCCGGCCTATCCGACCGGGCCGCTGCCCTCATTCGATAGCTCGACTGCAACGGCTTTNGCCGAACCCGGACAAGCCGCGTTCGACGTCGGCACGCCGACCGCGGACGTGCGCTTTCAGGAGCAACCATCGGCCGATCTGCTCGACCGCCCGTTGGGCGCGGCGCGGACGCAAATCCACGAGACCTATATCGTGTCGCAGACCCGCGACGGCCTTGTTGTGGTGGACCAGCACGCCGCGCATGAGCGCATCGTCTATGAGAAGCTGAAAGCGTCTCTGGCGCGCAATGGCGTGCAGCGGCAGATTCTGCTTATTCCGGAGATCGTCGAACTGGACGAGGCGACGGTGGAACGGCTGATCGCGCGGGCCGAGGAGCTGGCGTCGTTCGGACTCGCAATCGAGTCCTTCGGGCCTGGTGCGGTCGCGGTGCGCGAGACACCGTCGCTGCTCGGCAAGACCAATGCGGCATCCTTGCTGCGCGATCTCGCCGAGCACATGGCGGAATGGGATGAGGCGTTGCCGCTGGAACGACGTTTGATGCACGTCGCCGCCACCATGGCCTGCCACGGCTCGGTGCGCGCCGGCCGCCGCCTCAAGCCGGAGGAAATGAACGCACTGCTGCGCGAGATGGAAGACACGCCGAATTCCGGCCAGTGCAATCACGGCCGGCCGACTTACGTGGAATTGAAGCTCGCAGATATCGAGAAATTGTTCGGGAGACGGTGAGCTACACCGTCATCGTCCGCGAAGGCGGACGATCCAGTACGCCGCGCCGCTCGAGATGAATCATGGACCCCTCGGACTACTGGATGCCCCGCTTTCGCGGGGCATGACGAATTATGATTGGGCAACCGCCCGCAAAAACACAAACTCCGTATCGTCATAAACCCGCCGCTCCAGCTCCTCGAAACCATCAGGTGCTGCAAACTCCGCCGCCTTGGCCTCTTCCACCACCAGCAGCGCAGCCGGCGTCAGCCAGCCGCCATCGCGCAGCGAGGCCAGCGCCTTTTCGGCGAGCTTTTTTGCGTAGGGCGGATCGAGAAACACCAGCGAGAATGGCTCGACCGGATGCGCCGGGCCGAGATTACCGGCGTCGCGGCGGAACACTTTCGTGACCCCACCAAGCCCGAGCGATTCGACGTTGTTGCGCAGCAGCGCGCGGGCCTCGGCGCCGTTATCGACGAACAGCGCGAACGCCGCACCGCGCGAGATCGCTTCGATGCCGAGCGCGCCGGTGCCGGCGAACAGGTCGAGCACGCGCGCATCCGCAATCGGATCGTCATAGGCATGGATCAGAATATTGAACAGCGACTCGCGCAGCCGGTCCGCGGTGGGGCGGATGTCGCGCGACGACGGCGACGCCAGGTTGCGGCCCTTCAATCGCCCGCCGACGACGCGCATTAGGAGAACTCGTCATGCCCGGGCTTGTCCCGGGCATCCACGTCTTTGCAGCGATTCAACAAGAAAGACTTATTCAACAAGAAAGACTTGGATGGCCGGGCATAGGCGAGCGGAAGCGATGCCGTCCTTTGGACGGCTATGCCCGGCCATGACGGCTTTTCCGGCGTTGGCGGCGTCGTCCCAACCATCGAGCGTCACTCGTCCCGCGGCTTCAGATCGCGCTTGCCGTGATAGCCGCGCTGCGGACGTCGCGGCGGGCCGTAGCCGCTGGCTTCGGCTTCATTGCGGGCGCGGGCTTCGTCGCTGCCGGTGCGCTGCACCAGCACGCGGCGGCCCTTGCGGTCAGCGATCAGGCCGCTCTTGCCGGCCGGCTTGAACGGCTTCTTCTCGCGCGGCGCGCCGGTCTCTTCATCATCAGGCTTTGCGTTGGACTCGCCCGGCATGGGCCGCGCAAAATCCGCGCCCGCAAGGGCTGCCACCTTTTCCCCGAGCTGTTCGCGCAGCACGCGGGTCTTGACTTCCTCGACCTGGCCTTCGGCGAGTTCGCCCAATTGAAACGGACCATAGGACACGCGGATCAGCCGGTTCACTTCGAGACCGAGATGCGCCAGCACGTTGCGGACTTCGCGGTTCTTGCCTTCGCGGATCGCAAACACCAGCCAGACATTGGCGCCCTGATCGCGCTCCAGCGTCGCATCGATCGGGCCGTATTTGACGCCGTCGACCTCGACGCCCTTTTTCAATTCATCGAGCTGGCCTTGCGTGACTTCGCCATGGGCGCGGACGCGGTAGCGCCGCAGCCAGCCGGTATCGGGCAGTTCGAGCACGCGCGCCAACCCGCCGTCATTGGTCAGGAGCAACAGGCCTTCGGTATTGAAATCGAGCCGGCCGATGCTGATCAGCCGTGGCAATCCTTCGGGCAGATTGTCGAACACCGTCGGCCGTCCTTCGGGATCGGCATGGGTGGTCATCAGCCCGCGCGGCTTGTGAAACATGAACAGCCGGGTGCGCTCGCGCGGTGGCAACGGCTTGCCGTCCACGGTGATGACATCGTTCGCAGTCACATCGAGCGCCGGCGAATTGATCACGCGACCGTTGACCGTGACGCGGCCCTGCACGATCCATTCCTCGGCGTCGCGGCGCGAGGCGAGGCCAGCCCGCGACACCACCTTGGCGATGCGCTCGCCGGATTTCTTTTCGCGCGGAGGCCGCGGCGGACGCCGCTCGTCGGGCTTGCGTTCGCGATACGCGCCGCGGCCACCGAACGCCGGACGTTTTGCAAAGACCTTGCTGTCGTCTTCGTTGTCGCGGCGCGGCCGATCGGCATTTCGATCAGAAGATTGCGCATCGCTGCGCGGATGTTCCTGCCAGGAACTACCTCCTTCGCGCGGGCGATCAAACTTTGGCCGCCCACGAAACGGCCGATCGCCTTGCGGGCGATCACCTTGGGGGCGATCCTCGCGCGGGCGCGAGAACCGCGGGCGCTCATCGCCGCCGCGGTTATCACGCGGTTTGTCGTAACGGGGTTTTTCAAAGCGCGGCTTGTCGAAATTCGGCTTGTCGAAATTTCTTGCGCCATCGCGGACGGGGCGCGAATTGCGGCCAGCGTGATCAGGCGAAGAAGCATCGCGCTTTTGCCACGGTTTCGAATCCCCGCGATCCCCCGGGTCGCTCTTGCGATCCCCCCGGTCGCTCTTGCGATCCCGGCGCACCGCGCGAAAATTTCTTGTCGCCGCCAAATTTTCTGTCGGGCCGTTCGCCGCGCGGCCCGTCACCGTCACGGGACGGCCGCGCACGGTACGGACGATCTCCCTGGGGCCGATCGCCGTCTTTGCGAAAACCTTCGCCGCGCGGGGCGTAGGGTCGCTTCTCACCGCCGCGATCCCTCGGTGCATAAGGCTTCTTGTCGCCGAATTTTTTCTCGGAATACCGCGCCGCCGGGCGCGCATCGCCGCGCGGCGTGTACGGTCGCTTCTCGCCGCCACGATCATCTCGCGGGCGAAAATCCTTGCGCGGTTCCGAACGATCGCCGCGCGGACGATCATCCCGGCCGAAACGCGCTGATCGCGGCGCGTCACCATAATCACGGCGCGGAGCGTCTCCATCGCGGCGCGGCGGCGGACCTTCGCGTTTGCCGGCGTAGGGCTTGCCGGGGCCCGAATAGGGCTTCTTGCCATAGGATTTGGCGCCATCGGGCTTCTCGGCGTAAGGCTTGCCGGCGTAGGGCCGCTTCTCGCCATCGCTTTTTCCGGCGAAATCACGCTTGGCGAATTTCTTGTCGGGCCCGCGTGCGGTGCCGGAGCGGCCCTTGCCGCCGCCAGGTCGATCACGCCGGCCGCGCGAGGAAGCGTTGTTTTTGTCGTTATCGCGGGGCATGAATGGTCTCACTTCGGGCGCAGATGAAATGGCGATCAGGCTGATATGGATGGGCTGTCATAGCGATAATGCGCACGCTCTTGGCTCGAGGCGCATTCTCACGCAAAGTCGGTATCCACTTTTTGCTGAAGGCGCATCTAGTAGCAGGTTTCTTCTGATGATACGAGGCATGAACGCCCCTTCTTTCATGGATTTGGCGCTCAAAACGGCAGAAAGCGCCGGAAAATCCGGCGAAGTTCCGATCGGATGCGTGATTGTGCGCGATTGCGAGGTCATCGCCACGGCCGGCAACCGCACCCTGACCGATCGCGATCCGACCGCGCATGCCGAAATATTGGCGATCCGGCAAGCCGCCGAGAC